>Ga0181560_10002151_pt1 | contig 18408 bp, 15 predicted proteins | sample 011ome_20_FD_133751 | JGI IMG/M metagenome (GOLD analysis project Ga0181560, IMG submission 133751) | Coastal salt marsh microbial communities from the Groves Creek Marsh, Skidaway Island, Georgia - 011509CT metaG (megahit assembly) | ecosystem: Environmental > Aquatic > Marine > Intertidal...
GGGACGGCGGATGGGGAGTGTGACCACAAGCTGGATCTTCGAGAGGACTCTATCCACTTTTTCTGGGAGTTCTTGCTCGTCCTCGTCCATTTTTTTCCTCTTTTTTAACATTTCCCAAATCCATATTCTCTATTTGTATATCTTCAAATTCGGCCTGCTCACGATCATAACGGAGTAATTGTCGATCGCCCAATAAGTCCACAGACGAAGCAGGGGAACATCACCTCCATCAAGACTCTCCTCACAAGTTCCATTTTTGGAACGGGTTTCTTTTCGCCTCCACGAAAGAAGACGTCTTCTCGCGCCCGCCGCTCGAGACGGACACAAGACGCGCGCGAGGGTGCGGCGCAGCACGCGTGGTCGAGGAAATCTCGAGCGACTCGTGCGTGCGGATCGGTCGCGTTCCCATCCTTCGTCGACACACAGGCGGTGGAGCTTCTCGGTGAAGTGGAAGGATTTAACGGACCACTCCTCTTTCGAGGCACTTCGTTGGCGGGATGTTTAGTACGTTCGACGATCGCGTCCCCCGCGCGATCTCCGCGGGGGTTCTCGCGTCAAACGCGCCTCCCGCCTCGCACAAGGTCCCGCGTGCGTCGTGCTGACCCTCATTCTCTACCCCCCTTCCCCGCCTGACCCGACCCACGTGCCTCCCTCGCGCAGAAAACACGTTCCAGGTTCGTCCCCGTTTCTTTCAATGCGCGCACACCCCATTCCCGCGAAGCCGCCGGGCGCGCCTTCGCGGCGGCGCGTCCCGAGCGACCCGTCCGTCGCGGATCGGAGGAGATCTTCCCCCTCCTGACGCCGTCGCTGACCCACCCCCCCGATTTCCTCGCGTCGAACAGAGCGGCTTCCTGTCCATCTTGTACAGCATCGGAAGTCAACCTCTGCAGATTTGGGACAAGCAGTGCCGGAACGGGCACATCAAGCGCATCACGGATGCCGACATTCAGTCGTCCGTTTTGGAGATCATGGGCACGAACGTCTCCACGATCTACATCTCGTGTCCCGCGGACGCGAAGCAGACGCTCGGGATCAAGCTCCCGTTCCTGGTGATGATCATCAAGAACCTGAAGAAGTACTTCTCGTTCGAGGTGCAGGTGCTGGATGACAAAAACGTGCGCCGGCGCTTCCGCGCGTCCAACTACCAGTCGACGACGCGCGTCAAGCCGTTCATCTGCACGATGCCCATGCGCCTCGACGAGGGCTGGAACCAGATCCAGTTCAACCTCTCGGACTTCACGCGCAGAGCCTACGGCACCAACTACATCGAAACGCTCCGCGTGCAGATCCACGCCAACTGCCGCATCCGCCGCATCTACTTCAGCGACCGCCTGTACACCGAGGAGGAACTGCCGCCGGAGTTCAAGCTGTTCCTCCCCATCCAGAAATCGGCGTGAGCCTCGGAGACGCGGGTGATTGGCGCGGATGGACGTCGTTCGAAGCGGGGTGGAGTCGGGTGTGTCGGGTCTGGACGTGTAAAACGAAACTATCATCTTTTGTTCTTCACTACGCGCACGCGTTTCCCCGCGACGCGACTCGCCGGGACGGAACCCGAACGAAATCTTCGTCACTCCTTCTCCGGGTAGTAGCGATCTTTTCCCTCGCCGAGGAACACGCGGCGGAGAATCTTCTTCAGCGCCACCGGCGGCGTGAGCACCTCGAACGTCTGCGACGAACGCTTTCCCGCGGTGCCCGCCTCGTCCACGAACGCGCGCACCTTCGCCACCAGGAACGCCGCAGGGACCTCGGGGGGCTCGGCGAGAGTGTTCACGAAGAAGCGGCCCTGCGCGCCGAATGCGTATCTTCCGCTGCTGATCAGTTCCGTAAACACCATCCCCGGCGAGAGCGCGTGCACGCCCACGGACGGCGCGGTCTCCTTCACCTCCCCCGCCAGGGTTTTCGTGAGCTGCGCCATACCCGCCTTGGTGTGGCCGTACGCGGCGTACTTCTGCGTCGCGCCGCCGTCCGAGCCGGCGCCCAACATGTTGAACACGTGCCCGCCGCTCGCCTGCTCGGCCATCAGCCGGATCGCGCTCCGGCAACACAGCAGCGTGCCGAACGAGTTCGTCAGCACGATCTCGCGCAGCGTCTCGGGGTCGGCATCCGCCAGGTTCTCGTACACGTACCCGTTCGCGCCCGCATTGTTGATCCAGATGTCCACCCCGCCCATCTGCTCCGACGCGAACGCGGTCAGCGCGTCCACGGACTCGGCGCGCGAGACGTCGGCGGCGACGCCGGAGATGCGCTCGCCGAAATCCTTCCGCAGCCCATCCACCGCCTCGCGCACGCGGGTCTCGTCGCGGGACGTCACGACCACCTCGTCGCCGTTCGCCAGGAAGCCGCGTGCCAGCTCCAAGCCGAGGCCTTTGGTCGAGCCCGTGATCACTACCTTGAACGGCGCGTCGCGGAACGTGGTCTCACCCGTCGCGCCGGAGACGGAGGGCGTGGCTCTGGGTGTCGCGTTTCTCCTCGGGCGTCGGTTTCGTCCGCCCGCGGGGGAGGAGACGAAGGCGCGCGCGTTGGACGCCGCGCACGACACGGCGCTCATGAGGAGACGAGGGCGCTCTCCGGACCGAACGGGCAACCTCGCTCGGGTCGCTACCGCGTAGACATCTGGCTGCGGGGCAGCGGGGAAGGCGTGTTATCGGATTGCCAGCTGGATTTTTTGTTTTTTATCACGTTGAAAGAGTTTGCCCTCGCCGCGTGCGCGCATTCCGCGGCGCGCGGTCCGCTCGCCGGGCATGACGCTCGAGGCGCCTCCGAGCCCGGCGGTAGCCGTGCCGCCTCCGTCTCCCGCGGATGCCGGGACGAAGCGCAAGGCGGAGGACCCTCCCACCCCGGCGGCGGCGCGCGCGTCGGACGACGCCGATGGGCCGAAGCACGCGTCCGACTCCGCGACCAAGTTGAGCAGGTACGTACCGACGCTCGCCGCGGCGCCGCCCTCGGCGGCGGACGCGTCCGGCTCGGCCGCCTCCCGGGATCCCGGGCGCGCGCCGCCCGCGGCGGACGCGTCCGCGCACAGGGACAGCTACGTGGTGTCTTCGTCCCGGGGGTACAGCACCTCGCAGAGCGAGCTGCGCGCCGCGACGGGCGCGTGGTACTTCGAGGTTGTGGTGGCGCGGCTCGGCGACGCCGGACACGCGCGCGTGGGTTGGGCGGAGCGGCTCGCGGAGACGGACGCGCCGGTCGGCGCGGACGCGAGCGGGTACGCGTACTGCGACGTGGGCGGCGAGAAGGTGCACGCGGGCCGCCGCGAGCCGTACGGCGAGGCGTTCGTCGCCGGGGACGTCGTGGGATGTTACCTGGAGGTGACGCGCGGCGAGGCGCCCAACGCATCCGCGGCGGACGCGGCGGACGCGGAAGAAGCCGTCGCCGCCGCGCCCGCCGCGGCGGCGGATTCGGCCGAGACTTCGGAAGGCGCCGCGCCGGTGTCCGTCGACGGCGCGCCGATCCCGCGCGAAGCGCCCGAAGGGGAAGCGAGCGGCGATGCGCGGGGACATCCCGACGGCGCGCGCGTGGAAGACGCGGCGCCGCGAGAGACGGCGACGGCGTTGGCGAACGAGTCAGAAAAACGCCGCGACGAAGACGCGGAAAAAAGCGTCGACGCGACGTTCGTCCGCCGCGTCGGTTTCTGTCGCAACGGGGTGTGGCAGGGCGCGGCGTTCGAGCCGCCCGACTGCGCGCCGATCACCGCTCGCGGCGCGTTCCACCCGTCCGTGTCGCTTTACACGCACGGCAAGGTGGGCGAGCACCAAGACGCGAAGGTGGCGTTCAACTTTGGGCCGACGTTCGTGTTCCCGGTTTCGACATTCGGAGACGCGCCGGCGCCGCGCCCGATGTGCGACGCGGCGAGGGAGCGAGAGGCGCCGCGCGGGGCGACGAAGTGACGCGAATCGTCATCGCGGCTCATCGACTGTTCGATACGCATACAACATGTCCACCGCGCGCGCTACTTCCGCCTCGTGGTTTTCTTCGCCACGCCTCTGGCCGCGACCTGCTTGAAGATCTTCTTCTGTCCTTTGCGGGCTTTGCTGTCGTTTTGGAACGACGCCGCTAAACGCGCGCCGGTGGAGGCGACTTTCTTCGTCACCTTGCCCTTCTTCGTCTGGAGCAGCGCGGGCGCGGTGATCCCCCACTTCGCCGACGCCATGGCGTGCTGCCTCGCATCCTCCACGGCGGCGAGGGTCGCCTTGTCCATCGGCACCTCGGGCCCGTCCCGGCGGTTGTCTCGCTTCACGTCCGCGGGATCCTCGCGACGCACGTTTTTCACCGAGACTTTCGGCGCCGCCGCCGCCCGTTCCAAAGCGAGCTGCACAGCGCTCTTCCTCTCCTGTTCCTTGTCTCCCGCCTGTTCTCTCCTCTGCACCCGAACCTCACGCTTGAACTTCGCGCGCGCGGAGTGACCCATCGCGTCCGTCTGTTTGGCCCAAAGGGGGGCAACTGGCTGTGCGGCGGCCTTTGGCGCCGGACGCGCGATTCGAGGAGGCAAAAGTGCGCCGCTCACAATCGTCGTCATCGTCCGACCGGCAAGCAAAAAAAACGAGAAAAAGCGCTTTCGTCTCACCACCGACTCCGAAGAGGGCGCGCGTGCGACATGGCGGCGTTGCGGTTGGTGCCCGGCTGGACGCGGACGCCGATGCGGAAGAGTGGGATCCGACCGATATCGTCCAGGCGGCCGTGGTCCGACGGACTCGCGTCCCGCGGCAGGCGCAGGGGAAATGGTGGGAACTCGTGTCGCGCGTCTGCGGAAGGCAGCGCCGAAACGAACCCATCATCGGTGTTCCTCGGGTCGACGCCTGTCCTGCTCTTCTCGGCGGCCGAGTTCGGGGTGCTCTCGCTGGATCTCCCGACTCGGAACGTGGTGGACGAGGGCGTGCGCGACCTGGTCCTCGCCGCGACGGACGAGGAGACCCGCGCCACCGCGCGCGAGGTGTCCAACGTGTTTCCTCAAGCCTATCTCTGCCTCGCCGCGCTCGCGTCCGCGTGGCTGGTGTTCGCGGCTTCCGACGGCGAAGGCTCGCGACCGTACGCGACTCGCACACGAGTGGGCGTCGCGTGGGCCACCGTGGGCCTCGCCGGGGTCGCGGTGGACCTCGCGAAGAACCTGTTCGGCCGCGTCAGGCCGCAACTCGGCCTCTCATCTTTCGCGTTCCCGAGCGGACACACGTGCGCGGCGTGCGTGCTGTCCGGCGTGTTTTTGTTCCTCCTGCTCGATCCCCTCCTCGCGTCGAAGACGTCGTCGCGCGAACCCGGGACCGTCGCCGCGAAAAAAACCGACCTAACGACAGCGCTCCTCGATGTCGGCGCGGACGCTAGAGTGCGGGCGTTCCTCTGGTTCCTGGCCACCTCGGTCACGGCGTGCGGGCGCGTCGAGGGGAACAGGCACTGGGTGTCCGACACGATGGGCGGCGCGGCGATGGGGACGTTTTTTCTCTCGGCGGCGCTCTTGGCCGTCGGCGCCGCCGAGGCGCGAGCGGCGCGGAAGGGGAAGGAGCCTTCCACGTGACAGGTTTCGTGCTTCATCGAGGGTCTAGCTAGCAAGTGCTCGTGGTGACGCGATAGGTGTGTAACGTTATGAAGTGTGTGGACTGTGAAGCGGCGCGAGCGCGGCGGCGGCGATTCGTCGCTTCCGCGGTCGGCGGCCGAAAAACACGCCGGCGCCGTGAATAATACGAACGCATCACAACTCGATTTATCCGCTTTTCCTCGGACGAGCGCGCGGCGCGCGAGCCAGCCTCGGGCGCGCCGCGCTGTAAGGAAGACGGCGAGTCGCCTTCTCGGACCCGCGGGTCCTCCGGAACGACCCGGCGCCGATGGCCTCGGCTTCCATGGCCCTCTGGGCACCCGTGGCGCGGTATCGCGGTGCCGCGCTCGCGCGACGTCATCTCTCGTCGTTCCACGCGAACGCCACGCCTCCGCCGGCGTTCTCGGCGAGACACGCCGCGAGGCACGACACCGGGCGTTGGGCCTCGCGCGCGCGGTCGTTGTCCACGCGCGCGAGCGCGGATGAGCGCCCCCCGGAGGAGTGGGACATCGCCGGCCTGAAGGCGGAGGCGCGCCGCGCGGCGGATCGCGCGACGAAGAAGGTTGCCAAAGCCACCACCAAGCTTCGCCAGGCGCGCGACGCGGCGGCGGCGCTGGAGAGCAAGGAGGACGCGACCCTGGAGGAGCTGGAGAAGTGTCCGGACGTGGGCACCATCGAGATGGAGCTGGGTCAGCTGCGCGCGCGGTACCGCGACGTTGCGGACCTGAACGACGCGCTCGCGGGGATCAAGAGCGGCGGCGACGCCGGCGCGGCGGCGGCGGTGGCGAGCGCCAAGGCGCTGGAAATCGGCGACGCGCCTCCGCCGCGGCCGCCGCGCGGCCCCAAGAAGCCGAAAGGCAAGCCGCCCTCCGGCCCGCGCATGCCCTACTTCACGTATATCTCGAAGGACGACGTCGAGATCCGCGTCGGGCGCAAGTCCACGGACAACGACGAGCTGAGTTGCGACCCGGCGCACCGCGACGACGCCGACTGGTGGATGCACGCCTCCGGGTGCCCGGGGTCGCACGTGGTGATTCGGTTCACGGGGAACGCGCCGCCGGCGGACACCGTGCTCGACGCCGCGGTGCTGGCGTTCGAAAACAGCAAGGCCAGCAAGACCGCGAGGGGGAGCGTATCGCTGGTGCGGTGCCGCCAGGTCTCCAAGCCGCGCGGCGCCAAGGCGGGGCTCGTGCACCTCTCGGGGGACGTCCGCGGCGTCGCCGTCACCGCCAAGGACGTCAAGCAGCGCCTCGAGAGGCTGCTCGAGACGAAGAGGTGATTCGATATTTAATACAGTATAACACGACGCGAGAACCGCTGGACCGCTCGACCGCTCGTTCTCTCTTCACAAGTACGAGGGCGAGATGTCCTCGACGGAGATGCGCATCTTGAGGTCCCTGTTCGGGGGCACGACCGCGCCGTTGGCGAGCGCCGCGCCGGCGGCGCCGTAGGCGAGGCGCGCGGGCACCGTCGCGTCGCGCACGCCGCCGCGCCGCATGGAGGCCACCGCCTCCTCCAGCCCCTCGCACACGGGCGTCAGCAGGGGTTTCTTCTGGAAAATAAACGCGATGGGTTTCTTGTTCGCCTTGGTGTCCAGATACACGGCGCCGGTCACGAGGTCCTCGATGAGCAAGTGCACGCCGACGAAGTCGCCCTTCTTGGCGGCGACGCCGCCGCCGACGCGCGCGTCGACGTACGTCAAACCGCTGGGCGTCGCGACGGTCTCGCCCGAGCCGTCGGAGTCGCGCTCGAGCAGCGCGCCCACGATCTCGCGGCCCTCGACGGACGCGAGCAGCCCCACGAACACCAGCCCGCCGGTGAACCCGAACCGCCGCGTGATGAACCGCGACGCCGTCGCCGCGGGGTCGAACAGGTTCACGCCCTTCCCCAAGCCTTGCTGCTTAGAGGGCACGTTGTCCACCGGATCGGCGCGCGCGGGCTCGGCGGGCGCGGCGTCCGGGGCGTCGTCCTCGGACGACGCGCGGGGGGGGGCGGTGCCGCGGGCGCGCCGGGGCCGGCGGCAGGGCCCGACGCGCCCGGACGAGCGGAGTCCGGGGGGGGCGACGGAGGAGAGGATAGCGTGCGCCATCGGAAATGACACGTGGAGGCGAAGGTTCCATGATCAGCTCACGTTCGCGGAACCGCCGACCGCGAGTGCGCATCGGAAGAAGACGGAAAGTCTGCGCTTTCCCGAGGCGTCGCGCGCCGGCCGCACTTCGCGCCGCCCTCCGCCGTGCACGAGTCGTTCCTCGACGTCGTCCCCGCTCCCCGGGTTCGATCGAACGCGAGATGATGACGAGCGCGAAGCCCGCGAGCGCGGCCACGGCGCGCGCGCCGGACGCGGGCAAGCCCGGTGGGCGGACGTCGGGCGAGCCGGCGACGACCGAGAATCAAAATATCATCTCGTCCCTGGACGTGCAGCTCGTGCAGAACCTCGTCGAGCGGTGCCTGCAGCTGTACATGAACCAGCGCGAGGTGGTGACCTTACTGCAACAGCAGACCAAGATCGAGCCCAGCTTCACGTCGCTGGTGTGGCAGAAGCTCGAGGAGCAGAATCCCGAATTCTTCAAGGCGCGTCTCGAGAAAGCGCTTCCCTTTTTATTTGCCGTCTCGAAACGCGCGACGTCTCGCGCGCGTCGGCGCGTTTCGTTCGACTTCGACTTACGCTCCCCTCACTTTCAACCTCGAACGCGCGCGCATCGACTTTCGAACACCCGCAGGCGTACTACGCGCGCCTTCGCCTGAAGGACCAGATCTTCATCTTCAACCAGATGCTCGAGCGGCAGTTCCACGCCGCGAAGCGCGCGCGCGGCTTCCGCGTCGCCGGCGAAGAAGTCGGTCCGGCGGCGGCGGCGGGCGGTTCGGCGCTCGAGCACGGCGGCGCCGAGGCGATGCCTCGCGTGACCCTTCCGACGTCCGACGACGCGAAGCACGGCCACTCGCCCTTATTCGGGGACGCGTCGCACTTCACAAGCCCCATGCCTTCGGAGTTCCCGCCGCCGGAGAGCGACGGGCTCGCCCCCGACGCGGGCGCGTCGTTCTTCCCTCGAACCTTTTCGCTTTCGGAGCTGAGCGTGGACCTGCGGGACGGCGGCGACGGGGACCTGCCCGGGTTCGCGGTGCACGAGGAGGACGCCATCGGGCAAATCGGGCTCAAGAGGAACTTCTCCGACCTCTCGGACTTGTAGGCCCGACCTAGCGGGGATAGACGTAGCGGCGGGCGAGGACGTACGTACGCGACCGATTGATTCATCATCATGTAAAAGCGAACGTTCTTCTTCAAGTCGTCACGCGTGTCGCGTGTGTCCGTGTCACCTGTGATCGGTGTTAGTTTCTCATCGCCGCGCCGACGTTCGTTTTCGCACTCGAAATAATCTGGGGTCCGCGCTCAGATCTGCGGGCGCGAGGGCCTCGAAGGGGACGGTTCCCGGCGCGATGTCGGACGATGAGATGGAAGACTACGGGTTCGAGTACTCCGACGACGAGGACGAGGACGAGGACCTCGACGCGGACATCGAGAACCAGTACTACAACTCCAAGGGCCTGCTGGAGAGCGGGAGCGCCCAGGAGGCGCTCGACGGATTCGCGTCGGTGATCGAGATGGAGTCCGAGCCCGGGGAGTGGGGGTTCAAGGCGCTGAAGCAGACGGTCAAGCTGCACTTCAAGCTCGCCAACCACGAGGCGATGATGGCGTCGTACCGCAAGCTCTTGACGTACGTCAAGTCCGCCGTGACCCGCAACTACAGCGAGAAGGTGATACACTCCATCTTGGACGCCGTCGGCGCGTCGCCCGACGTCGAGCTCCTGCAGGAGTTTTACCAGACCACCCTCGAGGCGCTGGCGGAGGCGCGAAACGACCGGCTGTGGTTCAAGACCAACCTGAAGTTGTGCAAGATGTTCTTCTCGCTGAAGGAGTTCCCGCGCGTCTCGAAGATCCTGCGCGAGCTGTACGCGTTTTGCCGCAACGAAGACGGCAGCGCGAACCAGGCGCGCGGCACGCAGCTGCTGGAGGTGTACGCCATCGAGATCCAGATGTTCACGGAGCAGAAGAACAACAAGAAGCTGAAGGAGCTGTACCAGCGCGCGCTCGCGGTGACGAGCGCGATCCCGCACCCGTACATCCTGGGGATCATTCGCGAGTGCGGCGGCAAGATGCACATGGCGGAGCGCAACTGGAACGCGGCGGCGACGGACTTTTTCGAGTCGTTCAAGAATTACGACGAGGCGGGGCAACCGCGGCGCGTGCGTAGTCTGAAGTATCTCGTGCTGGCGAACATGCTGATGGAGTCCAACGTCAACCCGTTCGACGCGCAGGAGGCGCGCCCGTTCCGCACGGACCCCGAGGTGGTGGCCATCACCTCCCTCGTGGCCGCGTACCAGCGCAACGACATCGAGCGCTTCGAGGAGCTCCTCGATTTGAACCGGAAACAGATCATGGAGGACGCGTTCGTGCGCGACTACGTGGAGGATTTGCTGAAGAACATCCGCACGCAGGTGCTCATGCGCGTCATCAAGCCATACACGCGCGTCAGTATCGCGTTCATCGCCGGCGAGCTGAAGATCCCGACGAAGGACGTCGAGGCGCTGCTGGTGAGTCTGATCTTGGACGCGCGGATACGCGCGCGCATCGACCAAGTGAACGACGTGGTGGAGATCCAGCGCGACCCGACGGAGGCCGCGGCTGCGGACGTGTACAAGGGGCTCGAGGGTTGGGCGACCGCCATCCAGGCGCAGCTCGGCGCGCTCTTCGGCCAAATATGACGGAGACGGATGCGCGACTGACGGACGGCGACGACGACGTCAAACGACGAGCGGCGCGGTGTACAATAATACCAAATTTCCATGATATTCATTAATCCCTTCGTTTCGCCCGCGGCCGTGGCTTCACTCCTCCATGCGCGTCTGGGTTGTCTCTTACCGCCATGGAGGTCGTCTCGGACGCGCCCGCCGCGCCGCCTGGCCCGCGCGCGGCTGACCTGAACTTGAACTGGGCCGCGATCCACGCGCTGGTGCAGGAGATCCCGAAGACGTTCCGGGACCCGAGCTTTTCGAACTCCGGCCGTCAAATCTCGCGCGTGGTGACCGCGAGCGATCCCGCGCGCGAGCTCGAGCAGGTCAAGGCGTGGCAGACCTCGCTGGAGGGCATCGTGGACGAGCTCGTGGGGACGCACCACGGCAGCTTGAGCCGCTCGATCAAGAACTACGCCGAGATCGTGCAGCTGTTCGAGGTGAACCGCGCCAACGTCGACACCACGCGCGCGGTCCTCAACGAGGGCAGGGCGCGTTTGGTGTCGGAGCTCAACGCGACCACGGAAAAGGTTCGCGAGACGTGGCGCCGGACCCTCGTCGGCAGGGAGGTGGCGCGCAAACTCGCGGACCTGGAGCGCCTGACGCGCCTCCCGGGCACCGCGCGCGCGTGCGTCGCCGCGGGCGACTTCGAGACCGCCGTGGCGCTCATCGAGCGAGCGAACGCGCATCTCCGCGCGCCGGCGGCGCGCGACGCGCGCGCCGCGCTCGCCGACGTGCGCCGCGAGTGCGCGGCGACGGAGACCTTCGCGCACGCGGCGATGGCGCGGGAAATCGGCCACGTCGTCTTCTGCTGCGATGCGCCGTGCAGGCGAGACGCCGCGAACGTGGGAAGATCGCTAACCGAGATACGCGCCGACGCGACGACGGAAAACGACGGCGCGGTGCCGTTCGCGACGTTCCCGTCCGGAAACGAGACGCGGCGCGCCATCGTCGCGCGGCTCGTCGGGTGCGCCGCGCGCCTCGGCGCGCCCGGGCTCGCGCGCGCGCTGGAAAGCCTGCGGCGGAGCGTGGCCGGCGAGATATGGACGCTCCTCGCGGAGCAGATCGCGCACGGCGCCGAGCGCGCGGACGACCTCGAGGCGGCGGCGCGCCGCGAAGCGTCGCGGGAGGATGACGAAAAAAAAAAAGCGCGCGCGTCTTCCGACGCCGCCGGCGAAGACGTCGACGCCGACGACGTCTTCGCCGACGGCGTCTTCGAGGCGGACGACGGAGAGGAGGAGGTGCCTCCACGCGGTGCGCGATCTGCTCCGGGCATACTGGGCGTCCTGGCCGCGCACGTGTGCGCGCTCGCGCGCGCCGTGCTCGCCAACATGCGCGCCCTGGACGCCGAGCTCGCGCTCGTCGCCGGCGCGACGTTTGAAACGTTTGAAACCTTCGCGGCGCGCGCGCGCGAGACGCTTCGCGCGGCGCTTCCCCTGGCGCTCGGGGGGCTGGCCCGCGCGCCGCGCCTGTGCGAGGGGCTGGAGGGACTGGAGGGATTAGGGGTTCGCGCGAGCACGCGCGCGCGGGACACGCGCGCGTGGTGGCACGCGCACGACGAAACCCTCGGCGTTTCTGAAAACTCCGGGAGGCGTTGGCGCGCGGAGGCGCCGAGAACCGACGCGACGTTCGCGTTTGGGCCCGAAGAATCGGCGGAGGGAACGGAGCGCGCGCGATTCGAGCGCGGCGGCGACGAGCGCTTCGCGCGCGCGGCGGCGGCGGCGGCGCGCGCGGCGCGCGTGCGCCTGGGCGACGCGGGACCCTCGACGCGAATATTCGAGCTGGAATGCGTGAAGGAAACCTTGCGCGAGCTCGAGCTCGCGTAAGGCGCGCGCGTAGGTACTCGGTACGTACGTCGCGGCGACACCGTACGATAGCTAGCTAGTTTTTTTTTGCCTACCTATTTGATCTACACGTTGGCCGGCGACGCGCGTCGTCTTCCTTTCCGCGACTCGCTCTCCCGCCGCGCTACTTGGCGAGCAGCTTGTCCTTCCTGGCGATTTCCAACACCGCGGTCCTGTACAGACAGGAGATGTTGCGCTCGAGCGTCTCGTTCTCCGCGCGAAGGCTCGCGACGAGCGCCTCCGAATCCCTCAGCTGCTTCGCGAGCTTCTGCAGCGCCTCATCTTGCTCCCGCACGCGCTGCTTCAACGCCGCGTTCTGCGTGCGGATCACCGTGTCCCCCGCGGCGCCCGACTCTCCCACCAAATCGGCGTACAGGTCGTCATCCGCATCCTCCGCCGACATCGGTGCGACGACGCGCGCCCGCGTGAAACCCATTGTGCGCGCGACGACTCGCGTCTATATACCGTCTGAAGGGCGCCCGCCGGGTGCCGATCAACGGACGTTCACCGAAGTGCTTGATCGATAGAATTTCGGCGTTGAAAGGGTGTCTTTTTTATTCTTTCCCGTCGTTTCGGAATTTCGCGAGCGCTCGCGCACACACGTTTTTCTCGGCGCTGCGAAAAGTGCCGGCAGAAAGAACCTTGAAACGACGCGCGATGCTGACGCAGACGCACGAACCGAAAACGCGTGAGGTATTTCCTTTCCGCGTGGGTAAAAGAACCTCGCCACATCGACGAGACACACGTCGCGTAGCGGGTTTTCTGGTGGTGCACGCGGCGGCGAGTGCCCCACCTCGGCGCTCGAGTCCTAGGGGACGCCATGGTGAAGTTCGGGCGGCGGCTCGTCAGCGAGCGCCACGAGGAGTGGGCCGAGTACTACATCGACTACAAGGTGCGTCGCGGGAAAACTCGGGGGCGTGACGACGCGGCCTTCGGGTGGGGCATCGTTCCGTCGTATCCGCGGCCTGACCACCGCTTCCCACCGCCCGCATCGCTTGACTCGACCGACACGCGCGCGCAGAGCTTGAAACGGCTCGTGTACGAAGCCAGGGAGGACCCGACCAAGGTCCAGGCGTACGTGGACGGGCTCAAGGCTGAGATCAACAAGGTGGGTAACACTCCGCTCGACCGACGCGAGCGGCAACGTACCCGAAAACGGATTTTTTCCCGAACCTCGAATCTCAAGTCGCCTCAGTCGCGCGAACCCTTCGGCGCATCGCTGCTGACTCGACGCCCACCGCACGACGTGACACACGCAGGCGAACGATTTCTACACGTCTAAGGAATACGGCTTGGGACTGAAGCTTGATGAGCTCGAGCGCGAGCTCCGGAGCGCGGATCCGAAACGCGAGAAGGCTGCGCAAAAGACGCTGGTCAAGCGCGTGTGCCCGGAGCTCGGGTGGCTTCGCGAGTACGTGGTTTTGAACTATACCGCGGTGGTCAAGGCTGTGAAGAAGGGTAACAAGAACCTGGGGCACACCACGCAAGCCGTGCAGCTGCTCGCGGGCGAGCCCATCTTTTGCTCGCTCGGCCTGGCCAAGCTGGTGACGCGCGCCGAGATGCTCACCGTGCACGCGGCGCCGGCTTCCGAGCGGCGCATTGAGGATTACTGCTGCCCCATCTGCGACGAGGTGCTGAGCAACCCCATCATGCTGCCGTGCACGCACCGGTTCTGCTTCAAGTGCATCACCACCGCGCACGACGACGACGACGGCGCCGGTCCGACGACAGCGCCGGTGGACGTCAAGGGGCTCAAGGGGGCGCTGCACCGCGGGGCGTGCCCGGTGTGCCGCGAGCCCAACATGAACGACGAGTCGAGCCTGCGCGTCGACGACGCGCTGGACGCGTTCATCAAGCAGCACTTCCACGAGGAGGAAGGCGCGGAGGCACGGGAAGAAGAGGTGGGTGGGAGCACTCCGCGCGTCGCGGCGCGTCTCGGGGAGACGCGCGCAGAGAAGGAGACGCGGAGAGAGAACGAGACGTCGTCGGACGGCGGCCCGAGAGGTCCCATCCCCAAGGCGCTCATCGTGGTGGTCCCGGGCTGCCGCAGCGACGCGATGCTGGCGGCGGACGCACCCACGCTCGGCGGGTTCGTGCGCGGCTCGGGGTGCTTCTCCTTCCACATGCGGCACACCTGGAACGGGTGCGGGAACGCGCCTTCGGACGCCGTCATGCCGCTGCTCACCGGCGCGCGCGGCGAGGTGATCGTGGCGGGGGGCGAGACTGAGACGTACGACGCGCGACGCACGAACGACGCGTTCGCGAACGACGACGACGAACGACGTTCGTCGAGCGCTCCAGCGACGGTGTTCGCGCGCCTCGCCGAGGTGCGCTCCTGGGTGCGCGTCGGCGCCGCCGTCGGCGGCGCGCGCGACTTGGCGCGCACCGTGACGGCGGAGAACGCGGCGCGACTCTTGACGGCGCCCGGCGCGAGCGACGCCGAGGCGGCGGCAGAGGCGGAGAGGGCGCTGAGAGACGTGGAGAACGGCGAGGACGTTGTGTACCTGCACCTCTCCGGCGTGCAGGACGCGGGCGCCGTGCACGGCTACGGGCCGCACGTCACCGCCTACCGCGCGGCGGTTGAGGAGGCTGACTTACAAATTGCGGCGGTGACGACGGCGCTGCGCGCGCGCCGCGCGGCGCGGCCGAGCGAGGACTGGCTGGTGGTGGTTTCCTCGCCGGCGGGCGGGACGACGCGCGCGGACATGCCCGTGACCATGCAGGGGCACTTCGACGCCGCGGACTGGAACGGGCGCGGCGGGCGCCAGCTGCGCTCCGCGGGGGTCACCGGCTTTGACTCCCTGCCGCAGCACGCCACCGGCTGGGTGCTGGTGGACGTGCCAGCCGAGCCCGGGTTCGCCGGCGGCGCCGTGAGCGACGCCGGGCGCGCGTGCGGCGAGCTCCTGCCGCCGCCGTGCGACGTGGACGTCGCGCCGACGCTTTTGGAGCACTTCGGCGTCGCACCGCGCCGCGAGTGGGGCCTGGACGGGAACCACCTGCTGGCGTCGCGGCGCACGGACACCGTGCTGCAGGACGAGAGCGCGCGCGCCGAGGAGCGCGCGGCGGAGGCGTCGGCGCTGGAAGGCGCGTCGGCGGCGGCGGCGGAGCGCGACGGGGGCGGCGCCTCGAGCCCGTCCGGCTCGGGTTCCGGGCGCTCGCTCGAGGCGCACGACTGCGACGTGAGCCCGGACTCGGCCGCGAGCGCGAGCGGCGACAGCCGAGGAGACGCGCGCGAGCGCGCCGAGCTCTCGGCGGGCGTCGCGTCCGACCCGGGCCGCCTCGACGGATCGGGGACGCGCGAGCGCGTACTTCGCCGGTCGCCCTCTTCCCTCTCCGCGCCCGGCCCCTTCGCGTCGCACCTTCCCGGGCTGTTCGAGCCCACGGGGTGCGCGGTGGTGGGCCACCGCGGGTTCGGGATGAACCGCACGCCCGGGCGCGGCATCCGCGAGAACACCGTGGCGTCGTTCATCGCCGCGCACGGCTCGGGCGCGGGCTGGTGCGAGTTTGACGTGCAGGTCACCGCGGACGGCGTTCCCGTGTTGTTCCACGATAACCTCCTGCTCGTGCGCTACGGGTTCGGGGACGTGCAGGCGCTGTCCATCCGCGAGCTGGACCTCGCCGAGCTCAAGGCGATGAGCCGCGCGGCGATCGCCACCGCGAAGGCGGCGGCGGCGGGCGCGCCCGACGCGGTCGCCGCGGTGCGCGGGCTGGACGCGCCGCGAGACGACGCCAAAAAAGACGCGCGCGCTTCTCGGCGCCGCGCCGCCGAAAAAAAGGCGTCGGAGACGCGCGGCGACGGCGGAAACGACGCGCTCGACGAGGACGAGGACGACGAGGACGACGAGGACGAGAGAGGCTCGGAGCTGGATGTGGTGGTGTTTTATCGCAAGTTCCCGGGACACGCCGAAACGGAGCTGACGCCCTGGGTGATGGACGTGGAGGATGAGATCCCCACGCTGGAGGAGCTGATGCGCCACGCGCCCCCCGAGCTCGGGCTGAGCATGGAGCTCAAGTTTGACGAGCACAGCCCGTGCGCGACGCCCCGGCTGGTGGCGGAGCTGCGCGCGGTGCTGGGGGTGTGCCGCGCGCACCCCGCGCGGCGCATCTTGTTTTCCTCCTTCGACCCGGACGCCGCGCTCATCATGCGCGCGCTGCAGGGCCTGTACCCGGTGATGATGATCTCGGACTGCAGCCCGCACCACACGGACCCGCGGCGGCGCTCGGTGGCGGCGGCGAAGCGGTGCGCGCTGGACGGCGGCTTGTGCGGCCTCGTGCTCAACGTCAAGGTGCTGGCGGACGGCCCCGAGGTGGCGGACGACGTGCGCGCCTCGGGGCTGCTGCTGGGCACGTACGGCGAGGAGAACGACGACAAGCCGCTCGCGAGCAAGCAGGTGGAGTGGGGCATGTGCCTGGTGTGCACGGACAACGTCGCCGCGCTCGCCGGCATGTTCAACGCGCCCGCCGTGGACGGCGGCGCGCCGGCGCCGGCGCGCGCGCCGCTGCTTTCGCCGGCGCTGGCGGCGGCGGCGGCGGCGCGCACGCTGGGCGAGATGGAGCTCGACGCCGTGCTCCGCGCGCCCTGGTACAAGCTTTCGGAGGACGGGAAGAACGCCAACGCGCTTTCGGGCGCCGCGGCGGCGGACGCCGGCGACCGACCGTCGGCGCTCCGGCGGAAGCCCGGTGCCTTCATCGGGCGCATCGGCACCGCCGAGGCGCTGAGCGCCCTCGCCGTGGGCGCCGCCGCGGGGCTCACGGAGGTGGCGAGCGAGGCGCGCAAGTCGGGTATCCCCATCCACGCGCGCACGCTCACGGACCGCCAGCCCAGGGCGAGCAAGAAAAGCGCGCCCGCGCAGAGGGCGGGGGTCACCGTCAAGGGGTTCTGGGCGGCGTTCCCGCAGTACTCGCCGTCAGACGCCTCCGCCGCCGCCGCCGCCGCCGCGGGGAGAAAGGTTTTCCCCGTCAAGCCGGTGCCTTACCCGTGAGGTGAAACGCGCACGTTTTGAACGAACGTTCGTTCAAAACGTGCCTAGCCAGCTAGACTGTGGTATTCTTGTGTATTCGATATCGCACCACCGCGCGTGCTACATCGTACGAACGCGCCGCGCTCGCTCTCGCTCTACTCTTCAAACTCGGCGTCGCACGTCTGGCACGCGCCGCGCTCGGCGCAGTAGATGGACAGGCACACCGAACACACAAACCCGGTTTCCAGCGGCTTTTTGTGGCAGAAGCACGACGCGCGGAAGTCCACCCCGCGCTGGTTCCGCTCGAGCAGCGCGCGCCGCGCCGAGGCGTCCGCGGAGGACACGCAGAGCAATCGCTGTGTCAGCTCGTGCGGCGATCGCGCCTTGTAGTACGCGCCGCCGGTGATGTGCGCGGCTTGCTGCAAAAACGCCGACTCGCAATCGTCGCCGAGCACGCACGCGTCGACGACGACCCGCGCGCGCTGCGCGGAGAAGATGCAGTTCATCACCGGGATGTATTGCCCCGAGTGGTCCGCGGACCCCTGCACGCAGACCACGCGCGGGGGCGCGCGCGCAGCCTCGTGCGCGTTCGCGTAGCACATCGCCATGGACAACGCGGCGGCGAGGGGGGCGGTGACTCGCGCGTCGGCGCGCGACGCGGCGGCGGGCAACGCGGCGAGCGCGGCGAGCGCCTTTTTCCCCACGTCGCGCTGGATGGGGTCCAGCGTCTCGGCGTCCGCGGCCCCGTCGGCGCCCGAGCCCGACTCGTACAGGTAGTGGCACTTCCCGTCCGCGTGCATCGCGATGAGCACGACGCGGTTCCGCTTGCTCAGGCTCAGGTGCGCGTTGACGAAGATGAGCACCTGGCGCAGCGCGACGTCGAGATCGCCGGCGACGCGCCAGTACTCGGGGTTGGTCTCGAGCACCAGCACGATCGTCGTCCCGGGGGTTTCCGCTGGGTCGGGAGACGGGGGGGGCACGGAGGTCAGGCGCGCGCTCGAGCGTCGGTCGCGTGACCTCGCGGTGGTCTCGACGCGAGGCACGCCGAGGCGTGAGAGAAGAGAAAAAATAAGCCCACGCACGCACCCGCTTCGTTCCTGGCGCTCATGGTGTCAGCGCGTGACGTTCGGCCCTCGGTCTCCTTCAGCTTCGCATCACCGGGCGCGGCCGCGGGGTCTGCTGGCGATTTGCACGCGCGTGATGCAACTGGGAGCTCGCGGACGTGCCTCCCGCGTCCGCCCTGCTCACGCCTCCTCTTGCCCTCTTGCGCGCGTGCCTCTCGTGAAATACC
>Ga0181560_10002152_pt1 | contig 18406 bp, 15 predicted proteins | sample 011ome_20_FD_133751 | JGI IMG/M metagenome (GOLD analysis project Ga0181560, IMG submission 133751) | Coastal salt marsh microbial communities from the Groves Creek Marsh, Skidaway Island, Georgia - 011509CT metaG (megahit assembly) | ecosystem: Environmental > Aquatic > Marine > Intertidal...
ATCAACCGACCACCCCCCCCCTCCCCCCACTCACACGCGCAGGTCGCGCGACGACGACTGAGTTACGCTACGTCGCGGTATCGTTCAAGCCGCAGACCGCGGGCGCGTCCGCGCTGATTTGTTTCATGTTCCGCGCCTGAGAAGGAAGACGGAGGAAGAGAGGGAGCGGGCGTCGGCGCGAGAAAGTCCTTAAGGAACGGCGTTCACCACGCCAACGCGGTCGTATGGGGACCAGTGTGATAACAACAGAACACGCGACGCGGAACCGAGAGAGAGACGTCCGTCGTGTACACGTAACCGAAGAAGCGAGAGCGGGAGGCGAAGAAAAACGAAAACGAGTCGAATCGACGCACGTGCTCGCGAATCTTCTCCCACGTCGTCCAATCGTAGAGCGACACGCGGTACGGATCCTGGTCCTGCCCTTCCCCGTTCCCATCGTACAGCACCCAAAAGTTTGTCCCTTGCCCGCTCCCGCCGTCGCGTTTGCTCTTCTCGACGATGCGATACACGCTCTCGAAGAACTCGTCTCTGACGTAAAAATCCCCGGGACCGCCGTGCACGCGCTCGCCCGGCTGCAGCCCTCTCCCGACCGTGATCCTCGACGACGGCGTGGACTTCCCGAACTCCTCGACCACGAGCGGCTTCCCGAGCTTATCCGCGTCCTGAACGTGCGCGCGCAACCACCGTTCCGTGTAATTCAGCTTTTCTTTCCACACCGAAGACCCGTGGATCGCGTAATCGAACGCCTTGTTCGACATCCACGGCGAGTAATCCGCGTGCCCGAGCCAGTTATCCGGCCACACGTGCGTCGTCGCGAAGTCGACGTGCTCTCCCGCGTGGTTCGCGAGGAAGTCCTGGCCTTCCATGAGCGCCCACGGCGACGACGCGATGCCCGTGCGGCGATTGCCGCTCCCGGGGTTGAGGTGCACTCTCGAGCAGGAACTCGAGTAGAACCCTTCCTCGCCGATCGTCAGCATGTGCAGCGGGTCTATCGTCTTTACAAACAGGGACATCTCGTCGATCCACGCCTGGAGCGCCCACCCGCACCCGGTGCACCGCGGCTCGTTCATGAGGTTCCAACCGAAAATCGTCGGGTCGTCGCGGTATCGAACGCCGTTGAAGGTGTTGACTCGGTTCAGGAACGTTGAAACGTGCGCTCGGTATGCGTTACGACAGAACCAGTCCGTGTAGAAGTCCGTGCGCGCGCCCGCGGAGGGCGACCACTCCACGTACCGATCGATCGAAAGCCAGTAGTCTTCTAACGACACGATCAGCTTGATCCCGCGCCGGGCGGCTTCGTGAAGCGCGAAGTCCATGCCGCGGAAGACGGCTTCGTCGTAGACCCCGGGGGCGAGGTGCAGTCGCAACGCACGCAACTCGGGAGTTTCTCCCTTCCCGAGCGAGAACCCCCACGTACGTATGACGTTTATGCCCTCCTTCACGAGCGCGTCGAGCTTGGACGTGACGCGCCAGCGAATCGTCGGGTATCGCGCGGTGTCCATCAAATCCCAGACGTTTACCCCCGCGTAACTGAGGGTCGTTCCATACGAGCGAACGTCGGGGTGGAGTTGAAAGGCGTCAGTTGTAGTTGAAAAGCGCAGAGGGCGGGTATTAAAAGCGAGGGGTGGGCGGAGAGATGCGCCGGCAAAAGTCCTTAAGGATCGGCGTTCACCACGCCAACGCGGTCGTATGGGGACCAGTGTATAGAACGCGCCTGAACGGTTTCGCGCACGCGTCGGCGTTCGATTCGTCACCGTTCCCGGCAACCTCTTTCGGTAGCGCGCCGATCACGAACGTCGTGCCGACCGCGCGGACGGCTTTCGACGCGAGCTTCGGGTCCACGGCCGCGTCCCATCGACCGCCTTCCGCGCCGAACCCGAACCCGCGGCCGTCCGCGCGTTTAATTCGAACGCCGCCGCCGCCGCGGAAGGATCCGTACGGCGTCCCGGGCTCTCCGTCCACGACGACGCGGTACGTCCGCCCCGGGCGCATCTTCAACGCGTTCACGACGTCGCCGAGGCCGCACGTGGCGTCCTCTGATTGGTTCTCCGATATCGAGTAGATCTCGTCCGCGAAAACGATTGGTCGCGACGGAGGGGGATCAGACGCGGATCTCTTCGGCGACGCCGCGGTTCGAACGCGCGTCCCGTCCTCGTAAATCGTCAGACTCTGCGCGTATCCGCGACTGCACAGGCTCACGTCCACGTCGAATGCGTCCGCGTCGTTCGGGACCGCGAACGCGAAGATCGCGTCCGGGTGCGCCGCGGGGTCGATCTGGCAGGGCACGTACGTCTGGACTTCGTCCGCGTCGTCGACGTTCGCCTCGGTCACGGGCTTGACGGCGAAGGCGCCGACGTCGACGACGTAGCCGCGCGAGAGGACCTCGACGGTCAGCGTCGGGGAAGACGGAACGTCAACCGTCGCGCCGCGGATCGCGTGCATCGGCTCGAACGCGGTTATCCCTTGGAGCGTGACCCACGCGTCGAGCTGCGCCTCGTTGATCGTCACCGTCTCGAACGTCGCCGCGGAGTCCGAGCCCGAGCCCGAGCCCGAGCCCGAATCCGCCGCCGCCGGCCAGCGCAGCGCGACGGCGACGTCGGGCCCGAGCTTCACTCTGCTCGTGCGTCGCTCTTCCGGGTTCGGCGCGTCCGTCGGCGCGACGACGTCGCCGCCGCCCGCCGCCGCAAAGTCCTCCGCGTTCTCCGCGCGTCCCCCTCCCGCGTACGACGCCTCGTTCTCGTCCACGGGCTCGGCTTGGAGCAGCGACCGGGACCGGCGGCGGCGACCGGCGCCGGCGACGGCGGCGCCGTCGAGCGCGTAAATATCATCCCCGCCGGCTCGCGCGATGGACACGACCCGGTCGTCGTCCTTCGGCTTCGAACGTCGCAGCGCGTCGCGCTCGCCGCCGCCGCCTTCGACGTCGTCGTCGCGGACAGCCTGGAAGTCTTTCGAGGGCGCGAGCTTACGGACGCGGACGTCCACGGTGAGGAGGTACTGCGCGCCGGGCGCGACGCCGGTCACGACGCCGGCGGCGGCGACGGCGTTCTCTCGCGCCCTCGCGTACCTCTCGCGCGTTCGCCGCGCGTCCTCGCTCGCCTTTAACGTCCGCGCCGCGACCGTTGTATTCACCTTCCCCGCCGTGGCGGCGGCGGTCACGCGCGAAGGGCACGCGCGCCACGGGTGCTCGCAGGGTTCGTCAAACGCGTTCGGCGGCTTCGGCGGATCCGGGTCGCTCGGGCACGAGTCCGCGCCCGTCGTGGACGTCAAACTCGAAACGTCCAAGCGCCGAGCGTTTTTACCATCCTTGAAACTGAACCCGACATCCCAGCCGTCGCCGCCCGCGTGTATCGCGTGCCCGGGGGCGAGCACGACGTCCTTCGCGAACGACACGTTCAACCCGCGGTCCCGCTTAGGGTTGTTCCATACGAGCGATCGTCGGGATGGAGTTGAAAGGCGTCAGATGGAGTTGAAAGGCGTCGAGGTGTGTCGGGATTGAAAGCGAGGGGTGGGCGGAGAGAGACGCCGGGAAAAGTCCTTAAGGATCGGCGTTCATCACGCCAACGCGGTCGTATGGGGACCAGACTATAGAACGCGCCTTCGTCCCCGCCGGCCACTCGTGCGTCGTGAACGAAAACCGCAGCGCGCCGGTCCGGCACAGATCCCCTCGGTACGGCTGCACGAACGCCCCGGTGTTCGCGTCGTGCACGCCGGCGTACCAGCACATGACGTCCATGTCGGCGTTTGGGTCGCGCATGCGCGTCCACTCGCCCTCGTACTCGGTGTGCACGCCCCTGCTGAAAGGGACGACGAACCACGCGCCTTTCAAGTTGACGTCTACGGACCCTCTGTTCACGATCTGACCCATGACGAGCGACTCCACGGTGTTGACGGGAAGCGCGCCGTTCGCGCGACGAGACGCGCGCCACTGCTCGAGGGGCTGGCGGTACAGCCGCTCGCGCGTCGCGTCGTCGCGAGGCGCGCACTCGGAGACGTCTTCGCGCTCGCCGGGGAGGCACCGCCAGGGCATGCCGCCGAACGTTAGCTCCGCGACGACGTTCTGAGGGTAATTGTCCATACGAAGCGAACGTCGGGGTGGAGTCGAGGGGTGCGTCAGAAGCGGAGTTGAAAGGCGACGCGGCGTGTCGGGATTGTGAGCGAGGGACCCTGGGCGGAGAGAAAGGCTGGGAGATAAAGTCCTTAAGGATCGGCGTTCACCACGCCGACGCGGTCGTATGGGGACCGGTGTGATGACAGGACGCGCCTTGCAGCCGACGCCGAGCGGCGCGGGCGGCGACCAGTAGCACGCGTCGGATGCCGTTCGCGCGACGCCGTTCGCGCTCTTCGCGTTCAACTCGCGGAGGCGCATCGCGTGCGACTTGATCAGCGACGTCACCGCGCGCGAATTTTTTACCTTCTCGTCGTTCTCGTCGTCGTCGTCCGACGCGGGATACACCCCGTATCTGCCGCCGTATTTATCGAGCGGCTCGTACGCGCGGTGATAGAGTATCCAGAACATGACGCCGCCGCCGCCGCCGCCGCGAAGCGCGCTCTCGTAGAACGAATCGAACGCGAGCTTGAACAGATCGTATCGCTCCTCGAGCTTTCCTCCGAACTCTTCCAACACCACGGGCATCATCAGCTCCTCCTCCGCGGCTTGCTGATGCGAGGTCAGCCAGTCGACGAAAAATTCGTCCCGACCTGTTTTCGTCGCGCCGCGCTCGACGCACAGCCACTGGTCCACGTACACGTGCATCGTCGCGAAGTCGATCCCGGGGACGGCGTGGTTCCTGACGAAGTCCACGCCCTCGAGCTGCGCCCACGGTCCCGGGTTCGCGTACAAATACAGCGGCGACGACGGCCCGAAGAAGGACTCGCTGCCGACCGTGAGCAAGTGATTCGGATCCAACGACTTGACGTGCGGGGTCATCTCTTCGATCCACGCTTGCAGCGCGTCGCCGGTGTTGCTCGAGACGTTGTACTCCAGACTCTTATCCGACGAGCTTCGAACCTCCACGGTCAAATCTTTCGTCGACCGCGGCTCGTTCATGAGGTTCCACCCGAATATCGCCGGGTCGTCGCGGTATCGAACGCCGGTGAAGGTGTTCACGCGCCCGATCACCGCGGCGACGTGGTTCTTGTACAACCGGCGCGCGTACGGGTCCGAGAAGAAATCGTCCCTGCACGCCAGCTCGCCGTCGCAGCGACCTTCGCCCGCGAGAAAGCTCCATCTGTTGTACGCGTCCGCGCCGCCGTAGTGCTGCCAGTAGTTCGCGAAGGCGACGAGGAGTCGAATCCCGCGTTTTCCCGCCTCCGCCACGGCGTAGTCTGAGGGTCGAGGGTCCATACGAAGCGACGTCGGGGTGGAGTTGAGGGGTGCGCCAGTTGAAGTTGAAAGGCGTCGATGTCGGGGATTGAAACCGAGGGATGGGCGGAGAGATGCGCCGGCAAAAGTCCTAAAGGAACGGCGTTCACCGCGCCAACGCGGTCGTATGGGAACCAGTCTGAGGAGAACGCGCCTAGGCCCCTGAACGTCGCCTCGTCGTACACTCCCGGCGCGCGTTGCAGCGCGCGCCACTCCCCGGCGCCGTCGCTGAACGCCCACGTTCGGAGGACGGTCACGCCGAGGTCCGCGGCGGCGTCTAAGACCTCGTCCACCTCGCAGCGGAACGTCGGGGACGCGCCGCGCACCATGAGGTAATACGTGTTCGAGCCGAGGAAGTAGAACGACTCGCAGCGTTCCGGTTCCGCGTCCGCGGGCGCGTTCGCTCCAGCCGCCGCGTCGGCGGCGAACGCGCGGACGGCGGGGGAGGACGGCGATGACACGACGAACCGCGCGCCCGCGCGCTGGACGAATCCGAGCGGCGGGCGCGGCGGCGGCGTCGTCGGCGACGTCGATGTCGCGTCTTCGTCTTCGTAGTAAAGGTAGTTCGTCCCTCCCGTCGCTTCCGCGCGCGCGACGCCGCCGCCGCCGCGGAGGAGCGCGATATGGAGAAGGAGGAGGAGCAGGAGATAGGCGAGAGCGCGCGGCATCGTCGTCGTCGGCGGTCGTGGCGTGGCGCGCGTCGCGCTGCGACGGGCGGCGCGCGACCCCCGCGCGAGATATTTTGAAACGCGCGCGCGCGGCGACGACGACCCCGAGACGAGACCTCGTCGCGCGCGCTGGCCCTCTCGTGTCGCCCTCTCATCGGCGTCGTCCGAGGGGAGATCGAGGGGAGCGGCGAGCGAAGCGACGCGCGCGCCATTCCGACGCTCGGGCGTCGGACGCGCCGTCCTCGTCGGCGCGCACGTGGCGAGGAGAGACTGGCGCGCGAGTTCCGGCTCGTTCCGACTCTTCTTTAAGAGTTTCCGAGGCTCGGACGCCAGTCGCGTCTCCGCGCGGGCGCCGCGGGGCGAGCATGGGCGCGTCGCTCGCGAAGCCGGCGGGGGACGGCGGCGACGACGGCGGCGGCGCGGCGGCGAACGACGCGCGACGACGAGCGGCGTCGCGCGACGGCGACGACGACGACGACGACGACGACGCGGCGGCGGCGGCGGCGGACGAATCGGCACCCTCGTCGTCGTCGTCGTCGTCGTCGTCGTCGTCGTCATCTCGCGCCGCAGCCGCGCGTCCTCCTCCTTATAACCGCCTCGGCGCCGACGACGTCGTCGTCATCGCCGGCGGCGGCATCGCCGGCCTCGCCCTCGCCGCGGCGCTCCAGTCCTCGCGCGCGAAGGTCATCGTCCTCGAGCGCGATCCCTCCGCCGCGGCGCGGCGGCAGGGCTACGGCGTCACGCTCTCCGAGACGAACGCCGCGCTGCGAGGTCTCGGAATCTTAGACGACCTCCGCGCTCGGAACACGCGGAGCCGCGCGCACTGGACGTTCAAGTCCGACGGCGACGTGCTCGGGTACTACGGCGCCGCGTTCTTGCCGCGCGAGCGCGCGGGACCGTCGCCGGTGACGAATCTGCGCGTGCCACGGAACGACGTCCGCGAGATTCTCTTGAGGCGGCTCCGACCGGGGACGGTGCGCTTCGGCGAGCGCGCGGTGGACTACGCGGAGAGAGGCGACGGCGGCGTGGACGTCGTGGTCGAGTCCGTGGCGGCGCCGACGAGGGACGGGGGGGGAGAGGGCGGCGGCGGCGGCGAGGTCGACAAGGTCGGCGGCGGCGCGGGGAGGCTGCGAGACGACGACGCGCGGCTGCGCGCCGACCGAAAGACGGAGACGATCCGAGCGACGCTGCTCGTCGCCGCGGACGGCGTGCGAAGCGCGATACAGCGCCGCCGACTCGGGCCGAACGACGAGCTGAACTACCTCGGCGTCGTGCTGATCACCGGGTTCACGACGTGCGACCACGCGCTGTTGCGAGGGCAGGGGTTTTACACTCTCGACGGCCGACGCGCGAGAATGTTCACGATGCCCTTCAAGCCGCCGACGGAGAGTAGTTCCGCGACGGACGCGGACGGGGACGCGTCTTCGTCTTCTCCCGGCGCGGCGACGTGGAAGAACATGTGGCAGATCAGCGTGAGGGTCACGGAGGAGGAGGCCAGGGCGATCGCCGCGGCGCCGCGGACGCACCCGACCGCCGGCGCGAAGGCGTTCGTCGAGGCGCTCACCGCGTCCTGGCACGCGCCCGTCCAGGACATGCTCGCGCACACGGACTGGGACGACGTCTGGGCCGGGCCGCTGTACGACCGCGACAGGCCGTCGCCGCCGCGCGCGAGGGGCGCGAAGCCGAGCTCGCGCGTCGTCGCGATCGGCGACGCCGCGCACCCGATGAGCCCGTTCAAGGGCATGGGCGCCAACTCGGCGCTGTTCGACGCGTGGGGGCTGTCGTCGTGGCTCGCGCGCGCGCCGATACCGAGCGCGATCGCGAGTTTCGAGCGCGAGATGATCACCCGGGCGTGGGCCAAGGTGGACGCGAGCAGAGCCGCGTGCGAGGTGTTCCACGGGCCGGAGGCGTTACGCGCGGCGCCGGAGTTCGCCGGCGTTGACCCCGCGGCGGCGGCGACGTTTTTACGCGCGCTCAAGGCGAACGACGTCAACGCGGCGTCGGGCGAGGCGTTGGAGAGCGAGACGAGACGCGTGATGCTCGAGACCGTGATGCGCGAGGACGGGGTCAAGCCGTACGTGTACCAAAAGAAGAACGACCGGGGGAACGACGCGGCGGCGGGCGACGCCGCGAAGGAGGAGGAGGGAGAGGAGGAGGACCGGGGGAGGGCGCAGACGCCGCCGCCGCTCGAGCCGCCGCTCGAGCCGTCGTCGTCGTCGTCGTCGTCGTCGAGCGCCGGCGGCGGCGGCGGCGGCGTCGAATCGCCCGAGCTCGCCGACGTCGTCGAGGCCGCGATCGTCTCCGCGCTCGCGTCGTTATCCCTCCCTCCGATCGATTCTGACGCGTCGGACGATCGCGAGGCGGCGCGCGCGATACACGCGGCGTCAAAGTATAGCAAAGGGACGAAACGCCCCGCGCACGACTTCATCTCTCGCGCGGCGTTGAAGCTCACGCACGGAAGACGAACCGTCAACCGACACCACCAGGACAATGCCCCGGACCGGGCCCCGGTCCCGGACGCCGGCGTCCTCGCGCGCGCGATCGCGGACGCGCTCAACGCGCGCGCTTTCGACGTGAACGACGATGCGGCGCGCGGCGCCATCGCCGCGGCGAGGGCGTCGCCGAGCGCGGACGGCGTGCTCTTCATCACCACCCGCGTTCGAGACGACGACATGCGACGGAAAGGCCTCGCGATGTGCGCCGGGTGCGGGCAGTACTACGCCATGCACGGCGGCGGGTTGAGGCAGCACTGGGCGAGAGGGGGCACGACGCAAGCGTGCGCGGCGGCCGCGGAAGCGGCGAGGAGCGCGTCGCTGACGGACGAAGAGGCGGCGGCGAAAATCGGGAGAGGCGGCGTTTTCGGCGGCGGCGTTCGGGACGGTGGCGGAAAAAAAACGTCCGGTAACGGAGCGTTTTCTCGCGGCTCCACGAACGCGGAGAGCTCGTCCTGGCGGGGCAGCGGCGCCGGACGCCCGGCGCCGTGGAGGGAGAAGAAGAACAACGAAGAGACGCTGTGCGCGGGGCTCGCCGCCGCAGCCGCCGGCGACGTCGACGGCCTTGTCGCCGCCGAAAAAAATGCGGGCGCCGGCTTCGACCCGCGCGAGACCGTGGACGCGTACGGCAGCGGCGCGCTGCACTGGGCCGCGGGCGGCGGCCACCTCCGCGCGTGCGAGTGGCTCGTGGACGCGCGCGGCGTCTCCGTGACGAGATCGCTCAGGAAGGACGGCCGCACGCCGTTGCACTGGGCCGCGAGAAACGGCAGGCTGGAGACGTGTCGATGGCTTCTCCAGGCGCGTTCTATCTCACACTGGTCCCCATACGACCCCGTTCGCGAGGTGGACGCTGATCCTTAAGGACTTTTCTTCCCGGCGCATCTCTCCGCCCGCCCCTCGGTTTCAACGCCCGCCCTCGACGCCTTTCAACTCCAACTGACGCCTATGAACTCCACCCCGACATCGCTTTGTATGGAACGACCCTCAGCGCGGCGCCGACGCGTCCGCGAAAACCTACGACGGCGACGGCGCGTTCAACCTCGCGGTGTGGCGCGGGCACGTGGACGTCGCGTCGTGGCTCGCGTCTCTGCCCGGCGTGGACGTGCGGGCGACGAACCGGTGGGGATGCAACGCGGTTTTGTGGGCGTGCATTCAGCACGACCCGCGCGGCGGCGGCGGCGGCGGCGGCGGGCGTCTGATTCGCGCGAAGACGAAGAAGACCGAGGGCGAAGCCGATACCGAAACGGCCGCTCACAGTCCATTACATACGGTGAAGTGGCTCATCGAGACCTTACGCGTCCGCGCTGACGTCGTGAACGTGAACGGGCACAGCGCGATACACAAGTGCGCGATATACGGCCACGGGGACGTCATCGCTTATCTCCTCTCGGAGACGAGCTGCCGCGAAGCGAAGCACATGGGCAGGGACGACCGCGGGAGCACGCCGAGCGACCTCGCCGCGCAGAACGGGTTCGACGAGCTCGCCGCGCAGTTGAGAGAGATCGAGGACGAGACGATGAGGCTGCCGGTGGTTTTTGACGGCGGCGGACGCGGCGGCGAGGCGTGACCGGCGAACGGACGCGGATCTACGAGTTACCTTCTTTCGATTTTTTTATCACAGACCAGACGCGAGCGCGACGCCGCGCCGTCTCCACTGGTCCATCACGTTTACGTTTCGCTCCTTCGCGCTCGCTGCACGCGTCTCCTCACGTCCGCACCGACGCGGTCGAGCTCCGCTCTCGTCTCCCCGCTCATGACGTCCTCGTCCCCCCACCTCCCGCCGCCGCCGTCGCCGCCGTCGCGCTTCTTCTCCCCCCGCCCGCGTCGCCGCCCCGCCTCGGCCACGGCGCGCCGCACCGCCTTCTCCGCCGCTTTGCGCTTTCTCTCCACCGCGACGACGTCGCCGCGTCCCTCGCTCAGCGGCCGCCCGAGCGCGTCCGTCGTCACCGGCGTTTTCGGAATAGGCGGCGTGTTCTCGTCCTCTTCCGCGCGCGCGTCCTCGCGATGCTTCGCCACGCGCGCGCGGATTCGCTGGTCCTCCGCGGTCATCACATCTCTCGTCTCGTCGTCCAACCGCGCGGCGGCTTTCACGCCGAGCGTCTCGCCCGTCGCGTCGCGCACCGCGGCGACCGCGTCCGCGACCTCCCGACGCACGCGCTCGAGCTCCTCCGCGCGCCGGACCTCCTCCGCGGCGGCGGCGGCGACCTCGTCGTCGCCCACGTCGCCGTAGTGTACCGCCGCGGGGTCCGCGACGGCGGAGGTAATAATCCTCGACGACGACGACGCGCGCGGGGAACCGCGCACGGAGTCGTACCCGTCGCCGCTCGCGCTCGCGCTCGCGCTCGCGCGCGCGTCATCGCCGGGGCGGCTGGAGCAGCATCCCATCGCGCGACGACGACGGACGGCGCCGGGGCGGGGTGGGATGCGAGCGGACAGACGCTCGTCAGACGGAAAGTCAACTTTGAAACAGCAGCAGCAGCGCGCCTCGGGCCTCGAGCAGCTCGCGGGGCGGGATCGCTCGATAGCCTCGATTCGTAGTAGTGTACACGTGTATCCCTATGTGTTTTTAGTCAGATAAAAAGTACCGCGTCCTACGTCAGCAAAAAGGAGATCGGCACGTTTTTCGCGCGGCGAGTAAAAATGCATTTGGCGCCGCCGCCCGCCGCCCTCCGAACGACGCGTCGCTCACTATGCATCCTTCCTTTGACAATCAATTCACGACTACTCATCTATTAACAACTTATCCTAGAGCTCTCCAAAAACAACACGTCTCCCGACGCGCGCGCTCGTCCTTCGGATCGCCGGCGCGCGGCTCTCTGACAAAATCCAAAAGATATTATTTGATCGTCGACCGTCGATCCGTCCAACCCCCCCAGGTCGGATCACTGCGCCATCGACAGCGACGCCGCGGACGCGCGCGTCGACCCGCGCCGATACCGCCCGAAGTTCTCCTTCCTCCGAATCGTCCTCAACATCTCCGGCTTCCCTCTCTGGAACGCGTCGTTGCTGAACACGTACGACCCGTCCTCCGCGATCGCGCCGGCGAAGCCGTAGATCGAGAGCTCGTTCACGAACGACCCGAACGACGGCGTGAAGAGCCCGGCGATCTTGGGGAGGCGCTGGCACAGCGCGTTCACGTCGTGGACGACGAACGACTTCCCGGTCTTGTCCCAGGAGATGATCGCGTTCGTCTTCGCGTCGTTCACCATGTTGAACGTGCGGCTGATGGGAACGGGAGAGGGCGCGGGGGGCGGGGGGTAGCGAGCGCGTCAGCGGCGAGCGAGATCTTGATTTATTCCTCGAGGTCGGACGACAACGCGCGCGCGCGAGGAGAGGAGGGAGAGAGAGGGGCGCGAGCGACGACGCACGTGAGGAACGTCGGGATTTGCGCGGACGCAACGCCCTGGACGGTCCACGGCAGCGGGGTCGTCATCGCGTGCGGTGCTCGGTGGCTCGCTTTTCGGTGCTGACGAAGAATGAATGCGTGTGTGTTTTCGTTTTCGTTTTCGTCTTCAATTATTAAAACAAAAAATCACGCGCCCTGCACGCCGCCTCAAAACACCGACGACCGATGACAACAGACTCATCAAAACACCGGCACGCTCGGCGGCCGCGTCGGCCGCACCGCGCCCTCCGGCAGCGGCACCGGCCCGCCGCCCGGGACGTTGCACGCCTCGATGTCCGCGTACTCCTTCCTCACCTCTTCCCACACGTGCTCCGCGAGCGCGACGGTCAGATCCGCATCCTCGGGCAACCCTCTCGCCCACGCCGCCGTGGACGCGTCGACGTCGATCTCGGGCCCCAGCGACAGCCCGCACCCGGTGAAGTTGACGACGCGCTCCTCGCCGATGGATTTCTCCTTCGCCGCGGGCGGCGGCATGATGTCGTACGTCGCCATCGCGAGCGGGTAGAAGTGCGTCTTCGCCGCGCCCTTCTTCGTGCCGAGCTTGCGGAGCATCTCGATCGCGGCCGGGTCGAACTTGTCCGGGGTGATCGTGCCGTCGGGTTGGCGGCGGTCGCGGCCCCCCGCGGGCGCGATCCAGATGCAGACGCCGCCCGCTTTCAGCAGCTTTTGCATCTCCTTGACCGTGTTCAGGTTCTGCTTCATCTTCGCCGACTTGAGCGACGGGTCGTCGTTCATGTGCTTCTTGCTGTGCACGCACAGGAGGTTCTTCCCCATGCTGAACGGCTTGCACAGGAGGTCGGTCACGACGCGGTCGCCCGCGACGTACGTCACCTGAGGGAGGAGGGTCGTTTCCCACGGTGCGACGAAGCGACAGTCGTCGGGGCGGAGTCGAGGGGCGCGTCAGATGGACTCGAAAGGCAGGCGTCGAGGTATGTCGTGATGTGATTGGTGATTGAAACCAGCGAGGGATGAGCGGAGAGAATCGCCGGGCAAAGTCCTTAAGGAACGGCGTTCACCACGCCAACGCGGTCGTATGGGGTCCAGCGCGAGGAGAACAAAAAACGCGCCTTCTCGCCGAGGCCCGGATGGGACACCTCCGTGAGCAGCGGGATGAACGCGGCGTCGCCCTCGGACTGGTGGTTACCCAGGAAGACGACGTTCTCGCCGCGATCGAGCGCGGCTTTCGCGTCGGTGAAGCGCTCCGGGTAGCGCAGGATCGATCGGTCGAACTCGACGAGCGACCCGATGTACGCGTTGGCCATCTGATAGTAATCGAAGTCTGAGTTTTCCTTCGTCATGCAGATGTGATGCGACGGGAACTCGTACGGCGTCCCGATGAGCTGCCCCGCGTACGCTTTCATCATGTCCTTGAAGATGGACACGAGCGCGGCGGACGCGCGCGCCTCGTCGTTCCCGGTCGCCTTCATCATCTGCGCCTTGTACGAGTCGATGAGCCCGAGGAACGTGTTCTTGTACTTCTCCGGGAGGACGCCCGCGAGCGATCGCAGCCCGGACTCGCCCGGGAGGAGCGCGATGGCCAGGCGCGCGGCGCCCACCTTGAACGACTCCATCGCGTCCGCGGACGCGGTCGCGTTCGTCGCGGACGTCGACGCCGCGGCGCTCGGCTTGGTCTTCGTCTCCACGGCTTGCGCGCGGACGACGACGCCGACGCCGACGCGGTCGCGGCGGAGGGACGCGGCGCGCGGCGCCGGCGCCGCGGCGCCGCGCGCGGCGCGGCGGGACAGCGCCGCGGGCGCGCGGGGCGCGGACCCGAGGGCGGCCGCGGGGGCGGCGAGCGAGGAGGCCATTCTTCTCGTCGGAGCGGTCGCGAGGCGCAGGGGCGTGCGGAATGGAGCGACTTCGTTATCGCGACAACTGGACCCGCTGGATTTTCGGGGCTGAGATCGCTCGAGCGTCGCGCGTGCCCTTGGCGCAGTGCGAATTTGTAGTTTTGACGCGTACTGTACTACGCTACGCTACGGCGGGCGCGTTCGAAAAAGCTGCTTCAGAGAATCTCGTTCCCCCGCGCGGCTCGCCGCACACACGTCCGCGCGACCGCACGTCCCGCGCGTCCGTCGCACAGCGCTCTCGCGTCCGAAGCGCGAGTCCCCGCGCGCGAACGACCGCGCGTCGTCCGAAGCGCGACCGCGCGCGAGAGGCTCGCTCTTCCCCGTCGTTCGCGGAAGGGAGGCTCGCGTCGGAGAGAAGAAAATAAAATCAGAGGCGGCGTCCGACCGACGAGCGGGATGGCGAACGCGTCGTCCATCGGGCTCCAGAACCCGGCGTTCTTCGTCGGGCGCGCGGAGCTCTTAGATTGGGTCAACGGCCTCCTGAACCTGCGCCTGACGAAAGTCGAGCAGGCGCGTCCGCGGAACCGCGCCCCGCGCCCCGCGCCCCGAGGACGGGATCTCGTCGGATTATTGAGATTTTCATCTCTTCGTTCGTCTCGCGCTCTCGTCCTCCTTCGATAGATTCGAGACGCTCACCCCGTCCCCTCCGTCCGTCCGTCCGTCCATCCGTCCCCTCCCCAGGTCGCGTCCGGGGCGGTGCACTGCCAGATCCTCGACGCGTGCCACCCCGGCGTGGTGAACATGTCCAAGGTGAACTTCGACGCGAAGAGCGAGTACGACATGGTGAATAACTACAAGACGCTTCAGACGGTGTTCGACAAGCTCAAGGCGCGTTCGTTCTCCTCACACCGGTCCCCGTACGACCGCGTTCGCGCGGTGCACACGGTTCTTTAAGAAGAACTATTTTTTCTTCCCGCGCGCGTCTCTCTCCGCCGCCCTCCGCTGCTTTCAACCCCGACACACCTCGACGCCTTTCGACTCCATATCTGACGCCTTTCGACTCCCGCCCCGACGTCGCTTCGCGCTCTTAACGGCGCTCAGATCACGCGGATGATCGAGGTGAGCAAGCTCGTGAAGGGAAGGCCGCTCGATAACTTGGAGTTTCTGCAGTGGATGAAGGCGTACTACGATACCGCGACCGGGGGCGTGAGGCCGGAGGATTACGACGGCGAGGAGCGAAGGGCGTGCAGCAAGGGTGGGAAAAAAGCGAGCGGCGGCGGCGGCGGCGGCGGCGGCGCGAAGCCCGCCGCGTCGAGGCCCGCGGCGTCGAGGCCCGCGGCGTCGACCGCGTCGAAACCGGCGTCGACCGCGTCGAAACCGGCGTCGACCGCCTCCTCGACCGCGGCGGCGAACGCGGCCGCGGTCAAGGAGCTCACCGCGGAGTGCGCGGAGCTGAAACTCGCAGTGGAGCGCACGGAGCAAGAGCGCGAGTTTTACTTCGAGAAGCTCCAGGACATCGAGTTTCTCTGCCAGCGCCCGGAGTTTGCGTCGCAGACGCTCGCGAAGGTGGTGGAAAAGATTCTGTACTTCACGGAGGGGAAGCCGGACGTCGAGGCGATCATCGCGGAGTGCGGCGAAGAGGCCGCCGCCACCGCCGCCGCCGCCGCCGCGCCGTCCCCCGCGGAGCCTCTCTCGACGCCCGCGACGGAGGACGACCTCGACACCACGGTCGAGGCCGTCGTCGAGAACATGGAATCCCTGACGGTGGCGCCGGAGACGGAGACGGAGACGGAGACGTCGGAGGCAGCGGCGAGCGACGCGCCGACGGCGACGCTCTCGGACTCGCCGTTGTGCACGCAGCTCAGCGGGGATCTCTCGGGGAGTGCCGATCGAAGCCCGCTCGCGGAGGTGAACGCGTGAGACGGTTCGCTCGCGGGATCCGACGAACGAACGAACTCGAACAGAAATCGAACGGTTGTATTACGACTCTGTACATACGTCGCCCGCGCGTCCGACGCTCTCGCTCCGCGGCGGGCTGTCATGCGACGAATCGATCATTATTTTTCCGTCTGTCGTCGCCGTCACGAATTTTTATTAGAAGGCACGTTCTTCCTTTCCCCCGCCACTCCGCGCGACGCCTTCGATCGCCGCCGCCGCCACCGCTGCCGCGATGTCGTGCACGCTGCACACGAACCTCGGGGACCTCAAGGTCGAGCTCTTCTGCGAGGACACCCCGCGAGCGGCGGAGAACTTCTTAGCCCTGTGCGCGAGCGGGTACTACGACGGCACGTCGTTCCACAGGAACATCAAGGGGTTCATGGTTCAGGTTCGCGCTCCCCGCCCCCGTCCCCGTCCTCGTCCCCGATCGCGCGTCGACGTCGTCGCCCGGCCCGCCGCCCCGCTCCGCCCCGACGCGCGCTGACCTTCGACCTCTCGTCCGTTCCGCACGTCTTCGTCGGCGCAGGGAGGCGATCCCACGGGCTCGGGAAGAGGCGGGCAGAGCGTCTGGGGCGGGAAGTTCCCGGACGAGATCCGGGACAACTTGAAGGTGCGCTCTCCTTCACACTGGTTCCCATACGACCCCGTTCGCGTGGCGAACGCCGTTTCTTGAGGACTTCGCCCGGCGTTTCTCTCCGCCCACCCCTCGCTTTCGATCCCCGCCCTCGACGCCTTTCAACTCCGCTTCTGACGCCTTTCAACTCCACCCCGACGTCGCTTCGTATGGACCCTCGACCGTGAAGCACACGAACCGAGGGATCCTCTCCATGGCGAACAGCGGCCCGGACACGAACAGGTCGCAGTTTTTCTTCACGTACGCCAAGGCGCCGCACCTGAACGGGAAGAACACGATATTCGGGAAGATCATCGACGGGTTTCAGGTCCTGGACATGTGCGAGAAGACGCCCGTGGACGAGATGGACCGGCCGCTCGCGGAGATTCGCGTCAACAAAGTCACCATTCACGCGAATCCGCTCGCGCGATGACGCGACGACGACGACGACGACGACGCGATGCGATGCGATGCGGGGGATATCTGGTCTGATGGGGTTATTTTAGATCTAGCGGGGGCGGCGGCGAATTCTTTAGAAGCGCGGGAGCGACGACGGCGACGGGCGGAGGCTAACGCGAGGTGGTTCAGTCCAAAAATGTCTACCGCGCGTACGTCGCTAACGACGATCCGATCGAACGATCGAACGATCTACTCCCCGCGCTCGATCCTCGCGAGGTCGTACACCTGCCGCATGCTCCCGCTCGTGAGCAGCCACTCCTTGAAGTACGCCTGAATCGTCGCCTGAAGCTCCCGCTTCTGGTCGTCGTCCAACCCAGCGTCGCGCATCGCCGCGCGCAACGACGCCACGGACTTGACCTTCTGATCCAGCGCCCGCACGTACGCCTCCGGGACCGAGAACGGGTTCGCCTGCGTCGAGCTCGAGCTCGAGCTCGAGCCGCCGTCGCCGTCGCCGCCGCCGTCGCCGCCGCGGAACGGGACGATGAACGGCGCGAACTTCTCCGCGGGGAGCAGGTCTACGACGCTCGACTCGTTCGAACCCCCGCGCGAGCCCCCGCCGCCTGAACCGCCGCTCGACCCGGGCCCGGACCCGGACGCGCCCCCGCCCCCGCCCCCGACCCCCGACGCGATGACCACGGGCCGGTCCCACGCGTCGCACTGCTTGCCGCTCAGCCCCGCGCGTCTCAGGTGCGCGTCGAGCTCCTCGTAGAAGGTGTTATACGGCGCGACGCGATTTCTCCGGCACTGAGGGTCGTTCCATAGGAGCGAACGTCGGGGTGGAGTTGAAAGGCGTCAGAAGCGGAGTTGAAAGGCGCCGAGGGTGGATATTGAAAGCGGGGGACCCTGGGCGGAGAGACACGATGGCAAAAGTCCTTAAGGATCGGCGTTCACCACGCCGACGCGGTCGTATGGGGACCAGTGTGAGATAGAACGCACCTCGCCGATGAAAATCGGCCCGCGCGCGATGCCGAGGTAGAACACGCTGTCGTGCACCGACCGCGCTTGCAGCCTGCGCGACGCGCAGACGACGTTCAGGCGCTGGCACGACTCCACCTTCACCGCGCGCGCCGCGGCGCCGACGACGACGACGCAGTCCGCGCACTGAGTGACGGTCGCGTACGAAGTGATGATATCAGGGTGGAGTTGAAAGGCGTCAGACGGAGTTGAAAGGCGTAGAGGGCGGGGATTGAAAGCGAGGGGTGAGCGGAGAGATGCGCCGGGAGAGAAAGTCCTCAAGGATCGGCGTTCACAACGCGGACGGGGTCGTATGGGGACCAGTGTACAGAACGCGCCTGAGTGACGGTGGCGTACTCCGCGGGCGCGAGGAGGTAAATCACCGCGTCGTGGCAGTTGGAGACGCGGAGGGAGGACCCCGGAGGGACGTCCGACGCCGTCCGCACCGCCGTGCCCTTGTGCACGCCGTCGATTATCACGACGTCTTTGTTGTGATGCTGCGCGTTGGCGAACGCCAAGCGCTTGGAGACCCAATCTTTGATCGCCGCCGCCGTCGCGGTCTGTTTGCCCCCCCCGAAGAGCCCGGTCGTCGCGCTGAAGCTAAACGACGACGCCGCGCCGCCGCCGCCGCCGCCGCCGCCGCCTCCTCCCGCGCTCGGGGCGAATATAAAGTCTAGGCAGTCCGCCTCGCGCGCGGTCAGCTCGAGGTCCCCCCCTCCCCCTC
>Ga0181560_10002153_pt1 | contig 18405 bp, 17 predicted proteins | sample 011ome_20_FD_133751 | JGI IMG/M metagenome (GOLD analysis project Ga0181560, IMG submission 133751) | Coastal salt marsh microbial communities from the Groves Creek Marsh, Skidaway Island, Georgia - 011509CT metaG (megahit assembly) | ecosystem: Environmental > Aquatic > Marine > Intertidal...
AGCACCAGGTGCTCCAGGGCAGCCAGGCGGCCTTCAATTTGCGCTTCCCGGGGGCTCAGCGGTCCCAGGGCGGCGCCCCGGGGCCCAAAGGGTGACAAGACCATTTGGCCACCACCACCGCCGCCGCCACCGCCGCCGCCGCCGCCACCACCACCGCCACCGCGTCGTCCTCCGAGCATCGGACATCGGCCGACGCCGACGGCGACCTCTTCCTCGGCCTCGACTTCGGCACGTCCGGCGCGCGCGCCACCGTCGTCGACGCGTCCGGCGACGTCGTCGTCGAGACCACCGCGAAGTACCCCCCCATCGTCGACGGCGGCAAAGGCGGCGACGGCGTCCCGGAGGGCGGCTGGGCGAACGCGTGGGAGACCGCGCTGTGGTCGATCCTCGACGGACTCCCGAAAGGTGCGTTCTATACACTGGTCCCCATACGACCGCGTCGGCGTGGTGAACGCCGATCCTTAAGGACTTTGCCCGGCGTATCTCTCCGCCCAGGGTCCCTCGCGTTCAATCCCCGCCCTCGGCGCCTTTCAACTCCAACTGACGCCTTTCAACTCCACCCTGACATCGCTTTGTATGGAATGGCCCTCAAGCCGTCGCGGACGCCGTCGTCGCCGTCGCCGTCGACGGCACCTCCGGGACGGTCCTCATCGTGGACGCGGACACCGGCGAATCGCTGTACCCGCCGATGCTGTACAACGAGAAGCGCGACGACGCCGTGGAGGCGATAAAGAAGATCGCGCCGGAGGGGCACACGACGCGAAGCGCGTCCAGCGCGCTCGCGAAGCTGCACAGCTGGCACGCGCGATCCGTCGCCGAAAACGTCGACGTCGCCAACGCGCGGCTGTTGCACCACGCGGATTGGATCGCGTTTTTACTCCACGGCGAGATGGGCGTGACGGACCACAATAACGCGCTGAAGCTCGGGTTCGACCCGGGGTTAGACCCGGGGCCCACCGAGGGTGTTTGCGCGTACGGAGCGCCGTGCGACGGCGCGTACCCGGACTGGTTGCTCGCGACGCCGTACGCGTACGCGTTGCCGAGGACGGTCCTTCCTCCCGGGACGACGTGCGGCGCGGTGAGCTCGACGGAGGGCAAGAAGCGATTAGGGCACCCCGGCGGCGTGAAGGTGGTCGCCGGGACGACGGACTCCATCGCCGCGTTCGTCGCCGCGCGGTGCGTCGACGTCGGCGACGCGGTGACGAGTTTGGGGAGCTCCCTCGCGATGAAGGCGCGTTCTCCTTACACTGGTCCCCATACGACCGCGTCGGCGTGGTGAACGCCGTTCCTTAAGGACTTTTCCCGGCGCATCTCTCCGCCCACCCCTCGCGTTGCTTTCAATTCCCGACCTCGACGCTTTTCAACTCCAACTGACGCCTATGAACTCCACCCCGACGTCGCTTCGTATGGAACGACCCTGAAGATGGTCAGCGAGACGCGCGTGGACGACGACACGAAAGGGATTTACTCGCACCGACTCTGCGGGTGCTGGCTCGTCGGCGGGAGCAGTAACCTAGGCGGGTGGCTGCTGCGGTCGAACTTCACGAACGACGAGGTCGCGGCGCTCACGGAGGCGATGGAGGCGACGACGACGACGGCGAACGAAATCCCGGAGTACTTCCCGGGCGTCCTTCTCGGGTTTGGGCTCACCGTGGAAGAGGCGACCGCGGCGCTGACGCCGCGGCCGGACGACGATATCGACTTCCTGCGCGCGATCTTGACCTCGATTGCGAACGTCGAGGCGCGGTCGTACGCGGAGCTGTACAAGCTCGGGGCGTCGCACGAGGTGAGGCGGGTGTTCACCGCCGGGGGCGGCGCGAAGAATGAAAAGTGGTCGACGATTCGATCCGACGCGCTCGGGGGGGTGCCGGTCACCGCGTCGCCGTACGCGGAGGCGGCGTACGGCAGCGCGCTGCTCGCGCGGATGGGACACTACGAGCTCGCGTCGTACGTCCCGGAGATGTGCGCGGACCCGACCGCGGTGTGCGAGGTTCGGTGACGAGCGACCCGTATCATAGTAGAGGCGACGCCGGCGAAATGCGAAAAACAAAATATAATTATTTCATTCGGTCGCGCGCGCGTGTGCTTTCTTCCCTTCCTCCTCAGTCTTTCTTCCCGGTCCCGTACGGGTTCATGAACTCGTCGAGCTTCTCCTTCCAGCTCTTCTCCGGCGGCGGCGACTCACCCTCGCCGCGCTCGAGCAAGATCACGTCGTCGAACGGGTTCATCTTTCCCGCGTTCTCACGAATCTGCTCCTCCGTGATTTTCTTCTCGTCGTCTCGCTCTCTGTACCCGTACTCGACCTTCCCGAAGCACGGCGCGGCGGCGAGGCCCGGGTACATCTTCATCCCAGCCTTACGCAGCGGCTCCTCCGCTTTCCACATCTCCGGGACGATCATCCACGCCTGCTTGACCGCCATCGGGCCGACCGGGAACCACTGGTTCGGGCCTTTCGCGCGGATGAAGCACTCGAACACCACGCCGCCCTCCGCGACCATCGCGTCGTACTTCTCCGACGCCGCGATCTCCGCGGCCGTGGGCGGGAGGTCCGGCTTCTTCTCGCCGCTCGCAGCCTTCCGGACCCTCGGCTTCTGAAGCTGCTGCGACGCCGCGGCCTTGCGAGCGGCCTTCTCCTCCAGCTTCTTGAGCTTCTTCTTCTCCTTGCTCTTGAGCGCTTTCGCTCCGCCGACGGATAAGTCCGGCGCGTCCGCGGCGCGGACGAGGACGACGCGCGACCTCGGCGACGCGCGCGCGGCGCGGCGGACGGTGACGACGGTGCGCGCGGGCGCGAGCGAGAGCGCGTTCATGGCGACACAGGACGCCATCGCGTGCGATGCGTTATGGTGGCGACGACGCGATCGGATAGGGACACGTCAGCGGCGCGAAACTGAGCTGTGAGAGGCTCAGGTGCGTCGTCGCTCGGTTTCAACATTTGATCGCGTCCCGTTTCAAATGACCGATGAATTTGTTTTTCATAGGATGGCTTCTCGTCGATCGGCACCGCCAAAAAAGTGAGTCGCGAGCGTCTCGGAGCGACGACGACCGTCCTATCTCTCTCTCGCTCTCTCGAACACCGCCGCCGCTCAGTGCGTAATCCGCACGAGCTCCTCGATCCTCTTCGTGAGCTCCTCGACGCCGACGCCGACGACGCTCGCCACCTCGCTCGCCTTCTCCGGTCTCAGATCCAAAAACGATTCGATCAGATCCCCGTCCACGAATCCGCGCGCTTCCACCAACCGCGAGCGGTGCTCGTTGTGGAAACTCCGCCACGCGTCGTGCGAGAACCCGCCGACGCCGCTAACCACTTTATTCATCGCCTTCTGCAACGCCGCGAGGAACGTGTGCGTGGACTCCGGCAACGACGCGACGACGCCGATGGCTCCGTTCACCGTGCCGAAGAGCCGCGTCGGGGCTTCGTTCGACGCGTCGAGCCCGAGCCCGAGCCCGGCGCCGTCGCCGTCGCCCGGCAGCCGCATCACGAGCGAACCCGCGCGGAATCGGTTCACGAACTCCCCGAGGTGGTACTCCCCGATGACGTCGAGGCGCGAGCGCTCCTCGTCCGCGGCGGCGTCGCTGTTTTTGCGGACGGTGAACAGGTTGAACGAGTTCTCCGCGCCGAGGTACGTCTCGTCGTCGAGCGCGCAGACCGCGGTCATCCAGTTCGGGTTGAAGTCCCTCGCGCGCTCCTCGATGACGCCCTCGTCGGGTTTGTAGACCAGGAGCGAGATGGACTTCATGAGGTCGCCGACGACGATGAAATCCCCGCGGACGTCGACGTACAACGCGACGATGTGCCCGTGGTGCGAGCACTCGCTCGCGAGCTCGCACGTCGTCGCCGCCGCCGGCGCGCCGCCGCCGCCGCCGCCGCCGCCGCCGCCGTCGGCCATCGCGACGGCACCCCCCTCAGCACCCCCACCAGCCCCCGCGCCGGCGCCCGCGCCTCGCGAGACCCACTTGAACAGCTGTACCTTGCTGTTGATCCCCGCGAGCAGCTTCCCGTTGAACGCGTTCAGATTATACACCGCCCCCTTCACCTCCTTCTCCGCGACCAGAGACAGCCGCCCTTCGTCCGCTCTCAGGACGAGTATCCTCCCTCTGGACGGCTCCACCTCCTCCGGTAGCGAGAACGCGGTGCCGACGACGTAGTACGACGCCGGGTCGTCCGCGAACGAGCACGAGATGATGCTGCTGTCTGTCTCGCCGACGTCGAGGCGATACTTGAACAACGTCTCGAACGTGACGTCGTCGAAGAGTCTCACGTAGAAGCTCTCCTCGTTCGTGACGTCGCTGACGTGGCTTGTCAGGACCGCGAACGTCCGAGACGCGGGCTGATGCGCGATCCGCCGCGGCTGCTCGCCCAGCGGCACGGTGCGAATGTGCAATTTTTGAATGTCGTCGATGCCTCCGATCGTGAGCTCGCTCTCCGACGCCAACGCGAGCGAGTCCGGGAACGCGTCGCAGTTGAACGCACACATGTGAAGCACCTCCCTCAAGTTCACGTTGCTGTAGATGAGCTTCTTGTTCTGCGAGTATATGACCGTCGGTCGGTCGCTGCCCGCGAACACGTGCGTCGTGTTTTTATTCCGAAACGTTTTCAGCGTGATCGGCTGAGGGTCGTTCCATACGAGCGAACGTCGGGGTGGAGTTGAAAGGCGTCAGTTGGAGTTGAAAGGCGTTGAGGGTGGGGATCGAAAGCGGGGGGTGGGCAGAGAGATGCGCCGGGCGAAGTCCTTAAGGATCGGCGTTCACCACGCCAACGCGGTCGTATGGGAACCAGTGTATAGAACGCGCCTGAGTCCCGACGGAGAGCTTCTTGCCGTCGCCGATGATCCCCGACCGCTCGCCCATCAGCGCGAACGTGAACAGCTGTCCGTCGCCCAAGCCCGCGAGCAGGTATGGGATCCCCTCGAACGAGCACAGGAGCACCGCGCGAGGGATCACCTCCGCGTCCGTCAACGGCGCCGACGACAGTTCCTCGAGCGTCGCCGTCGCGAGCACGCGAACCTCCGCGGACCACAACCCGACGGCGCAAATCTCCGAGGACGCCGCGCGCGGGTCCGCGAGGGGAGTGACGTCCAGGCACGCGATCTCGTGGCCAACGTTGACGCGCGCGAGCTCGCGCAGGAGCGGCGACGCGTCGTCGACGTCCATCGCGTCGCCGCCGCCGCCGGCGGCGACGCTCACGAGCGTCCCGCCCTCGAGCGCGACGACCACCTGCGTCCGATTCGCCGCCGCGACGCTGACGCGCTCGCCGGGCTCCGGCGTCCACCGCGCTCTCAGCGCGCCCGTGGCGACGTCCACGAGTCGGATCCCACCGCTCGTGACTTGGCACGCGTACCCGCCGTCGACGTTGGCGCACGCGAGAGCCCGCTCGTCGCCCGCGAAGCCTTCAAACTCCGTCTCGTCGAGCTCGTCCTCGTCGTTGATCGCGAGTATCCTGGTTTCGCCGATGAACGCGACGACTAAGAACGTGTCGCTGACCGCGTCGTCCGCGTTTTTGAGCGCCCAGCACCCTTTCACGCCCGGGAGCTCGATCGCCGCCTGCTCGTGGATGCCGACGCCGTTCCGCACGACCCGCAGGGACCCGTCCTTGTGCACGCCGCTGCACGTCACGACCTGGCCTTGACCGTGGCGGTCCAAGTCGACGACGACGAAGTCGACGATCGGCCCGAGCGACGTGAACGACTCCAGGACCTCGACGTAGTTCGGGGCGTCGGTTACGGCGCCGGAGTCGACGGGGACGATCTCTCCTCCTCCTCCTCCGCCGCCGTCGCCGTCGCCGCCGCCGCCGCCCGCGATCGGGATCGGCGTCGAGTGCAACCGCACGAGCTGCGAGTCCCCGTATGCGCTCCCGACGTACACGACGCCGTTATCCAAGTACGACAACGACGACGCGATCGACGTTTGCCCCAACGACTCGAGCTTCAGCGCGCGCACTCGCGTCTTATCGTGCATCAACACGAGCAGGTGCAACCGCCCCGCGCTGTCGCTCAACAAGTACCGGCTCCCGTCCTTGTCCACGGCGCCGTAGGTCATGATCGTCGCGTCGGACTGCATCGCGATCGCCTTCACGATCATCCCGCCGCCGCCGCCGCCGCCGCCGCCTCCGCCGTCGCCGACGCCGTGCGTCGTTTCCTTGTTGAGATACGCGATGACCTTCTCGCCGACGACGACGACGCCGCCGAGCGGCGCCGGCACGGCGATCAAGAACCGGCTCCCGGACTCGACGTCGTTCTGCGCCCACGGCCCGGGGTTGAAGTCCTTGTCTTTCAAGCACACCTCGTACGTCTTTATGTGCCTCCCCTCCTTCGTGTCTTGGTATAACACCGCGATCGTCGGCTTCGGCGTGCCCGCGAGGAATTTCACGTCGAACACCTGCAGCTCCTCGAGTCGAACGCTGAACGCCTCTCGCAGCTGCCCGGTCTGGTCCATGGGGATCACCTTGAACAGGCCGTCGTACAGATGCAGGCCGTACATCCGGCACTCCGGGTCGACCGCGCCGATGGGCCCGCACTCGCTAGGACGCCCGACGCGATCGGTGAGGTCCCCCATCGCGCGCGTGATCAGCTCCCCCTTCGCCGCGTCGTAGGAGAGGACGCAGAACATGTTCCGCTCGGTGAGGATGAAGAGCATCGGCTTCTTCTCGAACGGCGGGCGGACGAGCTCCATCGTCGCGATCCGGCCGTAGATCGGGACGTCCATCATCGCCTGCAGGCCCTGCGGCGTCAGGAGGTGGATCTCCACGCGCGTGCACTTGGCGACGACGAGATTGAGCTCGTCCTCGTGCGTGAAGTTCCCGACGACGGAGTGCGTCACCGACGTCGGCTTCTGCGCGGTCACGACGTAGTTGTACTGCCCCGACGTGACGTCCGTCGGGCTCGCCGCGGCCGTCGTCATCGCGTCCCGTGGCGGTCAGATCCACTGTCCCTCTTCCGCGCGGACTCGACTGGTGTCATTTTTTCGTCGAAGCGCGGCAAAAGTACTTTGCCACTCGCGGTCGTCGCTGCCGCCTGGCCTGGCTGTGTTTTTACTACGAGCGTCGCGCGCTCCGCGGCCGTATACACCCTCGCGCGACGCACGCGTCGGTCGCGAGGACGCGAGGCGAGCGCGCGAGATCCCAGGGAGAGGTCGGCGACGAGAACCCGCGCGTCATGCCGCCTAAGAAGGTGCGCGTCGCGCCCGTCGCCCGCGCGCGCCTCCCGTCGTCGTCGACCGGGAATTTGCTCGTTAGCGCTCGTCGTCGTCGCGCTTCAAAACGCCGGTCGTCGGCGCCCTCGACTCGGCGCGGCGAACGCCGTCGTCCCGAGCCTTCGCGCCCTCCCACTGCGCGTCCGATCCCCGCTCGACGGGCCGCGCGATCGTCGGACCGATCGCCGGCGCGTCGGGGCGATCGACGCGCGCGCGGAGGCGCGATGCCGGGGTCGCGCGCGCGCCCGCATTCCATCATGTCATCGCGCCCGATTTAGATTTCCCCATCCGCTCCGACCATCGGGGGCGACCCACCGATCCGCCCGTCGCGCGATCGAACCCCCCCCTGACCCTCCCTCCCCCCCACCCCGCCGATCCTCCGCGCCGTTCCCCAGCCCGCCGCCGCGGACGGCGCGGCGAAGCCGAAACCCAAAGCGAAGAAGAAGGAGCCCAAGGCGGCGGACGCGGACCCGTACGACGTCAAGGAGAAGGAGACGCTCAAGCCGGAGAATCAGCTCGCGCTGACGCCGAAAGAGCTCGAGGAGGAGATCACGAAGCAGCTCACCGCGAACAACCCGAACGCGCCGAGCAACATCGCGCGGTTCAACCACCGCGAGGGCGCGTTCAAGTTCGAGCCGATGGTGGACCAGCTCGTGATGCACTACGCCACCGACGGCTTCCTGCTGCACAAGGGGAGCGACGACGCGAAGCGGCAGATCGAGCTCGATCGACTGGAGGACGAGGCGAGGCGGGCGTACGAAGCGCTCAGCGCGCCGAGGGACCCGAACGCGGAGGGCGGCGCGGAGGGCGGCGCTGCTGAGGGCGGCGCTGCTGAGGGCGGCGCGGAGGGCGGCGCGGAGGGCGGCGCGGCGGCGGCTCCCGCGGGGGCTCCCGCGGGGGACGGCGGCGAGGGCGACGACGACGCCGACGCCGAGCCCGCCGACGACTCGAAACAGCTGCGGAACCAGTTCAACTTTAGCGAACGCGCGGCGCAGACGGTGAACAACGCGCTGCGCGAGCGTCAGAGCGCGACGGAACCGCCCGCGGTGAACGCGTTCAACACGTCGTGCACGCAGTGGGAGATTTACGACGCGTACATGGAGGACCAAGAGCGGATGGCGATCCAAGCCGAGATGCAAAAGCAAGCCAAGGCGAAGGCGAAGGAGCCGGGGAAGAGAGAGGAGGAGACGGCGCCGCCGCCGAAGGAGAAGAAGCCGGAGCTCATGGCGGGGGTGAAGATGACGAAAGCGGTCAAGGTCATGGAGCGGATGGTGAACCAGAACTCGTACGACGACATCGCGCAGGACTTCAAGTACTGGGAGGATCAGTCGGATCAGTTTCGCGACGGGGAGGGGACGCTTCTGCCGCTGTGGAAGTTTTACAACGAACGCGCGAAGCGACGCCACGTCACCGCGATCGCGTGGAACCCGGAGTATCACGACCTGTTCGCCGTCGGGTACGGGTCCTTCGACTTCATCAAGCAGATGTCCGGGCTCATCTGCTGCTACTCGCTGAAGAACCCGAGTCACCCGGAGTACGCGTTCACGACGGAGAGCGGCGTGATGTGCCTCGACTTTCACCCGCAACACTCGTCGCTCCTCGCGGTCGGGTGCTACGACGGCACCGTCCTCGTGTACGACGTGCGCTCGAAACTCAACCGCCCGATCCGACAGAGCACGGTCAAGAACGGCAAGCACACGGACCCGGTGTGGCAGGTGTCCTGGCAGGAGGAGGACCTGTCGTCCAAGGCTTTAAACTTTTTCAGCGTCTCCAGCGACGGCCGAGTGACGATGTGGACCATGAGCAAGTCCGAGCTGACGTACCAAGACGTCATGCTCATGAAGATGGTGTCCACCGCCGCGGACGGGGACCCGGACGACGACGCCACGCTCGGATCGCTCGCGGGCGGGTGCTGCTTCGACTTTCACAAGACGACGGATCATCTCTTCGTCGTCGGCACGGAGGAGGGACACGTGCACAAGTGCTCCAAGGCGTACAACTCGCAGTACCTCGAGACGTTCGTCGGGCACCACATGGCGGTGTACACGGTGAAGTGGAACGGCTATCATCCCAAGGTTTTTTTATCCGCGTCGGCGGATTGGACCGTGAAGCTGTGGGACCATCAGATGCCCAAGCCGGTGATGTCGTTTGACTTGAACAACGCGGTGGGGGACGTCGCGTGGAGCCCGTTTAGCATCACGACGTTCGCCGCGGCGACGAGCGACGGAAAGGTGCACGTGTACGACCTCCACGAGAATAAGCACGAGCCGATGTGCGAGCAGAAGGTTGCGAGGAAGGCGCGGTTGACGAAGATCGCGTTCAACCCGAAGCATCCGATTTTGCTCGTAGGCGACGACCGAGGCTGCGTGACGTCGCTGAAGCTGTCGCCGAATTTACGGAAGGGCACCAACGACGTGGAAAGGCTCGAGACCATCATCGACGCCTCCATCAAGGGCGAGATGCCCGAGAAGGAGTGAGCACGATGGTGACGGACGAGCAGGAAAGACATACCTTCGTACGAAAGTACTGCAGTAGGCTCTAGATATTTATCGTAATTAGACGACGTATTTGCTCGGTGTGTCGGTCGTAATCAACGCGGGGCTATCTTCTCTCTCGTTCGTGTTCTCGAACATCACGCCACGGGCTCGGCTTCCTTGTCGCCCACGGGCGCGGGGTGATGCTTTTCGATCTTCTCCCGAAGAAGTTTAATCTTCGATATGGACGCGCTGAACTCCTCGACTTTGCCCTCTTTGCCCTTGTAAAAGTGGAAAAACGGCAGAATCTTCACCCCCATGCTCCGGCACATCTCCTTGTTGTCGTCGAACTCAACCTTCACGAACAAGATGTCTTTGTTCTCCTCCTGGCTCGCGATCTTGCACAGCTTCGGGAACAGCCCTCGGCACGCGCCGCACCAGCGCGCGTAAAAATCTACGATCACCAGCCGATCCCCAGCCTCCTTGAGCGCCTGGAGAAACTCCTCCGTGCCGTTCACGTCGATCATGTTGTCGTTGCTCGAGGTCGACTTGAGCCACCACGTGTCTTTCGGGTCCACCTTACCGCCCATCGCCTACGACGCGCGCGGAAGAGGCGAGGATGGACGGAGGACGCGCGGAGACGACGACGGACGACGGTCAGCGAGAGGGATAGCGAGAGGGATTTAATATCTCGGAGCGTCGAGAGCGAGAGGACGACGACGGTTCGGGGGAAGGACGCTCCGTCGCCGGCGCGATCCCGCGGCCGCGGGCGCGCGAGGGAGAGCGGGTGGGCGCGGACCTTGACGTCTCGCGACGCCGCGCGTCGCGCGCGGCCCACCGTTGGGAGAGGGAGTCGAGACGCCGCGCGCGGTTGTCGCGACCGCGCGCGCGGCGCCGCGAGGGCGGCGACGGCCGACGGACGCGGTCGCGGGCGCGACCGCGCTCGTGGTCGCGAATACAGCGTGCATCGTGTGCCGCGCGGAGGCTATCTCGGGCGCGCGATGCTCTGCGGCGGCTCGGACGGGATGGGGTCACGTGTACACGTGTAGAGGACGGCGCAAAAAGTGCTCGGGCGATCTCCGTCTTTCGTTCGGTCACGGAAATCCGAGAATCCTCTGACTAATTGCGCATACGACGCCTCCACGTACTACTCGGCGTTCGCGGCTCTCGAACAACGCTCGTTACGAGAACCCTCGCCTCGCCCTCATCACTGACTGTCACCGTCACTGTCCTCGTCGCCTGAGATGCCCACCCCGGAGGACGCCGCCGCCGCGGCGTCGGCGTCCTCCCTCCCTCGCATCGTCCTCCCCCCCACGAGCGACTCGCACCGCCTCTCCGTCGCGCCGATGCTCGACTGCACGGACGCGCACTTCCGCGCCGTCTGCCGGTCGTTCTCGCGCCGGACGCACCTCTGGACGGAGATGATCCACCAAGACGCCGTCATCCACTCGCACGCCTCGCGACCGGAGATGCTCGGGCACGACGCGTCGGAGCACCCGCTCACGGTCCAGCTCGGCGGGAGCTCCCCGGGAAGGCTCGCGCGCGCGGCGGAGATTTGCGACGCGGCGTATGGATACGACGAGGTGAATCTCAACGCGGGGTGCCCGTCCGCCAAGGTGACGAGCAAGAGCGACGCGGAGAAGTGCTTCGGCGCGGTCTTGATGCGCGACCCGGAGCTCGTGGGGGAGTGCCTTCGAAGGATGCGCGAGGCTGTGGACGTCCCGGTCACGCTGAAGCACAGGCTCGGGGTTCGCACGCGAGGTGCAGGAGGTGGAGGAGGAGGAAGGCGGCGGCATCTGCATCGGCATCAGCATCAGAGTCTTTCAGCATCAGGTGCGTTCTATACACTGGTCCCCATACGACCGCGTTCGCGAGGTGGACGCCGATCCTTAAGGACTTTCCCCGGCGCATCTCTCCGCCCACCCCTCGCTTTCAATACCCGTCCTCGACGCCTTTCAACGCCATCTGACGCCTTTCAACTCCACCCCGACATTCGCTTGTATAGAACGGCCCTCAGCATCAGACGACGACGCCGCCGACGCCGCCGACGCCGAGGACAACTACGCGTACGTCTCCGACTTCGTTCAGAGAGTACACGAGCTGTCCGGGGTGACGCACTTCATCGTGCACGCGCGCGCCGCGGTGCTCGGCGGGCTCTCCCCCGCCGCGAACCGGTCGATACCACCGCTGCGGCATCGCGAAGTCCACGCGCTCGCGTCCGATTTCCCGAAGCTCGGGTGCGTTCTATACAAAAGTTTTTCACCCATCGCCCGGTTTCAACATTTGATCGCGTCCCCTTTCAACTGACCGATGAACTATTTTTATATGGAATGGCCCTCAGATTTTCGCTCAACGGCGGCGTCGAAACCGTCGACGACGCCGTTCGACACCTCTCGTCCGGGAAGTTGAAAGGCGTCATGCTCGGTCGCGCGGTGTACAGAGACCCGACGATCCTGCACGACGTCGACGCGCGCGTGTACGGGGACGAGAGCGGCGGCGTGGGCGTCGACCCGACGCTCGCGAAGAGTCGAGGCGACGCGTTGACGAGGTACGAATAGAATAGTCTACGCGCGCGAGACGAACGGAACCGACGCGACCGACGACCGCGGCGGATTGACCGCGGCGCGCGCGAACCCGACGCTTTCCTTTCCTTTTCCCCCGTCCCGTCCGTCGTCGCGCTTCGCCGCACACCGCGCGCTGTTCTGTTTCACCGGTATCGCTGACGTGTCGCTGACGTGTCGCAGGTTCGCCGCGTACGGCGACCACGTGTTGCGCGAGCGGTGGGCGACGCATCCTCGCGCCGGGATCAACCTGACGCGCGCCCTCTTCAAAGCCTGCGCCGGGGTCGTGCACGGCACGCGCGGCGGGAAGGAGTTCAAGCGACTCGCGGAGGCGGAGTGTTTGGGCGTTAAACAAGGCGGCGGGTTAAAGGACGCGGGTGGATCCCCTTCGAGGTTTGGCGAGATGATGGCGCGATGCGCGAGCGCGGTGCACGAGGAGGATTTACGCGCGCCGTTGCGTCGGGGCGGCGGCGCGGTCGTGAAGACGTGGGAGGCGAACGCCGCGGAGGGCGACGACGCTCGGTTCGGTGATAGATAGGGTAGGATAGTAGTAGCACATCCATCGCGCGCGACGGTGGGGGATAGCGCTCGCGCGAGAGGATCGATGAAGGGTAGGCAGTCGGTCGCGAGCAATCTGAATGAGTGAATTAAAAGCCGACGCCACGCCGTCGCCGCGCCGCCGCCGCGCTCGGTCGAATCGCCGTCGCCATCGCCGTCGCTCGCCGTCGATCCGCTCGCTCGCTTACGGGGAGATGACCGCGTTGACCGCGTGCACGATGCCGTTGTCGACCTTGATGTCGTTCTTCTTGAAAGACACGCCGTTCACCGCGCCGCCGGAGACGGTGATGGAGTTGCCCGCCATCGTGGTGAGCGTCTTCCCCTCCATGTCCGCGAGCGTGAGCGCGCCCTGGACCGCGCGAAGGAAGCGACGTCGGGGGCGGGTGGCGTTGAAACGCGTCAGTCGGAGTTGAAAGGCGTCGCGGCGGCGCGGAGAGAATCGCGGGCGAAAGTCCTTAAGGATCGGCGTGCGCCGCGCGGACGCGGTCGCGCGGGTACCGGAGGAGCGCGAGGAGGACGCGCCTGGACGATGTGCGTGCCGACGATGGCCGGGATGCGCGGGTCGTTCATGAGGTCCATCTTGGAGACGCCGATCTTCTGGCAGAGGTCGCCGAACGCGTCGTCGTTCGGGCAGAAGACGGTGATCGGGCCCGGGGACGTCATCGTGCCCTCGTGGCCGCCCTGCGACGGAGGGAGGGAGGGAGGAAGGGAGGGTGGAAGAAAACGTCAGCTCAGTCTGCGATGAGCCTCGGCCGCCGCTGACACACACTGCGTCGTCAGGTCGACGCTTGATCCGAACAGCGAAACGCGCCAGCTAACGGAAGTGGGAAATGCGTTCGATGGCGCGTCCGCGGTGACGCGGACGCGCGCGCGCGGGATCCACGACGTCGGCGTTCCGCGCGTCTCGACGCGTTCGATCGCGTCGCGCGCGTTCGCGTCGACGCGTCGAGCGCGCGCGCGAGGCTCGGAACGACGCGCGACGCCGCGGCGCGGGTTCCGGGGCGCGCGATCGCGCGTCGTCGCGGAAGAAAAAACCGCGTCGATCGATCGGGATATCCGTTCCGTCAGATTCGTCTCGACGCGCACGCGCGCCGCGCGCCGTCGTCGACGCCGCGCGCGCTCTGAGAACGCGCGAGACGTTCGGGGGAGAGCGCGACGGAGGCGCACCTTGGTGACCGCCGCGGCGAAGAGGCCGTAGTTGGCGTTCTTCGCGACCATGCCGAACGCGTCGTTGGCGAAGGAGCGACCGCCCTCCTCGCCACCCTTCCCGTGCGCGACCTTCTCGGCGCGGACGACGACGGCGCCGCGGCGAGCGATCTTAGACGAAGCCTTGGGCGTGGCGACGAGGGACGCGGTCTTGGAGAGAGCGAAGGCCATTTTGTGCGTGCGTGCGTGACGTGCGTTCGACGCGCGTTGGGGTATGCCGGAACGCGCGCGGGGGGTGTCGGGTAAGGTTCCGCGCCAGCTCACCACAACGAGCAGACAACGAGGGTTCGAGGGACGAGTGTCAGACAAGTGCTGGGTAAGTTGAAAGGTGATGCCATCAAATGTTGAAACTGAGGGGTGGGTGAAAAACGTTTGGATTTGAACGCACGACTGGTTCAGTTTGAAGCGCCCTTCTTTTCGCCCTCCTCCGTTTGAGTTTTTACGAAGGTATTTGTTCCAACAGATCTCGGGGCGCGAGCGGGGGTTCGCCGCTCGCTCGCTCGCTCCGCGCGCGCCGCCCACGCCGCCGCGACCGACGGCGACGCCGCGCGCGATGAGGTTCAAGACGATGTTCAACGGGTACTCCCTCGCGTTCAGCCCGTTCTTCGAGAACAGGCTCGCGGTGACGACGTCCCAGAATTTCGGCATCATCGGAAACGGGCAGCAGTACGTCCTGGACGTCGTCCCCGGGCAAGGCTTGCGCGAGGTGGCGCGGTTCGAGACCGCGGACGGTCTCTACGACTGCTGCTGGAGCGAAGAGAACGAGAACGTCCTCGTCTCCGCGTCCGGGGACGGCAGCGTGAAGGTCTGGGACGTCGCGTCCGGGCCGCGCGCGAATCCGCTGCGATCGTTCGAAGAGCACACGCACGAGGTGTACGCGGTGTCGTGGAACCAAGTCCGACGCGACTGCTTCCTCTCCGCGTCGTGGGACGACACGGTGAAGCTGTGGAGCCTCCACGGGCCGCCGCGGAGCGAGCGGACGTTCGCGGAGCACGCGTACTGCGTCTACGCCGCGGTGTGGAGCCCGCAACACGCCGACGTTTTCGCCTCTGCATCCGGGGATTGCACCCTAAAGATCTGGGACGTCCGGCAACCGCACAGCACGCTGACGATCCCGGCGCACGAGTACGAGATCTTATCGTGCGACTGGAACAAGTACAACGACTGCGTCGTCGCGACAGGGAGCGTGGACAAGAGCGTGAAGTTGTGGGACATACGGAACCCGCGGAGGGAACTCGCGGTGATTCCCGGGCATCAGGTGCGTTCTATACACTGGTTCGCATACGACCGCGTTCGCGTGGTGAACGCCGATCCTTAAGGACTTTGCCCGGCGCATCTCTCCGCTCACCCCTCGCTTTCAATACCCGCCCTCGACGCCTTTCAACTCCAACTGACGCCTTTCAACTCCACCCCGACATTCGCTTGTATGGAACGACCCTCAGTACGCCGTGCGAAGGGTGAAGTGCTCGCCGCACGACGAGGCGATCGTGTACACGTGCTCGTACGACATGACCGTCGCGGCGTGGAACTGGAAGATCGCCGCGAGCGGGCCCCCGGGGGATCCGTGCGTGAGGAGGTGGGGGCATCACACCGAGTTCGCGGTGGGGTTGGATTGTTCCGTGCTCGTGGAAGGGTTGATCGGGAGTTGCGGGTGGGACAGCCAGGCGTGCGTGTGGCTGGCGACCGGCGACCCGGTGAGCTTTTGATTGACAGGGTACGGTGGGTTTGTAGTAATAGAACGAACGAACGAACGAACGAACGAACGCGTGCGTCGTAAGATTGTTTCGTATCAAACGCATGATTGATTCAAAGCAACGCGCGAGGGGAGACCACGCTCGCGATCCCCCCGCGAAACATCAATATATGATGTGATGTAATAGAGTTCGGATCGCCCCCGTCGTCCGTCCGTCCATCTTCAAAAAATTAGCACCACTGGAACTTCGGCGTCTTCGGGAACTTGCACCCGGACTGCTGAATGATCGCGTTCGCGCCGTAGTTCCCCGCGCGGACGCACTCCGGAACGTCCTTCCCGCAGACGAGCTGCGACAGGAACCCGCCGACGAACGCGTCGCCCGCGCCGTTGGTGTCCACGAGGTCTTCCTTCTTCAACGGAATCACCGGGTAGCGGTACAGCTTGCCCTCCTTCGCGACGATCGTGTCGTCCATGCCTTGCGTGAAGCACACGACGCGCGCGCGGTGGCCGGACGCCTTGGGGAGCTTGGAGATTTTCATCGCGATCTCCGCGACGTCTCTCGTCTCCCACCCCTCCGTCTCCGCGAAGGTCACCGCCTCGCTCTCGTTCCCGAACAGAACGTCGACGTACGGCATCGTCTCCATCATCGCGGTCTTGAACGGCGGGACCTGCATCAGGAACGGCGCGGACAGGTTCATGCAGTAGCACTTGCCCTCCTCCGCGCTGTGCTTCGCCACCTTGAGCATCGACTCCGGGGACACCGTCAGGAAGAATCCCGCGGAGTAATAGAAGCGCGCGTCCGTCACGAGCTTCCAGTTCTCCGGCTTCTCGAGGTGGTCAACCTTGTAGTTGTTCGCCGCGTTGAGCGCGGCCACGAGCGAGCGCTCGCCGTCTTTCACGAGGACGCCGCACGTCCCCGTGGGCGTCGCCTCGTCGACCATGTAGTTGGCGTTGACGCCGTCGGCGACGCACGCCTTTTTCATCTCATCCGCGAAGCCATCCTTCCCGACGCAGCCCATGTACGCGGTCGCGAACGGCACCTGGAGCATCCACTGCGCGACGCGGATGGAGTTCTGCGTCGCGCCGCCGGCGATGTACTCGACGTCGAACTGCTTGACCATGTCCTCGTACATCGGCGCGTGCGACTCCTCCGCGAGGATGGCGTTGTTCAGCGCGACGCCGTACTTGTCGAGGAACTCCTGCGGGACGACCGCGGAGATGTCCAGGAGCGGGTTGCCCATGCCTAGGAGGACGCCGGCGAGGCCGCCGGATTCGAAGGAAGCCGCCTGACGACGACGAGGGGCGAGCGGGGAGGGAGGATGGGGAGGAGGATGCGGGGAGGAGGCGTCAGTCGGCGGAATGCGCTCGATCGTCGATAAATCGGTCGATCGCTTTTTCGTCTGCTGACGCGCGAAGTGCCGAGCGATCGAAGCGTCGGATCGGAGCCGCGGCGCGTCGCGCGACGCCGCGCGCGACGCGCGGCGCGCGCGCGGTCGAGAGACGGCGCGCGTCGGGGTCGCGCGCGCACCATTGCGATGAGAGTGTCGGTGAGGGGCGGTGCGTTCGCGCGCGTGGGAGTGGCTCGCGCGCGACGCCGCGAGCGGCGGCGCCGTGTCCGATCGCAGACGGCAGCAGCGCGCGGCGCGCGCTCTGTGGCTGACAGCGGCCGCGGCCGGCGACCGCGCGACGACGTGGCGGGAGCGCTCGGCGTCGTCTATCCATCTCCGAACCGTCGAGCGCGACGTTCTCCCCCGCGCGACCGCACGCACGCGCGACCGCGAAATCTATCCCACGCCCCGCCCGCGCTCACCACACGACGCACGCCATCACGATGCTCGCGCTGACGACCGCGCCCGTCGCGCTCGCGACGACGACGACGACGACGACGACGCTCCGGCGTCGCGCGACTACGATCGCGAAGAAACGTGCATCATCTCAACGCGCGCGCGCCTCCTCCGTCGCCGTCCGACGCGGATCGGCGCTCGTCGTCCGCGCGGCGTCCGAGGGCGAGGACGCAGCCCCCGATAGCCGCGCGTACCGCGAAGCGAAGGAGCCCGAGCTCGGGGGGATCATCGGCAAGGTCGTGAGCAACCTCCCGGACGGTCGCAAGGCGTCCGCGCCCGAGTCCTACGGCGCGCGACCGGCGTCCAAGACGCTCTCGGAGGGTCGCTACCGCCGCCCGCCGCCGGAGCGCGTCGGCGGCGTGACCGAGTCCGCGGTCAGAGGCGACGACTTCGAGGTCGTGGACGGGCCGTCGTTCGGGATCGGCACGCTCGTGGGCGTCCTCGTCGCGGCGGCGACGTTGGGGGGGGCGTACTTCACGGTGCAGAAGCTTCAGGAGGGGCCGGTGGCGAGGAAGGGGGGGGCGAGGATGCCCGCGTTCGACTCGGAGATCGGGAACGCGAGCAAGCCCGACGCGGCGCCCGCGGCGGCGGTCGTGGAGGCGCCCGCGGTCGTGGAGGAGGTCGCGGTCGTGGAGGCGCCCGCGGTGGAGGTGGACGCGAACTGAACCGAGCGCTGAGCCGAGGGCTCGGCGGGGGCGCGAGATCGCGGAGAAGAAGGGGTGAGAAAGATTATGTACAGGACGCGACTCGAACTGGGTCTAATACGGTCTGCCGTATCCTCCCCCGCCCCTGTTATCTCTTCCGCCTCCACCACCCCCGCCCCCGCCCCCGCCGCGGTACCCACCGCCGCCGCGATAGTTGTCTCTCCCGCCGCCGCCGTA
>Ga0181560_10002154_pt1 | contig 18391 bp, 18 predicted proteins | sample 011ome_20_FD_133751 | JGI IMG/M metagenome (GOLD analysis project Ga0181560, IMG submission 133751) | Coastal salt marsh microbial communities from the Groves Creek Marsh, Skidaway Island, Georgia - 011509CT metaG (megahit assembly) | ecosystem: Environmental > Aquatic > Marine > Intertidal...
ACTCCGGATCTTCGTCACGGCAGGCAGCCTCATGGCGCCAGTCCATGCGTATCACTCCACTTGGGGGAAGGGCACCGGGGTCTCCGGTGCTCGTGATTGCTTTCACGAGGCTGGCTCAACTGGGTCTAGCCGGGGGTCTCCCGGGTGGTCCTGGAGGAAGTCTGCCAGCCCAGCCGAAGCAACGGGCTTGCCTAGGCTCGCAGATGCCGTGGCCTGCCACAAGGGGAACGCGGAGTTTTTGTCGCAATCCATCTGTCGGTTAGGTCACAAACAGGTCACGGACACCCGAAATGTCCCGTTTATTCGTCCGGTAAACGGAATGAACGCGCTTGCGGTTGGCCTCACCGGGGGAGCCGGGGCGCTCCCCTGGGGTCAGCACACCACTCGGAGAGCTGCCGGGTGGGACCGATAGACGACCTCTGTCACGTCGCCGACCCCTTCGCCGTCGATCTGGAAGGCGACTGGGCGAGATGCCCGGATGGTGAAGCCTGATTGGTCGTGCCACGAGACCAGCCCGCCGCGAGCGTCTCCCCTCCCGCGCCCCCGGATCATCCGGGTCGCGGCAACAAGAGTGGTGGGCACCTTCAACCGGCGCAGGGCGAAGAGATCGAGACCGGTGTCGAATGAGGCGTCCGGGCACGGGTTGATGGGGATCGCTCCGAGGAAGGTCCACGGTGCGGTGTTCTGGACGAAGGCGAAGAATGCCTCGTCGACGGGCTGCCCGACCGAATCGTCCTGCGGCAGGACCGTGAGCGCCGGGTGCTTGCGGTCGGTGTGCCGGAAATAGGCGTTCAGGGTCGTGGTCAAGTAGCGCAGGGGAGTAGCCGATCGGCCGGCCGCCCGATGCTTCTCCATCGCTGCGATGATCTCCGCATCGATGCCGACGCCGGAATTCGCCAGGAACCACCGATCGTTGGCCTGACCGAGTCCGATGGTCCGGAAACGGTTCTCGCGCAGCTGCTCGAGGAGCAGTCCGGTCGCCTCGACCGCGTCGTTGGGGATCCCCAGCGACCGTGCGAAGACATTCGCGCTCCCGCCGGGAACGGGAGCCAGCATGGGCACCTCGGGTCCGACGCCCGCGGCCAGCATGCCGTTCGTCACCTCATTCACGACACCATCTCCCCCGAGGGTGACGACCACGTCCATGCTCTCCGCTCGGGCCCGCTCGCCCAGCAAGAGTCCATGGCCACGATGGGTGGTGACGGTCACGTCGAGGTCGATGTCGGCGGAGAATGCGTGGACGATCACATCCACGACACGTGGAGAGGTGGTTGTGGCGCGAGGATTGACAACGAGGAGACCGCGCACGCGTCGAGCCTACTGTCGCGGGTGCGCTGTCCATGGGGCACTACGTTTGAACCGTGACTCGACGAACTCCGCTGCTGCTGCTGGCCCTCATCGCGGGGGCCCAGGGTGTCGTTCTCATCGGCTACGCGGTCTACGACATCGTCGAATCCTTCCGCGTCGGGATCACCGGGCCAGCTGAGGTCTCCAACCTCGGGGCACTGCTCGGACTCATCGCCATCACTGCCGCGTTCGGTGCAGCTCTCGTCTGGATCGCAGTTGGCTGGGTGCAGTCTCGATCGTGGGCTCGATCACCCTTCGTGTTCGCGCAGCTCGTGATCGGCTTCCTGGGCTACGAACTCTCGCAGTCTGCAGGATCCGTCGAGCGGCTGGTGGGCCAGGTCGCCATGGTCGTGGCCGTCATCGGCATCGTGATGGCATTCATGCCGTCCGTTCGTCGAGCGCTTGCCGAGGACGAGGCTCCCCACTAGTACGCGGACATGCCCTCGCGCAGTGCGGCGAGGGTCTTGGCGAGCAGGCGCGACACATGCATCTGCGAGATTCCCAGCTCGTCGGCGATCTGGGACTGGCTCATGTTCTGGAAGAACCGCATCATCAGGATCGCGCGCTCGCGCTCAGGAAGCGCCTCCAGAAGTGGGCGGAGAGTCTCGCGGTCGTCGATCGCGTCGAAGGCAGCATCCTCGGCACCGAGGGTGGCCGTCAGTCGAGGTGCAGAGTCGTCGTCGCGTTCGGCGTCCAACGAGTCCGTGGCATACGCCTGTCGAGCTTCGAGTGCATCAAGCACGTCCGCCTCGGAAACCTCAAGCGATGCCGCAAGTTCCCGCACAGTGGGGGAGCGGTGCAGTGTCGTTGACAGCTCCTCAGAGCGTGCGGTCACCTGGAGCTGGAGCTCCTGGAGACGGCGAGGCACTCGCACGGCCCACGTGCGATCACGGAAGTGCCGCTTGATCTCCCCCAGGATCGTCGGCGTCGCATAGGTCGAGAGCTCGACCCCGCGCGTGGCGTCGAACCCGTCGATCGCCTTGATCAGGCCGACCGTGCCCACCTGCACGAGGTCGTCCATGGACTCGCCCCGGTCTCGGTAACGGCGGGCGAGATGGCGCACGAGAGGCAGGTGCATCGTGATGAGCTCATCGCGCACCTGCACCCGGCGTGGATCGTCGGAGGACAGACGATGGAACTCGTCCAGCAGCAGGTGCTCGTGTCGGCGCTGACTGTCGGTCCAGCCGCCTGTCTGCTGCTGGGCAGAGGTCACACGTCCACCAGATCGCTGGTCACCTGCAGACGGATCGCGAGGTGGCCGTCGCTCAGATCAGCGGCGGCACTGTCGACGAGGGCACTCAGGACCGTCCACCCGAACGAAGTCGTCGATGGCGTTTCTAGTGCGTCCGTCGGCGTTGTGATCGTGGCGCGGAGAACGTTGCCGTCAGTCTCGAATGCGCAGGTCACGGAGCTGCCGGACTTGGCGACGGCGATGGCCTGTGTGACGGCCTCGTCGACGGCCAGTCGAACGTCCTCGAGCTGGTCCAGGGGAAGGTCCACTCGTGCTGCCATGGCTGCCGCCACAGTCCTGGCGAGTGCCACATTGCGCGTCTCAGCAGGAAATTCCAAGGTCACGGTGTCACTCACGGCTGCCTCCTCGTCTTGGGATGACCATAGGCCCCCGCGCGGATTTCCTCATGCCGACGGGCAAGGACGTGAGGGATACCGGCGCAGGTGCCCCGAACACGAGCTGCGGTCACCCAGGACGAGCGGGTGCTGCCGCGGTCGACGTGTGGGCGCCTACGACCCCTGGTTGCCTCGTGCGAGCTGTACGAGGGCATCGCCGGTCACGCGGTGCACGGTCCACTCGTCCATGGGGATTGCCCCGATGCTCCGGTAGAAGCCGAGTGCAGGCTCATTCCAGTCGAGCACCCACCACTCAAGTCGGCCGTAGTCGTTCTCGATGCATTCCCGAGCGAGAGTGGACAGCAGGGCCTTGCCGTATCCGGAGCCGCGCAGTTCCGGGCGCACGTAGAGGTCCTCGAGGTAGAGGCCGTTCACTCCGAGCCAGGTCGAGAAGTTGAGGAACCACAGGGCGAAGCCGCCGAGACGATGACCCGGTCCGTCGTGCTCGACCACGTGGGCGTAGACGGTCGGGTTGTCTCCGAAAAGAGCCCGAGTGAACTGATCCTCGGTGGCGATGGCCTCGTCCAGGGCCTTCTCGTAGTCCGCGAGGTCCCGCACCATCTGCAGTATCTCCGGGATGTCGCGTGGTTCTGCTCGGCGGATCGTTCCGGTGTTCATGCACCCACCCTAGGGACGCGCTCCCGGAAGCATCGCTAATGGGCATTGCTGACGTTGAGAATGATGACCCCAGCGATGATCACGGCGATGCCGACATAGCCCCAGCTGTTCAGCTGCTCACCGAAGAGGAAGTAGCCGGCGATGACGATGCCGATGGTGCCTAGGCCGGACCAGATGGCGTAGGCGGCGCCGACCCCGATGTCCTTGAGTGCAAGTCCGAGGAAGAGGAACGACAGTGCGTATCCGACGATGACGCCGGCGACGGGCAGCCACCGCGTGAATCCATCGGACGCCTTGAGCATCACGGTGCCGAACACCTCGCTGCCGATGGCGAGGACGAGCAGGATCCAGGGCACGTCCGGAGCCTAGCGAGATCCGAGGGCGGGGCCGCCCGTCACCGAGTGAGGTACGGATCGTGAAGGTAGGCGTTGATGAGAAGCGCGGCGCTCTGTGCTGCCGCGTCATCCTGCGCATCCACTTTGAGCGCCGCGATGAGGAGTCGCGCCTGCTCCTGATGAGCGGGATCACCCTTCGCGCTGATCTCCCGAAGGCGAGCCATGAGGTCGGGCATGTCTTCATCATCGCGCTGTGGCGCGGATGCCGCATCCCGATCCCGTTCCTGTGCGATCGCGGGGGAGCAGTCGGCCTGCCCTCAATCAGTCCGAGGTCACCCGGCATCAGCCTGCGGGACCTCGGTTGACCTGACACAGTCGGGCCATGCGTGCGCGTCAGTTCATCGGGTTGGTCAGTGCATTCCTCGTGACCGTGGGGGTCGCCGTCGCGCCGCCAGCCCTCGCACACCAGTCGGTCGTACTCGATGAATCCGACTCCTCGCCGGGCGCTGGGCCGCTGCTGGTGGACGGAACCGTGTCCTTCGCCGTGCGGGCCGAGGTGGTGCGGGGCGAGAGGCGGGGTTTCCGCTTCCGCCTCGCGAAGGGCGACACGATGCGCGTGCAACTGCTCATCGAGGACAAGGCCCCGGACAACCGGCTTCGTCCCGCCCAGCTGCCTCGGGTGACGGTCATCGATCCGCAGGGAAGCAGGATCCGGTTGTCGATCGACGAACGGACACGGTTCTACGAGCCCTACGGCGGAACGACCTACTGGTACCTGTCCCGGGTGCAGCGGGAGGCGGTTCCGGGCACCTATCGCGTGGTGGTCACGGGTCGCGCCTCCGTGTCGGTCGATGCGGTCATCGCGGTCGGCTCCCGTGAGGTGCCCGGCGACGTGCGGGACTGACCTCGCTTTCAGGACCTATGCGACGCAGAGGGGCCCCGCGGCACGTGTCCGCGGGGCCCCTCTGGCTGAGCGTGGATCAGGCCTTCTTGGTCTCCCAGAAGATGGCGGCGATCTCGTCGATCTTGCCGAGGAGCTCATCGGCGACGGCAACGTCGCAGGTGCCCTTGGTGCCACCAGCGCCGGCCAGCTTCGTGGCCTGGTTGAACAGGTCGTTCAGCTGCGGGTACTTCTCGAAGTGGGGGGCCTTGAAGTAGTCGGTCCACAGCACCCACAGGTGCTCCTTGACCATGTGGGAGCGATCCTCCTTGATGGAGATGGCGCGGGCCTTGAAGTCGTGATCGTCGGAGGCGTTGTGCTTCTCCATGCACGCCTTGACGGACTCAGCCTCAAGACGGGCCTGGGCGGGGTCGTAGACGCCGCAGGGAAGATCGCAGTGAGCATAGGCATTGGTGCGGGGGGCCAGCACCCGGGTGAACATGCGGTTCAGCATGGGACTCCTTCGAGGTCGTTGTCGGCGGTACGCCAAACCAGACCCTAGCGCCGTTCGTCCTTGTCGGCAGCAGGCAGGATGGAGGGTGTGCTGCCCATCACGCGCGTTCGCATCATCGGCCCGTCGATGGAGCCGACCCTGCGTAACGGCGAGTGGTGGCTCGTGAGACGCACGACGAAGGTCGGGTCGGGTGACGTAGTCCTCGTGCGACATCCGCAGCGCCGCGATCTGCTGATGGTCAAGCGGCTCGACCATCCGGTGGTCGGCGGCTGGTGGGTGGTGGGGGACAACCCCGAGTCGAGTGAGGACTCTCGGGAGTTCGGTCCCGTTCCGGGTGCGGCAATCGTCGGTCGCCTTTGGCGGCGTTTCGGCCGCGATCCACGCTGACGCGGGTATCGTCCGGCCCATGTTCGCCATCTATGCGGCCGGTGTTGACCGTGACGATCCGCTGTCCGTCCTCGGCGTGGGAGACCTGCCCGCCCCACCCACACCCGATGACTGGGTGACCGTGAGGGTGAAGGCTGCCAGCCTCAACCATCACGACGTGTGGTCGTTGAAGGGCCAGGCCCTGAAGGCCGAGCAGGTTCCGATGATCCTGGGCACCGATGCGGCAGGCGTCACCGACGATGGTCGAGAGGTCGTTGTCCACGCAGTCGTGGGGGACGTAGCCGCGGGTGATGGGGACGAGACGCTCGATCCGCGCCGGAGCCTGCTCAGTGAGCGGTATCCGGGAACCCTCGCGGAGCACGTACGCGTCCCCGCGTGGAACCTGATCGACAAGCCCGCAGAGCTGACGTTCGAGGAGGCGGCCTGCCTGCCGACGGCCTACCTCACCGCCTACCGGATGATCGTGACGAAGTCGGGCACCAAGGAGGGCGACACGATTCTTGTCCAGGGGGCTGGAGGAGGCGTGGCAACGGCCCTGATCGTCCTGGGCAAGGCCCTCGGGCGACGGGTCTGGGTGACGTCCCGGGACACCGGCAAGCTCGACTGGGCGCTGTCCATTGGCGCAGATGCTGCCTTCGAGTCGGGCGCGAAACTGCCGGAGAAGGTGGACGCGGTCATGGAGACGGTGGGCGAGGCGACGTGGTCGCACTCGATGCGCTCTCTTCGGCCCGGCGGTGTCATCGTCATCTCCGGTGCGACCTCCGGACCGAATCCGCCCGCGGACCTCAATCGGCTCTTCTTCCTGCAGCTCAGCGTCGTGGGTTCCACCATGGGCACCATCGGGGAGCTGCGAGACCTGCTCGACCTTCTGGTGCGCACGGGAGCCAGGCCGATCGTCGATCGCGTCCTGCCGATGGAGCGAGCCGAAGAGGCGTTCGCCGTTATGGCGGCGGGGGACGTGCGAGGCAAGCTCGTTCTCACGCGCTAGCCGGGCGGGGTGAGCGGAATTGCTAGTCGTCCTCGTCGTCGAGGCGAGCGAGCCACGTCGCCAGGCGCTCGACGGGGACCTCGAAGTCGGGATTGAGGTCGACGAACGTCCGCATCTGGTCGGCGAGCCAGGCGAGGGTGACCTCGTCCTCGCCTCGACGGCTCTCCAGCTCCTCGATTCCACGATCCGTGAAGTACATGAGAACTCCTAGCTGAAGGCCTGCTCGATGACGGCCTTCTGCTCGGCCTCATGTCGCTGGTGGCTCCCGACGGCGGGGGATGACGAGGCCGGGCGGCTGACGCCCGTGATCGGCCTGTCGACGATCTCGGGCAGGTTCATGGCGATGAAGGACCAGGCGCCCTGATTGGCCGGCTCCTCCTGGACCCAGACGAGGTCAGCGTTCGGATAGTCCTCGAGTGCTGGCGGCAGCGTGCGGAAGGGAAGGGGGTAGAGCCGCTCGAAGCGAACGATCGCGACATCGGTGATGCCGTGCGCCTCTCGGTAGGCATCGAGGTCGTAGTACACCTTGCCGCTGCACATGAGCACCTTGCGGATCTGCGGCCCGGTGTGCTGGGTGTCCGTGATGAGCGGGTGGAAGTGTCCCGACGTGAAGTCCGCCTTCGTGGAGACGGCCTTCTTCGCCCGCAGCAGCGACTTCGGTGTGAAGATCACCAGTGGTCGGACGACCTTGGCGTTCGCCTGCAGGCGCAGGATATGGAAGTACGAGGCCGGCGTGCTCGGCATCGTGACGATCATGTTGTCCTGGGCGCACAGCTGAAGGAATCGCTCGGGACGTGCAGATGAATGATCTGGTCCCTGTCCCTCATAGCCGTGGGGGAGCAGCAGGGTGAGTGACGATCGCTGCCCCCACTTCTGCTCGCCTCCCGCGATGAACTCGTCCGTGATGGTCTGGGCGCCGTCGACGAAGTCGCCGAACTGCGCCTCCCACATGACGAGTGCATCCGGTCGGGCCACGGAGTAGCCGTACTCGAAGCCCATGGCCGCGAACTCACTAAGGAGGGAGTCGTAGACGTAGAGCTTGCCGCCATCGCGGTAGCACTTCTTGAGCGGCTTGTACTGCCAGCCGTTGGTCTTGTCGACGATCACCATGTGTCGGTGGCCGAAGGTGCCTCGACGCACGTCCTGACCTGCGAGGCGAACTGTGCGCCCCTCCATCAGCAGGCTGCCGACGGCAAGAGCCTCCGCCATTCCCCAGTCGATGGCGTCCTCGCCGACCATCGTCTGGCGGCGAAGCAGCTGTGGCTGAAGTCGAGGATGAACGGTGAAGTCCTCAGGCAGTTTCAGCTGGGAATCGATGACCGTGTCGATCTGCTCCTGGGAGATCGCAGTGTCGATCGTGGCGGCAGCGGGCTGGGGTGCGAGCTTGCGCTCACCCTCGGTGACCACGTCGGCCTTCGTCGTGCTGAACGACGACTCGTCGTCGGTTCGGGTCTCCTGGAAGATCCGCTCCAGCTGCTCCTGGAAGTGGCGGAGCGCCGTCTCGGCCTCGTCGAGAGTGATGTCCCCGCGACCGATCAAGGACTCGGTGTAGTGCTTGCGGACCGATCGCTTCTGGTCGATGACCTCGTACATCATCGGCTGTGTGAGTGAGGGATCGTCCGCCTCGTTGTGGCCGCGACGTCGGTAGGTCACGAGGTCGATGACGACGTCCTTGTGGAAGGTCTGCCGGAAGTCGAACGCGAGCTCGGCGACCCGGACGACGGCCTCAGGGTCGTCACCGTTCACGTGGAAGATCGGCGCCTGCACCATGCGTGCCACGTCAGTGGGGTAGACCGATGACCGGCTGTACTGAGGGCTCGTGGTGAAGCCGACCTGGTTGTTGACGACGACGTGAACGGTGCCCCCGGTGCGGTAGCCCTGAATCTGGGACATCTGCATGGTCTCGGCGACCACTCCCTGGCCCGCGAAGGCGGCGTCACCATGGATGAGCACTGGCAGCACGTTGTACTTGTCCTCGTGGGGAAGTCGATCCTGTTTTGCCCGCACGATTCCCTCGAGAACGGGGTTGACCGCCTCCAGATGCGACGGATTCGCGGCGAGGTAGACGCGCGTCTCGGCACCGTCGGGGGCTGTGAAGACGCCGCTCGTTCCAAGGTGGTATTTCACATCTCCGGAACCCTGCACCTGATCGTCTCCGAAGTTGCCCTCGAACTCACGGAAGATCTGGCCGTATGACTTCCCGGCGATGTTGGTCAGGACGTTGAGGCGCCCGCGGTGGGGCATGCCGATGGCGACCTCGACGATGCTGTCATTGGACGAGCGGATCAGCACGGCGTCGAGCAGCGGGATCAGCGACTCGCTGCCCTCGAGCGAGAAGCGCTTCTGGCCGACGTACTTGGTCTGAAGGAAGGACTCTAGGGCTTCGGCCTCGTTCAGCTTGTGCAGGATGCGCAGTTGCTCGTCACGATCAACCTTCTCGTGCGGGATCTCGACGCGCTTCTGGATCCACTCGCGCTGCTCAGGATCCTGAATGTGCATGTACTCGATGCCGATGGACCGCGTGTACGAGTCGCGCAGGACACCGAGGATCTCGCGCAGTTTCATGAGGGCGCGCCCGCCGAAGCCACCGGTTGCGAACTCCCGATCCAGATCCCACAGCGTCAGCCCATGCTGGAGGACATCGAGATCCGGGTGCATGCGCTGGTCGTACTCAAGGGGGTTGATGTCGGCCATCAGGTGCCCCCGCACACGGAATGCGTGGATCACCTCCTGCACCCGGACGGTCTTGCTCAGGTCGGTCTCGTGACTGGCGGAGACGTCCTCCGCCCAGCGGATGGGCTCATAGGGAATCCGAAGAGAGCGGAAGATGTCGCCGTAGAAGTCGTCATCGCCCAGCAGAAGCTGGTGCACCCGACGCAGGAACTCGCCGGACTGTGCTCCCTGGATGATCCGGTGGTCGTAGGTGCTCGTCAGCGTCATGATCTTGGAGACGGCGTTACGGACGCGAATCTCCTCTGAGGCCCCCTGCCACTCGGCGGGGAACTCCATGGCGCCCACGCCGATGATGCAGCCCTGGCCGGCCATGAGCCGTGCGACCGAGAGCTGGGTGCCGATGGTGCCCGGATTTGTCAGGGAGATCGTGGTGCCCTGATAGTCGGAAACCTGCAGCTTGCCGTTGCGGGCCTTTCGCACGAGATCCTCGTAGGACGCCCAGAAGGCGGCGAAGTCCATGCCCTGCGTGCCCTTGATGTTCGGGACCAGCAGCTGGCGGGTGCCGTCAGGCTTGGCGACGTCGATGGCCAGCCCGAGGTTCACGTCAGTCTGGTGGAGAACGGCAGGCTTGCCGTTGACCTCGGTGAACGCGTTGTTCATTCCAGGGACGTCAGCCAGGGCGCGAACGATGGCGAAGCCGATGATGTGGGTGAACGACACCTTGCCGCCGCGACCACGGGCGAGGTGGTTGTTGATGACGGTGCGGTTGTCGATGAGCAGCTTCGCAGGGACCGCACGGACGCTGGTGGCGGTGGGGACGGTGAGGCTGGTCTCCATGTTGTCGACGACGCGGGCGGCTGGCCCCTTGAGGATGACGGCGTCGGCAGGGGCTGCGGTGGCGGAGGAGCCTCCGGGCGCGGTCGGCTCAGCAGGGAGTGTGGCTGCCGGAGTCCCGCCGGGCGCCGGGGTCGGAGGTGAAGTGACTGAGGGCGCTGCTGTGGGGGCGTCCGCCTCACGGGAGACACGAGTGGCCGAGGGTGCGGAATCCGGCGGTGTGTAGCCCTCGAAGAACTCCCACCACGCCGGATCAACCGTGGAGCGGTCGGCGAGGAACTGCTCGTAGATCTCATCGACGAGCCACTCGTTGGGGCCGAAGCCCACCATCGGGTTCTCGGGCGACTCCGTGGCCACTAGGGGTCCTCTCACCAGCGGTGCGTTACCGGCACCCGCGGCAGGTGCCCTCGGTTGACCCAGCGTAGTCCGGTGCCTCCTGCGGCCAGCACGGTGTCAGGCTCAGCGAGCGGAAACGGCCGAGTCCTCGCTGATCTCCTCCAGCGTTCGTCCGGTCGTCTCAGGAATCTTGCTGCGGACGAAGAAGATGGAGACGAGGGCGAAGGCCGTGAAGATTCCGTAGGCCATCGTCAGACTCACCTCGGCCAGCGGGGGGAAGGCCGTGGAGACGATGAAGTTGGCGATCCACTGGGCCGCTGCGGCAACGGCCAGAGCGGCCGCGCGAATGCGGTTGGAGAACATCTCCCCGAGGAGCACCCAGACCACCGGCCCCCAGGACATGCCGAAGAAGACGACATACAGGTTGAACGCGATGACGGCGGCCGCGGCCATGCCTCCCGTGAGCGTCGGCTCTGTGCCACCGGCGGCGTTGGCCACCTGGGGTGCCGTTCCGAAGATCGCCGTTAGGGCGGCGAGCATGACCACCATGCCGCTCGATCCGATCAGGAGGAGGCGCTTGCGGCCGATGCGGTCGATCAGGGCGATCGCGACGAGTGTGGTGCCAACGTTGACGGCATTCGTGATCATCGATGTCATGAAGGCCTGGTCCTCGCCGAAGCCGACGGACTCCCAGATCAGGTTGGAGTAGTAGAAGACGGCGTTGATTCCCACGAACTGCTGGAATGCGCTGAGCAGGATGCCGACCCACACGATGGGCAGCAGTCCGAAGCGATTTCCGCGCAGGTCGCCGAAATTCGACCTGTGGCCCCCGTCGAGGCTGGCTGCGATCTCCTGGACCTTGGCGGTCTGATCGGTGGTGAAGACGGACTCGAGCACGGTGCGTGCCTCGTCGAGCCTGCCTGCCTCGACGAGGTAGCGCGGCGACTCGGGAATCCGCAGCGCCATCAGGAAGTACACGGCGGCCGGGATGAGCATGAACAGGAACATCCAGCGCCAGGCTTCGAGCCCGAGCAGCCACGTCGCTGTCGATGAGCCCGCCGACGAGACGATCAGATAGTTGCTGACTCCGGTGGCGAAGATGCCCAGCACGATCGCCAGCTGCTGGAGGGAGCCGAGCCGCCCGCGCAGCTGGGCGGGAGCGATCTCGGCGATGTACATGGGGGCGACGACGCTTGCCACGCCGATTCCCGCACCGCCCACGAGCCGCCACATCATGAGGATCTCGACATTGGGCGGAAAGGCCGTCCCGACGGCCGAGACGGCGAAGAGGATCGCGGCGATGAGCATGACGCGTCGGCGGCCGAAGGAGTCGGCGAGGCGGCCGGCGAACCACGCGCCCACAGCCGAGCCGATTAGGGCGATGGACACGACAAGCGCCATGACTCCGGACCCGAGGTCGAACGTGGACGCGATGGCCGAATTGGCGCCGTTGATGACGGCAGAGTCAAAGCCGAACAGGAATCCGCCGAGTGCAGCCGTGCTCGCCAGTTTCACGACGCGACCGGTGCGATACCCCTCCGCTGGTCCGGATGCGGCGACGATCGGTCCACCGTGTGCCATGTCGCTCCTTCCTTCGTGGCCGACGGGCATCAGCACGCCCGGACGAGGGCCCGGGGGTGGGTCGATATGGGGGAGTGAACGTGGGTTGTCCCGCCACTCCGTGTGGGGATGACCGTATATGTCCCGCGTCCGGTTTGGGTCTGGTCGGGAAAGGCGCTTACCATGCTCGTGTGTCGCATGTTTCCTCTGATTCAAACCTCGGGCGCTCGGTGAAGCGTCTGCGCGCTCGCACCCTCGGCCTGGTCCTGGCCGCAGCCATGGTCAGCTCCGTGGCCGTCCTGCCCGCAGCCACTGCGGCCGATCCGTCGCCTTCCCCGACCTCCTCTGACACCTCGACCCCCGTTCCCGTCGCGCCCACCGTCGTGGTTGCCCCAGGCGCTCCGACGATCGTGAACGTGATTGCCGGGCAGGCCAGCGGCCAGTTGGCCGTGGCCTACGCCCCGCCGGAGAGCGATGGCGGAGCCCCGATCTCGTCCTACGAGGCGTCCGTCGATCAAGGGACCACCTGGTGGCCCTGCGCTGGAACAGTTGGGCCGTGCACGCTCACGAACCTTCGAAACGGCATTCAGTACCGAGTGATCCTTCGCGCCGTCAACGGCATTGGTTCGGGGCCGGCAAGCGCACCGACCGCGGGGGTTCCGACAGTGCCTGTCGGTGCTGATCCGGACAAGCCCGCGAAATTGCCCAAGCCCCGTTCCTGGGTGGGAGCCTCGTTCAATGCAGCGGGCAACGGTCTGGGTGTCGACGGGGCCAAGGTCCGTCTGGGCGTGGGGACCCTGCCCGAGATCACCTTCACCCAGGCGATTCCTGACAAGCGCGTGGCGGAGTCACATCTGAACGTCTCGGCCGTGCTGCCCGACGGCAAGGTGCGCAAGGTCTCGGGCGCGTGGGGATGGACGAGTGACCGCACGGCCGTCTTCCGTCCCGTGAATTACTGGCCCGGTCACGCGACCGTCATGGTCACGTCCACCCTGGACCGTGCTGTCATGGGAACCAACGGAGGCAAGTACCTCATCGGCAAGCGTGACCTGGCCAAGACGTGGACCTTCCGCACCGCACGCAAACTGGTAGCCCGCGTCGATGGTGACAAGGTCAATATGAAGGTGTTCGTCGACGGCAAGAAGGTCAAGACCTTCCCGGTGTCCCTGGGCAAGGATGGCTGGGAGTCCCGCAACGGCGTCAAGGTGATCAGCACCCAGAAGGAGCCGGTCAAGATCTACCGGAGCGAGTCGCTGGGCCTGGGACCCGAGGAGGCCTACGAGCTCGAGGCGGACTGGAACACCCGACTGACTCCTACTGGAGAGTTCATCCACACGGCCACGTGGGCCTATGGCCGAATCGGCGTCTACAACGGCTCTCACGGATGCACCAACATGCGATCCGAGGATGCTGAGTGGATCTTCAAGGAGACCATTCCCGGTGACGTAGTCCTGTACGACAACACCGGTGGCACGACGGTCCAGGATTGGAATGGTCCCGGTGGTCTCTGGAACATCCCCTGGAACAAGTGGCTGAAGAAGTCTGCCCTGGGCAGTGGTTCTGGCCAGGTGGATATATCGAACGACGCCCCGGGAACGGTCGTCGAGGACGCCAGCGCCTGACGTTCAGGCCTCCCGTCGTGGCAGGATTCGGCCATGAGGGAAATCGCAGGTGCGCCCGCGGCGGGTCCGGAGCGCGGATTCGCAAGGATCGCTGACCGGACCATCGGAGCGCTCGGGCCGGATCGCAGCCTGACGGAGCGAGTGGCCCTCTTCGCAGCTGCCCTGTCCGTAGGCCCGTCGTTCGAGCCGGGATTGCAGCCCCGCAAGACCGTCGACCAGGCGATTGCCACCGGTGTGATCGCCGCGACAACCTTGTCGGCCGTCACCGTTGCGCAGAGCGGGGTCGAGGCCATTGCCCGGCTTATGACCCGAGGACGTACCGATACCGCATCCGCCTCGGCGCGCCTGGCCTTCACCGTCGGGAGCAACGCTGTGATCGGTGCCGCGGCCGAGGGTCTCTCCCGAGCACTGCCGGCACACGATGACGAGCCGTTGCGCCGGGGGCTTCTGCGGGTAGCCGCGAATCGGACCGCTCGCGTCGCTGCTCTCGGGGCAGGGCTGTCCGCGGTGATGGGCGTGAGCGACCTCGTGGAGGAGCGCAGCGACACCCGGCGCTGGGTAACGCGCATTCCCTTGGCGCTCCCGGTCGGAGTCGGGCTCTCAGCGTGGCACATCCACCGCACGCACCGGCAGGCTGCGGAGGCGGGAGACAACACGATCGCGAACGTCTCTCCGATGACGTCCACGGCGATCGCTGTGGGTGTGGGTGCCGGAATCATCGGGCTGCAGGCCGGTGAGCGCCTGATCGCCCACGGTGTGGCTCGGGGGCTCTCCCGCGTGGCGCCGCACTACGACGCGGTCTCGAATCCAATCGGCCATGTCGTCGCCCTGGGCCTGCTTGGCGCCGGACTCTATTCCGGTTATGAGTACGCGGTGCGCCGCGTGGAGCAGGGCGGCGCAGCGATCGAGCCTGCCTATGAGGCGGCAGCTGAGTCACCGATGGTCTCCGGCAGCCCATCGAGCCTCGTGCCGTTCGACACGCTGTCCCGCGAGGGTCGACGCTTCGTCAACATGGCCCTGACACGCGAGGAGATTGCGGACGTCATGGGAGTGCCGGCCGTAGCTGATCCCATCAGGCTCTTCGTTGGCCTGGATTCCGCAGCTGAGCTGGAGGATCGTGTCGACCTGCTCATGGATGAGCTCGTGCGCACGGGGGCATTCGAGCGCAAGGTCCTGTGCTTTGCCTCGCCCACGGGCTCGGGGTACATCAACTACGTCATGGCCGAGGCCTTGGAGTACCTGACGCTGGGCGACTGCGCCATCGCCACCATGCAGTACTCGATGCTTCCCTCGTCGATGTCACTGACGCGCACCGGCATCGCGGTCGAGCAGAACCGCGACATGATGCACGCCATCACCGGGTACCTGCGCGGCATGCCGGAGGAGAAGCGCCCGCGATTCGTCCTGTTCGGCGAGAGCCTGGGCGCGTTGACGATGCAGGACGTCTGGCAGCGCCGGACGGTGGAGGCGATGGACCGCGACTTCGTCCACTCCTCGATCTTTCTCGGAACCCCGTCGGCAACACAGTTCGCGAAGGCGTGGCGGATCAACCCGGACAGGGTTGATCCAGCAGGCAAGGTGATCGAGGTCGACAGTTTCGGTCAGTACTCGGATCTCCCGCAAGAGCAGCGTGAGAGGGTGCGCCACGTCCTGATCAGCCACTTCGACGATCCGATCCCCAAGTTCGGCACCAATATCCTGCTGCGACGACCCTGGTGGCTTGGCGATTCGGACGATCGACCTCCGAGGGTTCCGAAGTCAACCTCATGGCGACCAGGAGTGAGTTTCGTGCTGACAGGCATTGACCTGGTGAACGCGATGGACGTCGTGCCCGGCACATTTGGGCGGCGCGGGCACGACTATCGCGAGGACATCGCGCGATTCGTGTCGGTCGCCTACGACCTGCCGGCGACCGCGGAGCAGATGCTCCACATCGAGAGGGCCCTGCGCGAGCGGGAGCTGGAATGGGCGCAGAAGCGCGTCGTCAGCGAGCAGGTCGCCCGTGCTCGTGAGGCACTGCTCCGGGAGTTCAAGAACTGGGGCGTGAGTTCAGGTAGCAACGAGCAGGCCGATGCAGTGCTGAGGCAGATGCTGGCCACGTCGCCAGGTCACCCTTCGGACGGTGGTTCAACGGCGCGCTGAGATCGCCCGATCGTCGTGGTGGTCAGGTGCGCACCATCGACCCTCCGATCCTCAGTCGTCTGATCCCGCCTCGCATGAGGCCAAGCGCGCACGCCTGACGATGCCCAGCTCCCGACAAAGCGACCGAGAAGCGCCATCGCGAGGGGTGCCCAGGTGTTGGCTTCCCCAGTTGTTCAATGAAGGGGTCGAGGGGACAGCGCGTCTGAGGCGCTGCGCCGGTCGAAAGATGTCAACTCGCACCTAGCCGATGAGGACGATCGTTCCGTCCGGTCGTTCCTCCACCTCACGGGTGCAGACGGGCCCGCCGCGGTGGTCGTTCGGCCACCAAGCCCAGGACTTGCTCCAGCCACCGATCGGGAACCGGGGCAGATGTCCCACGTATGTCGGCACGTCAGAGCAGTTCCCTGACGCCGGGGCTGCGACCTGCTGGAGGTAATCGTGTGCCGCAGGCGGATCCACAGGTTCGGAGACGACGGAGATGGTCAGAGAGCATCCGAATGACCGACTGGGGTCCAACTGATAGGTCCCGAGAGTGGACAACGCCACGCGGCCGTCGGTGACGGTACTCATTGGGATATCCAGCGAGCCGGTCGGCCCATCCAGGACGAATGTGCCGCTAGTTTGCTGTGCGGGATTCGACCATGTGAGTGTGAGCGAATCGCCTGGGTTCATTCGCACGGAGGATGCAGACGAGGCACACGACCATCCACTGCTGTAAACGGTGTCGAAGTGCACGAGCGCGGGATTCGAGGCTGCGTGGGAGGGGCCTGCGAATGCGACGCTGCCAGCGAGAACGGCGAGCGAAACCATCGCAAGATGATTCAGGCGCTTCACGGGGATTGATGGACGCATGGGACGAGCCCACCTCCCGTGTAGAGCATCTCCAGGGTCAAGTCGGAAGCATGCCTGCATGAAAGTCGGCGTCAAAGGTGCAGAAGCCGCGGCGAGGGGCTGCCTCTGGATTCCCGGGGTGCTAGGTCGCGGGAACCGGCGTGTTCCCCTCAAGAATCCGTACAGTCTGAGTTGGCTAGGAGCGGGGTCGAACCTCCGACGCTCCGATTTTCAGTCGGTCAAATCCCGCCCCGCATGAGGCGAACCAAGCTCGTCTGACAACACTCCGCCCCAACGAACCCGACCGAGATCAGCCACCGCGAGGGGTGCGAGGGGCTACGACCGCGACGGTTGGCGGGGGTTGGTTTGCTGGTGGACTTGCCGGAGGCCTCGACTCAGCCGACGATCCACTTTGACTGTGCAGTGCTGTAGACGAGTGTGCGAGTGCACACGGGTCCACCGCTTCCACCGTTTATCCACTGCGCCCAGGACTCGCCCCAGCCGCTGCTGCTAACACCGGACCAGTTCATTGACTCAGGTGCGGCGTCATTGCAGGTGTCTGCGATCGGTCTACCGAACTGCTGAGTGACATCAGCGGGGCCGGTTGCTGGAACGGATGAACTGCTTGAACTCGAAGTAAGTACGTACGTGGCAAAGGTAAACGCGGGATAGTACGCCTCCGGATTCCAACCACTCCCCACGTTTGACGCCGCGTCTCCACCGATGTACGCCGAGGTATAGTATCCATCGAATCCACCCATCGAAAGGTCGTCGGTGGTGGTTGCAACGATCGCGTAGGTGGTTCCTGCGGTTACTGCGGTGGGAGTTGCGAAGTCAATGTCGAACATGACCTGACCGGTAGACATTCCACTGAAATCTGTAATCGTTGTCGAAGCCAGTGCACTACCGGTGGGAACACCAGATGCTGCTGGATAGATACCAATGGTCAAATTAGTGACTGTTCCTCTTTTCGCGATGCCTAGGGCTACTTTGGTGAGAGTGCCACTGATCCCTGCGGTAATAATTTGTGCCATGGATTGACCTGACGTGACACCTACGTTCGAGCCGTCTCCTTTGAATGAAGCCCCTTGATCCAGGAGCGCTGCTGCGCTTGCTGTGGGTGCAATGGCGATGGAGAACACAACGACACCACTACTGAGAAAAGTCACGAGTCGAGCGAATGGAACCAAAGAGCGACGGTACTTCATCAGCAGGACCCTTAATCTAGGTGTCAGCTGCCCAGCTACTTTTCATCGCATCAGGGAGCACCAGACAATCTGGTTCTTAGACGACCTCAACCTACAATCCTGGATTCTGCGCTGCAGGAGTGGGGTTCAACTCCCCCCTCGGCAGGCGCCCCCATCATCACCGCTGCGGCGCTCCTCGGTCACGACGCGACGATCTACGCCTACCTGTGCGCGCACCTGTACGACGACGATGCGAGTGCAGCGATCAACGCAATGAACCGCGTTCTAGGAGGGGCTGAGTAAAGCGCGGCGAGGGGCTGCGAGGGGGCGCCTCTGGATAACCGGGGCTCTGAACCGAGCGACGTAGCGCGTTCCCCTCACGAATCTTTACAGTCTGAGGTGGCCAGGGGCGGGGTCGAACCGCCGACCTTCCGATTTTCAGTCGGACGCTCGTACCAACTGAGCTACCTGGCCGTGGGCGCGCCTGCTTTCTGCGCGAGCGAAGGCTATC
>Ga0181560_10002155_pt1 | contig 18386 bp, 15 predicted proteins | sample 011ome_20_FD_133751 | JGI IMG/M metagenome (GOLD analysis project Ga0181560, IMG submission 133751) | Coastal salt marsh microbial communities from the Groves Creek Marsh, Skidaway Island, Georgia - 011509CT metaG (megahit assembly) | ecosystem: Environmental > Aquatic > Marine > Intertidal...
GAGGGCGCGCCGCCGGAGACGCCGCCGCCGCCGCCGACGCGCACGCGGCGCGAGGACGCGCGACCGCCGAGCGGCAGCGGCGCGTCGTCCTCGGGCGCGCCGCGCTTCTTCGCGCGCCGCCGCTCGGCGGACGCGTCTCGGTTTGGGTTTCGGATGTTTTGGTTTTTGTTTTGGTTTTCTTTCCCCGCCGCCGCGGAGAGGCGCAGTCTCGCGCGCTCGCCCCGGCTCCCCGCGTACTGCCCCATCACCGCGGCGGCGACGGTGAACAGGATCGCCAGCTTCGGCATCCCCACCGCCTTGCGCAAGCTCGCGACGAACGGAATCGACGCGTGTATCGCGACGAACCACTGGAAAGAAAATTTCTCGGTGTGCTCTCGGAGCGCGCCCAGAGGCGCGTTGACGAACGCCGCCGTCGCCGCCACCGCGAGGAGTTTACTCTGTAACGGCTCCGGACGAAGCCGTTTCACTTGGGGCAGCGCGGCGACGGCGGCGCGCATCGCGACGATCGGCGCCGGGCACTTGAACGGCCGCTCCGCGGCCGTTAACATCGACTTCACGAGCGCGTCGAACCCGGGCACCTTCGCGAACGGGCACTTGGACGCGGCGAACGACTTCACCGAAGCCTCCACGGACGCGGAAGCGGCCGAGGTCGACGCCGTCGACGACTTCGAGGCCGGCGGCGCGTTGTTCTTCGCGGAGGAAGATGAACCGCCGTCGGCGGTCTTCTTCGACGCGCGCGCGTCGTCGCCGTTCCCGCCGCCGCCGCCGGGCGGCTTCCGCCACCCGCCGCCGCCGCCGCCGCCGCCGACGCGTCCCAGCGCGGAGAAGGAGATGGACGCGACGCGCCGCGCGAGCGCGCCGCGGAAACTCCACGCGTCGCTCCTCGCGGGCGCCGCCGCCTCGTCCTCCTCCTCGTCGCCCGACCGCGATCGCGGCGTCGACGTCGTCGCGAAGAGGCCGCGCAGCGGGCATCGCGCGCGCGGCGTCGGCGTCGCGGGCGCGGCCGCCGACTCGATCGCGTCGTAGAAGGCGTCGTCGCCGTCGTCGTCGCCGCCGTCGTCGTCGTCGTCGCGCCGAAGCGGAAGGACGCCGCGCTCGCCGTGGACCGCCTGGAACGTCGCGCCGTGCGGCGAGATCCAATCGTCCGCGATGCTGAGGTCGCTCGCGCCCTTTTGCATCGCGAGGAGGAACGGGCACGGCGACGCGGCGCGCGGGCAATCGTCCTCGTCGCCGTCAACCTTTTCGCGCGCCATTTCTCCGAGAAAAGCGCGTCCCCGATCGCCGCGAGATCGCGAGCGCGTCTCGCCGCGATCGACCGCGACGACGACGACGATCTCGCGCGCCCGCCCGACCTGCCGCGCTCGCGTCCGCGCGGCGGCGCGCGGGTGTCGCGGAGAGCGCGTCCGCGTGCGACGAGCGCGCGGGAGGGACTGGACCTTTCCGGCGGCGGCGAAGGAAGGAAGACGCGTCCCTTCGCGGTCGCGGTCTGGGACAAATCAACAACGACCAGACGCGTCCGAGACGACTCGCGAGAATAATATCGCTTTTTCGTTCTGAAAACACCAGGTTACGGACCTACAACGCTAACGCATTCCCCGCCCCTATCATACCCTCCCCTACCTCCCCTGCGCCTTCTTCAGCGCGGGCGGCGTCTCCCACCCCGGCGGTTTCCCCCTCCCCTGCGGCTTAGCCTCCTCCGACGCTTCCCACGGCGGCGCCCTCGTCTTCGGCTTCTCCTTCTCGACGTCGCGCCGCGCCCACTGAGGGTCGTTCCATACGAGCGAACGTTGGGGTGGAGTTGAAAGGCGTCAGTTGAAGTTGAAAGGCGTCGAGGGCGGGGATTGAAAGCGAGGGACCCTGGGCGGAGAGAAACGCCGGCAAAAGTCCTTAAGGATCGGCGTTCACCACGCGATCGCGGTCGTATGGGAACCAGTGTGAAGGAGAACGCACCTGAAACACGCACCGGTCCTTCCCGCCGACACTGATCAGCGTCCCGTCGTCCGGCGAGAACCGGACGTTCATGACGTGCGAGGAGTGCCCTCGCCCGAGGACGTAGGGCGCGTCTTGCACGACGCACGGATAGTTGAACAGCTTGACGCCGCCGAAGTCGTCCGCGGTGGCGACGTGTCTCCCGGAGCGCGTCCGGTCGATCGCGTTCACGTCCGTGCCGTCCGCGAAGTCGGGCCATATCCCCATGACGTCGAAGCCTAAGACGCCCGTCCACGTCGCCCACTTTTGGTCTCTCTGGTTCTTCATGACTTGCTTTCCGGAGGCGGGGGAAAAGTATAGAATTTCGTACGCGCTGCACACCGACCTCAACGTCTCCGAGTCCGCGGACCAATCGAGGTGCCGCACCGTCGCGCTGTGCCCCGCGCACCGCGACAGCCGCTTGTACGCGTCGAGCTTCGCGTCGAAGACGTCCACGAACTGATCCGCGCTGCACGTCGCGAGCATCGACCCGCACGGAGAGAACTTCAAATCCGTCACAACGTCCGCGTGCGTCTTGATAATCTTCAGTCGCCTCAACGACTTCGCGTCCAACACGTGCACGCCGCCGTCGACGCACCCGACCGCGAGTCTGGACCCGTCCGGGGAGAACCCCACGCACCTCGCCTTGTTACCGGGTAACCCGACCGCGCGCTTCAGACGCTTAGTCCGCGCGCACCACACGTACACGAGCTCGCCCTCGCTCGCGGTGGCGAACTCGCCGGGCGTCGTCGGATGCCAACAGACGCCGCTGAGGCTCGCCTCGTGGCCGTCGATCAACACCCGCGGGGTGTCGTCCACCTCCCAAACGTCCGAGCCGCGCGTCCCCGCGATGAAGACGTCGCACCCGGGCATGCAGTCCAGCCCGCGGAAGATCGGCGCCGACGCGGAAGAGCCGCCGGGGGTGACGGTATCCGCTTTGACCGCGACGGCGCCGACGACGCCCGTCTCTTTTAAATCGCCGCTCGAGACGTCCCACGTGATCACGTGCCCGTCCGCGCCCGCGGATAACAGCGTCTTGTCGTCGCCGCGGAGCTTCAGGCACCGCACGCCGTGGTGCGTCGGCGGGCCGTCCTCGCGCAAGACCACCGGGCCTTTCGCGTGCGCGCGGACGACGCGGACGATCCGCCGGTCTTTTCCCCACACGGCGATGGCGCCGTCGGGAGTGCCCGTGAGCAGACGACCGCTCGGGAGAAACGTCGCCGCGGTGACCGCGTGCTTGTCGCAGACGGGGCCGAACTTGCCGCTGTCCTCGACGTACGAGTAGTCGCGCTTCTTAGGCGGCGGCGGCGGCGGCGCGACCGCGCCGCGTCGCGCGCTCGAATTCGAATTCGAATTCGATTTAATCTTCCCCGCCGCCGCCTCCTCCTCCTCCGGCGGCTCCGGGACGAACGCCGCGTTGGTCCAAAACTTGACGTGGTTCACGCCGTACGTGACGAACGCGCTCGGATCCGGCCCGAACGGGTCGAACACGACGCCGTACACCTTCGGCGGGACGTCGTTCCACCCTTTACACTCCGCGACGATCTTCCCCCGCCGCCAATCCCACACGAAAATCGTGTGGTTATTGTCCATGCCCACGCACGCCAGCAGCCGGCTCTCGCGGCAAAACCCAACCGCGGCGATCCCTCGCGTCCCCGGCGGGTGCCGCAACGTCGCGAGCGTCTCGCACGTCTTCGGATCCCACACGCAGACGATCGGCGCGCGGCCGAGCTGCCCGGTCGCGACGACGTCGCGTTCCCTCGTGATCGCGACGCACTTGACGTCGTCGTCGTGCCCGAAGAAGAACCGCTGCGAGTGCGCGTCTGCGCGCGGGGAACGCGGGCGTCGAAAGGCGAAGAAGGGCGTCGGTTGAAGTCAGACGAAGAAAGGGCGTCTTTTCGGTCGAACGTCATGTCGAAACCGAAGGGCGTGCGGAGAGAGACGACGCCGGGAAGAAAAGTCCTTAAGGAACGGCGTCCACCTCGCGAACGCGGTCGTATGGGGACCAGCGCGATCGATACCTTTGTCGTAGACGACGCCCAGCCCCGCGGCGCAGTACACCACCTCCCCGGTGTTCGTGTAGTGCAAGTTGTTCGCGTTGCAGTCGCGCGCGTACCCGTGCACGAACTCGAGCTCGAGCGTCGCGTCGGGCGCGGACGCGGACCGCGCCGCTTCGCTTCCGTCCCAGCCGCTCGGCGTGAACACGCCCTTGCGACAGGGCGGGTACAAAATCTTCCCCTGAAAGTCCGCGTCTCTCCGCTTCCCTCCCACGAACGCGCCCTTGCGAATGTCCGATCGCATGCCGACGAGGCGCGATCGACCGGTGAGGAGCGCGTCGACGAAGACGTCGATCGGCAGCGATCCTTCGCGGGTTTGACCGTACTTGTTGAACGCCGCGGCGGCCACGTCGACGGCGACGTCGACGCCCAACGATTTCCACGCGGCGACGAATTGTCTCGGCGCGACGACGGTAACATTCGCGACAACATTCGCTCTGAGGGGCGCGGCGTTCTTTCCTCCTCCGCCGTTCTCCCCCGCGCCGGCGCCGGTCGCCGCCGCCGCGCGTCTGAGCGCGGCGGCGAGTATCTCCTTCTCCCCCGCGTGCAGGCTCCTGTGCTTCTTCAGCGCCGCGCGCATCTTGTCCTCCGCGTCTTGCAGCGCCTCGGGGTCGTTCCATACGAGCGAATGTCGGGGTGGAGTTGAAAGGCGTCAGTCGGAGTTGAAAGGCGTCGAGGGCGGGGATTGAACGCGAGGGGTGGGCGGAGAGACACGCCGGACAAAGTCCTTAAGGATCGGCGTCCACCTCGCCAACGCGGTCGTATGGGGACCAGTGTATAGAACGCGCCTCGGCGCCCACCGCGACGTATCTCGCGTACGGCGGATCCTCGCGACGCTCTTCCGCTCGCTTCTCTCGCGTCTCTCTCCGTCGGACGTGCTTCGCCGCGGCGAGCGACGCCTTCTCGGACGCGATCGCCGCGCGGTCGCGCGCGCGCATCGGCTGGCCTTTCAGGTCCGTCGTCGGCACCCCCGCGGGGGCTCTCTCAACGAACACCACCGGCTTTGGTTTCGGTGCTCGGTTGAAGTCGCCGTAGGGCTCGCCGTAGGCTTTGCTGTCCCAGAACGGCGGGCGGAACGGCTTGTCCTCCGCGCGCGGGATGTCCGGCGCGCGCGCGCGCTCGCGGCGCTGCTCGTCGAGGGTGGGATGGGAGGGATGGGGAGGGAGAAGGACGCGTGAGTCCGGTCGAGTCGAGCGCGACAACAGCTGCGCCGCGGCGTTAGATTTAGATTCTCGGTTGTCTCCGACGAGCGTTCGCGTTCGGTCGACGGACGCGCGCGGACGACGGGCCGGCGTCGAGTCGTCGGGTGGGAGGCGGACCTGCGCGACGCTCTTCGACGCGGCGTCGTTCACCGCCTTCTGCGCGGCGTCGCCGTAATCGGCTTTCATGATCGCGTCCATCGTGCGCGTGTCGCGCGCGCGTCGCGTCGCAATGGCGCCGCGCCAATGCTCGGACGGGTCAACGGTCGTTTCGCTTTCGGCGGTTCCGAGCGCGGGCGCGCGCAGCGGCGGACTCTCGAGGCTCTCGTCATCAGTCCGCCCCGCGCCCCCCCGATGGCGCCGCCCGACGACCCCGCGCCGCTGCGCGAGGCGCTCCTCCCCGCGCGAGGAGCTCCGAGAGACGACGACGTCGTCGACGAGGAGGCGTGCGTCGCGTGAGGCGCGTCCGAGGACGCCGATCTCGTGCTCGCGCGCGGCGTCGCGGTCGCGTCGTCCGCCCGAGAAGACGACGAGGGCGGATCCGAAGACGCCGAAACGAAGACGACGCTCGCGGCGTCCGTCGCGGCGCTTCTCGTCTCACTCCCCGCGCTCGTCGGATCCTGATGCTGGCCTCTCCTCCTCGCGTCGCTCGTCGGCGTCGGCGCGAGCGAGGCGTCGAAGAGGCTGTCGCACTCCGTCTCGTTCGCGGTGACGCTCGCGGTGCTCACGAACCTGACGCAGGCGCGTTCTCCTTCGCACTGGTCCCCATACGACCGCGTCAGCGTGGTGAACGCCGTTCCTTAAGGACTTTTGTTCCCGGCGTGTCTCTCCGCCCAGGGTCCCTCGCGTTCAATCCCGACACACCTCGACGCCTTTCAACTCCCAAGTCTGACGCCTTTGAACTCCACCCCGACTTCGCTTCGTATGGACCCTCGACCCTCGCGCAGGCGCTCCACTGGAAGTCGTCGCGACGCCGCGGATTCCGCCGTCGCGGCCCGATCGCGCTCGCCGCGGCGTCGATACCACTCGTGATGCTGGACCTCACCCGGCACGTGTTGCAGGACGGCGGAGTGATATCGGACGTCGGGATGTACCGCGCGGGGTGCGCGCACGCGGACGTTCGGTGTCTGAGCGTCGTCGGCGCCGCGTGCGCGACGGCGACGTATCTCGGGTTCGCGTGCTTACTCGCGGGGACGCTTTGGGACGCGGGGGCGGTGACGAACGCGAGGCGTGCGTTACGGGAGCATCGCCACCGCTAATAAATCACATCACGCGCGAGCGTCGCGCACGTGACGCGCGTCGCGGAAAGCGCCCCACGGGGGCGCCGCGACGCGTCGAGATCGCGAACGCTCGAGCGTTGATGACTCCGTTGCACAACATCGCTGTAATAATTTTCATCTATACCAGACCCCGCTACGCCGTAGACTAGCTAGCCCTTTATCGATATCCCCTCGCGTCGCGCTAACAGCTGCAGCCCTTGGTGCGCTAAAAGCGTGCACCACGCGTCCATCGCGGCGTACCTGACCACGTCGGGCGGAATATCGTGCAACCCCGAGAGCGGCGGCCGCGTCCCCCGCTCGATCGCGGCGAAAAACTTCACCGACGATTTATCCGCCGCATCCTTCGTCACGCGGACGGTCGCGTCCGGCCACGCGAGGTTCAATATCCGCGCGAGCCCCCTCTGCACCCCGGTCGCGCCCGCCAGCTCGGTCGCGACGTGCTCCAAGTCGAGCACGTTACACGTTGAACGCACGCCGAGCGAGCGTTTATCCGCGCCGCTCGTGCCGTCGCAAAAAACCTTCACGGTTCAAAGGCGTCAGTTGAAGTTGAAAGGCATCGCAGTGTGTCGGGATTGAAACCAGCGAGGGGTGGGCGGAGAGAGACGACGGGAGAGAAAGTCCTTAAGGATCGGCGTTCACCACGCGAACGCGGTCGTATGGGGACCAGTGCGCGGAAACACCTTTACGATCGCGTCGTCGTCCAGCAGCCGCCGCAGGTTCTCGCTCAGCCCCTCCGCGACACTCGGCGTCTCGAGGACGCACAGCGTGTCCGCGCCGACGCGCGCGCACACTTGCACGAGCACCGGCGGGGTGCGCTGGTTCCCTTCCACGTCCACGGCGACCACGGACGGCGCGCACGCCCAGAGCGCATCCCACCCGTTCTCGAATCCATGCCCTCCGCCGAGCACGCGACACGTCGCGTCGAACCGCGGCCCGAACGTCTCGTCGATCGTCCGCGACGGCTTGACGTTCGCCGCGCGGAGGATCTCCGTCAGCCCCTCGAGCGCGACCGTCGCCGCGGCGGCGTGGCCCTTCTTGATCCCCGGCTTGGACGCGGCGTCGCTTTCGTCGTCGCTGACGAAGACCTGCCGCTGGGAAGATCCGACGCCCCATCGCACCTCTACACACCACCGCGAGGTGTCCGGGTCTTGGAAATACCTGCTCGACCACCCGTGCTGGCCGCAGACGCCCTGCTCGAGCGCCTGCTTCGGGCTGTTGAAGTTGGGCGCCATGGCGACGGCGCCCTCGAGAGTGATGACGAGAGGCGACGATCGGTTTAATATTTGCGACGACGAGAGCGATGTTTTCGACTGATCTACTTCTCTCGCGCGCGTCGGAAGCGCAAACTAACGCGACCTACCGCTTCTCCCGCCCTCGAACCCCTCGCGCATGCGCGCGTAGTGCGCGATGTCCTCGTCCGTCAGGCTCGGCGTCAGCTCGCCGAGCGCGTCGACGAAGTCGGACCCGCGGACGACGACGACGACGGCGCCGCCGTCTCCTCTCGCGTCTGATCCGTCTTCTTCTTCGTCTTCTTCCTCGCCGCCGCCGCCGCCGCTCGCTTCGCCGACCGCTATCGCTCGCTTCGCCGCGCGCGTCCACGCGTCCGCGCACAGCGCGTACACGTCCGCGCCGGTGAACCGCGCCGGAATCATCCGCGCGAGTTTCTCCACCACGCGAGACCGTCCGCTCCCCGCGCCCGCGCCGCCGCCGCCGCCGCCGCCGCCGCCGCTCGCGCGCCCCCACTCCTCCTCCTCGAACGTAAACTTCCTCGTCAACGCCGTCAACACCCGCGCGCGCCCGTCGACGCTCGCGTCCACGCCGACGTACAGCAGCCGATCGAACCGCCCGGGGCGCAGCAGCGCCGAGTCCACGAGGTCCGGGCGGTTCGTCGCGCCGACGACGAACAGAAGCCCGCCGGCGTCGTCGTCGCGCGCGGCGGCGGCGTTGGCGCCGTCGAGCTCGGCCAACAGCTGAGGGTCGTATACCGTACGAGCGATGATATCGGGGTGGAGTTGAAAGGCGTCAGAAGCGGAGTTGAAAGGCGTCGAGGTGTGTCGGGATTGAAAACGGCGAGGGGTGCGCGGAGAGAAACGAACGCCGAGAGAGAAAGTCCTTAAGGATCGGCGTTCACAACGCGAAAGCGGTCGTACGGGAACCAGTGCGTGACTACGGAACGCGCCTGAGACACGACTCGGTCCATCACGCCGCCGCTGTCCGCGCCCGCGCCGCGCGCGGGCGCGAGCGCGTCGAGCTCGTCGAAGAACACCACGCACGGCGCCGCGTCGCGCGCGCGCTCGAACACCTCGCGGACGTTGCGCTCGGACTCGCCCACGTACATGTTCACGAGCTCCGGACCCTTCACGGAGAGAAACCTGAGCGAGGGCGTTTGCCCACACGAGGCGACGTCATACGGGCGGAGGGAGCGCGGGGGCGCGTCAGTTATTGGAGTCGTGAGGCATCGCGGCGCGTCGGGATCGAAAAAGTCCTGTCCTTAAGGAACGCCGTGCACCGCGCGAACGCGGTCGTATGGGGACCGGCGTGAATCGAATCACGCGAACGCGCCTCAACGCGCACTCCGTCGCCACCGCCTTGGCGAGAAGCGTCTTCCCCGTCCCGGGCGGCCCGTACAACAGCGCGCCGCTCCGCCCGCCGACCCCGCCGGTGACGCGCCGCACGAGCGCCTTCCGCTTCAGCGGCAGCTCCACGATCTCCCGGATCGCCGCCTTGACGTCCTCCAACCCGCCGACGTCGGACCAAGAGGTGGTCGGGACGGAGGGCGCGCCGATCGCCGCCGCAGCGCGTCGATCGAGCCACGTCACCGCGGCGCGCACGTCCTCGGGGGCGACGCGCGCGCCCGGCGAGGAGGGGTCCCCGCGGTCGCGGCCGCCCCTGATCGCGGCGGAGGCGGAGGCTTCCGCGGCGAGCGCGAGGACGTCGCGCGGGGACGCGCCGGACGTCGCCGCCGCCGCCGCGGAAAACGCCGCGGAGACCTTCTCCTCCTCCGCGTCTTCGTCGTCGTCGTCGTCGTCTACGCCGAGACACGCGCGCAGGGTCTCGATGCGGTGCGTCTCCGAGGGCGGCGACACCTTCAACTCGTGCGTGAACAGCTGTCGCAGCGGTTCCGGGATGTCGTGGAGCTCCTCGACGCCGACGACGAGGAGCACGATCCCGCGCGACGACGACGATGGATCTCCCCCGCCGCCGCCGCCGCCGCCGGCTGCCTCGCGCGACGAGGAACGCGCCCTCTGCGCCTCCGCGTCGTCCTCGTCGTCTCGCGCGCCGTCGCCGCCGCCGCCGTCGTTGTCGACGCCGGTCGCGGAGTACCGCGCGATCGCGCGTCGCAGCGCTCGCGCGACGACGGAAGACGCGCCGCCGCCGCCGCCGCCCCCGCCGCCGCCGCCCCCGCCGCCGCCGCCGCCCGCGGCGGCGGCCAGCGCGCCGAACCGTCTGAGATACAACACGCTCGGCGCGCACGACGCCGCGCGCTCGAACGCGCCGTCGATCTCGGACGCGAGCCGCTTCGCGCCGCCGCCGGCGTCGGAGACGAGGAGGTGGCACGACGCGACGACGAACGACGCGCCGAGCGCCGCCGCCGCCGCCGCCGCCGCCGCGCGTTTCCCCACCCCGCTCGAGCCGTGCAACAGCAGCGCCGTTCGCAGCCGCAGCGCTTTCGACGCCTTCGCGCACAGCGCGGGAGCTAACGTCGCGGCGACGCGACCGCGCTCGCGCGCGGTGGGAAGCGGCGGCGGCGGTCGACGGACGCGTCGACCGCCGCCGCCGACGGGACCGCGCGCGACGAACCGAGAGAGCCCCGGCGGCGGCGCGCCCGCGGCGGCGCCGCGCGGCGCGAGCGCGCACCGCGTCCACGCCCTCGACGCGAGCATCACGCCGCCGACGCCGTCGCGGCGGCGGCGGCGATCGCGGCGGTCGTCGTCCGTCGGGGGGTCGGGCTCGAGCGAGAGCACGACGAAGTAGAACGGTTCGCGCGCCTCCGCCGCCGCCGCGTCGTCGTCGTCGTCGTCGTCGTCCGAGTCTTCGTCCGAATCGTCCGCGGCGACCGCGAACACGTCGCCGACCGCGACGCGCCTCGGCGTCGCGAAATAAGCGCCAAGCGCCGCTTCCGCGGCCCCTCCGGGGACCCACCGGTCTTCCCGCGCGGTGGGCGGCGACGGCAGCGACGGCGGCGGGCGGCGCAGCGCCGCCACGGTCATCGCCCCCGCGCGCGGGATCGCGTCCTCCGATTCGACGCGTCGCGCGCGCACGGACGCGGCGGCGAACGGCCGCGCGCCGCTCGCCGTCGCCGTCGCCTCCGTCAGGTGCACGCCGAGGTCGCGGCGCATCCCGGGCGGGAGGTACAGCACCCCGGGCGTCAGCGCGCCGCCTCGACCGTCGTCGTCGTCGTCCTCCTCCTCCTCCTCGTCCAGATCCGCCGTCGCCTCTCCCCAGCGCGTCGCGGCGACGATTCGCGCCACGCGGCACTCCCCGCTCGCCGTCGACGTCAGCGCCACGAGGTCGCCGCTGACGAGCGACAGCGCGCGGAGCGTGTCCGGATGCGCGCCGACGTCCCCGGGCGCGTCGTCGGACGCGGACGCGGCGCCGCGCGAGAGAAGGAGCGGCCGCGGCAGCGTCGCGACGGGCGCGGAGACGGTCCCGCCGCTCGCGACGATCCTCCCCGAGAACGACGCGCCGTCGTCGTCGTCGTCGTCGTCGCGCTCGCCGCGCTCGCCGCGCCGCCCGCTCGAGGACGCCCACGGCGCGTCCATCCCGAGCGGCAGCGCGGCCTCGCGGAGGATCACGAGCGGCTCGCGCGGGCGCGTCATCGCGACCCGGCGTCCGCCTCGCCGCGCGCGTAACAATGAACAATGAATTGCCGACAGGACGCCAGCACCTCCGAGAGCGAGAGCCTGGCCCAACGAGTGCGAGTCCTCGTCAGAGAAGCTCGCGCGCCGCACGGACGCCGCGATGCTCGCCGCCGCGCGTCCCCTCCCGAGCGTCCGCGCGTCGTCCGCGACGCGCGTCGCGCCGCGCCGCCGACTCGCGGTGGCGTCGCGGTCGTCGTCGTCGTCGTCGTCGTCGTCGTCGTCGTCGCGGCGTCGTCCCGCGCGCGTCGCCGCGTCCGCGAACGAGGATGACGTGTCCTCCGAAAGCGTGAGCGGCGATCGTCCGTCCTCGCCGCTCCCGCCGCCGACGTCGTCGTCGACGTCGTCGTCGTCGTCGTCCTACGGCTACGGCGGCCCGAACATGGCGCTGGACTCGCAGGCGATCGCGCCGCCGTCGCCTCGCCGCGTGTTCCTCGGCGTCCTCGCGACGACCGCGCTCGCGCTAGGGGGCAACTTCCTCGGCGTGACCGGCAAGCTCCTGAACGAAGATCTCGCCGCGTCGCTTCGCCTGGACATCTTATACCCGGTGAACGGCATGAAACGGTGCTACAACCCGGAGAAAGGGTACGAGTTCACGTACCCGGAGACGTACCTGGGCGACGCGACGATGGCGACGCGAGCGGCGAACCAGAGGGAGGCGCGCCTGGCGTTGGATCCCGGCCCGGCGACGCGCGCGGCGCCGCCGAAAATCTTCGGGCAGACGGTGCAAGGTGCGTTCATATTTACACTGGTTCCCATACGACCCCGTCCGCGTGGTGAACGCCGATCCTTAAGGACTTTTCCCGGCGATTCTCTCCTCCCAGGGTCCCTCGCTTTCGATCCCCGCCCTCGACGCCTTTCACCTCCGCTTCTGACGCCTTTCAACTCCGCTTCTGACGCCTTTCAACTCCACCCCGACGTCGCTTCGTATGGAACGACCCTCAAGAGCCGCAGAGCGCGTTCGGGCCCATGGGCGGCACGGGCGAGGAGAACGTCTCGGTGATCGTCGCGCGGTCGCCGCCCGGGGGGTTCCGGCTCGATCGCTTCGGCGACGCGAGGAACCAGGCGGAGTGGCTGTTAGGGAACGTCTTGGCGCCGCCTAATTCGGGGAAGACGTCGGAGCTCTACGACGCGTTCACGCGGTCGAGCGGGTCGAGCGGCGGTACGGGGACGAAGTACTACACGTTCGAGTACACGATAAAGACGGACGACTGGTACCGGCATAACATCGCGGTGTTCGCGGAGCTCGGCGGGAAGCTGTACACGATGGTGTGTCAGGTCCCGGAGGCGGACTGGAAGGGTCGGGAGGCGGCGTTCCGGAAGACGGCGGAGTCGTTTAGGGTGTTCGTGCCGACGGGGTGAGGGCGAAATAAAGAAAAGTCATCGTAGTCGCGTAACGCGCGCGTAACAACCGTTACTGTTGTGAAGACGCGCGTCGGTCTCGGCACGCGGAGGAGTCGCGCTGGGACGCGGCGGAAAACTCCAGTCCAGCATAGTCGGCACCTTCCCAGTAAATAAACGACGGACGACGAGAAGAAATGTTAGTTCAACGGTCCTTCGTCGCGTCGCCCACACCACGACCTTCTTATATCGTGAGCGCGCGCGTCGCGGAGACGCGCCACGGCGCCCGCGCGCGATGCGCATGAAGCTCATCAGCGGCGAGACGCTCGAGGAGGAGCTCGGCGGCGGGCGCGCGAACGTCCGGCTGAACCACGCCGGGATCGCGCGAAACGCGCACGTCGCCCCCGCGAAACTCCGCGCGTCGTCGCCGCCGCGAGGAGGCGACGAGAGCGGCGACGCGCCCGCCGACGCCGCGGCGAAGAAACCGAAACCGAAGAGCGCGCTGTGGCAACGCGCGCTCGTCGCCGCGGTCGCGGAGGCGCACGTCGACGATTGGGTCGACGTGCGATCCGACGAGGACGACGCGAGCGTGGAGTGGAACGGCAGCGACCGCGACGACGACGACGACGACGACGACGACGACGTCGAAGACGCGGAGGAGGAGAACTCCGAGCTCGCCCCGGGGGAGCTCCCGCGGTTCCTCGCGCCGAGACCGCCGACGACGCGCCGCGGGATCGAGCGCGCGTTGATTCGCGCCGTCCCGAGGAAGCGCGCGACGGACGACGACGCCGAAGGATTTGCGACGATTCACTCCGTCGACTGGTCGCATCAAAACTTGTCCAGGGTCCCGCCGAAGCTGCCGTCGTCGCCGCACCGCGCGAAGAATCTGCGCGCGATCGACGTGTCGCACAACTTCATCGCGAAGCTGCCGTCGTCGCTCGCGAGGTTCACGAGGCTGGAGCGAATCGACGCGTCGGACAATCGCCTCGCGACGCTCCCCGCCGCGCTCGGGCGGTGTCTGCGCCTCAAAGCGCTGATCGTCTCGCGCAACGACCTGCGCGACCTCGGCGGGACGTGGATCGCGGAGCTCCCGGAGCTGACGAGGTTAGACTTGGACGGCAACGACCGTCTGCGCGAGCCGCCGCCGTTCGTCGCGGACATGGGGTTGAGAGCCGTGCGCGAGTACCTGCGCGCGACGCGTTTGGTCAGGGACTGGGACGAGGACGACGTGACCGTCTTCGACCGCCGCGCGACCGGCGGCGAGCTGTCCGCGGCGCTCAGAATCGCGCGCTGCGACGCGCGCGCGCGGCTCGAGGGGAGGGACGAGGACGAGGAAGCCGCCGCGTGTCGACGGGACGCGCGCGGGGGGGAGCGACCGCCGGATTTGAGATACGTCGCGCATAAGGCGCGTTCTATACACTGGTCCCCATACGACCGCGTTGGCGTGGTGAACGCCGTTTCTTAAGGAGTTTGCCCGGCGCATCTCTCCGCCCACCCCTCGCTTTCAATCCCCGCCCTCGGCGCCTTTCAACTCCGCTTCTGACGCCTTTCAACTCCACCCCGACGTTCGCTCGTATGGAACGACCCTAAGATTGGGTTTTGGCGGCGGTTCGTCTCGCTGACGGTCGTGGATCTCAGAGGCGCGCGCATGACGTCGCTCCCGGACGAGATCCAACACTGCATCACGCTTCAGGAGATGCGCGTGGACGGGAACAGGCTGAGGGCGATCCCGGACGTGTCGCGGACCGCGTTCGATCTGCGCGTTTTAACCGCCGCGGAGTGCGAGCTCTCGACGGTTCCGGAGTGGCTCGGCGCGTGTCGCAAACTTCACACGCTGGAGCTCGGGCGGAACAAGATAACGTCCCCGATCGTGTCGTTACGCGAGTGCGTCTCGTTGAGAGTCCTGGATATCTCGTCGAACGACGTGCGCGCGCTCCCGGAGTTGCCGCGCGGGTTGACGAGGCTCCTCGCAAGCGAGAACAAAATCGACGACGTCTCCGCCGCGACGTCGTGCGCGGACATCCACACGCTCGACGCGGAGCGGAACAAGATCACGTCGCTGCCGGACGACATCGCGGAGCTGCACAAGCTCGTGGTCTTGAAGGTTGCCAAGAATTTACTGAGGAGCGTGGACGCGCCGAACATGTCGCGTCGCGCGAGTCGACTGGAGACGTTTACGTTTTCGCAGAATCCCCTGGGGGCGATCCCGTGGTGGCTCGCGGACGTCCCGCTGTCCGCGCTCGAGCCGCGCTTCATAAACGAAACCGCCGCGGTGAGGGAGTTACGGCACACGCCGAATTACGCCGTCACCTTGGACCTCGGGAACCGAGGGCTCCTCCACGCGCCGACGATTCATCCGCACTTTCCGTCGCTCACGACGCTCGACCTGTCGCACAACAGCATCGGGTTCTTACCGAGCCACGTCTCCGAGCTCACCGCGCTCGAAGTCTTGCGATTGAACGACAACTTCATCACGTTCTTGCCCGACTGCTCGAAGATGAAAAACCTGCGCGATTTGCGCGCGCACTCGAACCGACTCATGAGCGTCCACGCGAGCGTGTGCACCCTGCGTCAGCTCGAGACGCTCTACATCGGCAAGAACCCGCTGAGCGCGCTGCCGGACCTGACGCCGTGTCTGAAGCTGAAGACGCTGTGGATGGCGGAGTGTCGGTTCGAATCCCTGCCGCTTCACATCGCGGACTGCCCGTCGCTGACGAACTTTTACGCCGAGGGCAACCCGTTGAAGTTTCCCGAGCCGAGCGTGTACGAGAAGGAAGGGAACCTCGGGTTGCTCGCGCACTTGAAGAACATCAACGAGAACAAGAGGGAACAGGAGGAGATGTCGCGCATCAGGGAGGCGGAGAAGGCGAGGAAGATCAAGGCGAAAGAGGAGAAAGCCGCCGCGCGCTTACGAGCGATCTTGCGATTTGGGAAGAGTCACCTCGCGCGGGAAGAAGAGTCCGAGGAGGAGGAGGAGGAGGAGGAGGAGGACGACGACGACGACGCGGACACGGTGCGTTCCGGGGCCACCGCCGCGACGGCCCGCTCCGCGAAGACCGCCACGTCGTCGTCCAGCAGATCCACCAAACGACGCGGCGCAAAAGCGCCGAGCATGGGCAAAGTCCTGTGGCGGCGACTGCGACAGGTGGTCGTGGACGACTCGAGCAACAAACGCGAAGCCGTCGTGCAGGCGAGGATGGACTACGACACGCTGTTGCGCGTCCGGGATTTAAAATTCGCCGTCAAGCTCGCGGACGCGAACGCGGCGCTCGCGGCGACGAACGCGGAGCTCCGCGACGCGGAGCTCGAGCGCGCGGACGCGGACGAAAACCTCGCGCGCGCGGTCGAGGAGGTGCGCGCGATTCGTCGTAAGATGGCGGATCAGAGGGCGTTGATGGAGAAGTTCAAGTCGATCTCGTCTGACACTCTTCAGGAGTTGCAGGTGCGTTCTACGGAACAAACGTTTTTCACCCACCCACGCCCACCTCTCGGTTTCAACGTTTGATCGCGTCCACTTTCGACTGACCGATGAACGTATTTCGCGTGGCATCGCCCGCAGGAGAAGCTGCGCGACGCGAAGGTGGCGCTCGCGGAGGCGGTCGGGAGGAAAGAGGCCGCGGACGCCATCGTGGCGACGAAAGAGCGGCGCGCGAGGGAGCTCTCGATCGAGATTTTCAACCTCGAGGAGCGCGCGGTCGCGGTCAAGGACGAGCTCGAGACGCGGAGCCGAGAGCGACTTCTCGCGAAGATGGCGAAGCGCCGAAGCGACTTGGAGGCGCTCAGAGAGACCGCGAGGAAGGGCGAGGCGACCATGGCCGCGGTCGAGAGAGCGAACGAGAGCAGTCTGTTGACGCGCATGCAGACGCGAAAGAAAGACCTCGCGTCGCGCGACGAGAAGGAGGCGGCGGCGGTGCGGGAAGCCGCCGCGGACGCGAAGGGCGCCGGTCTCGGGTATCTGCTCGCGGTGGGGATGGACAAGACGACAGACGAGACGACGAGAGCGAAAGCGTCCAAGGCGTGGGGGAAGTTGCAGCTCATGAACGGGTTGGGGTTGCTCCGCGGGAGGGCGAGCGGGAAGATGGGGCTGGAAGAGGTGAAGGAGAAAGATCCGGCGGACGCGTAGCCGTGGTAGCTACTAGCTAGCGAACGTTTTAGCGAAACGCGCTCGACTTTTAGCGCAGAATGAACGATTTCGATCGTCGTGCTCGTTCGTGTCTTTCACATCGTCTCGTCTCTTTCTCGTCGTCGTCTCCGTCTCCGTCTCGGTTCCGTTCGCGTTCGTCCTCCCCGCGTCCTCCCGCGCGTCGTCGCGCGACTCGTCGTCGTACAGCGCGTGCACAGTGCCCCCCCGGCGCGTCGTCAGTTCCCGCCGAATAACGAATACGACCCGTTCCCGAAGAGCGAGCCGCCGCTGAAGAGCGAGCCGCTCGCCGACGGAGGCTGCTGCTGCTGCTGCTGCTGCGTCGTCGCGTCTTCGTCCGCGCCGCTTCCGAACAGGTGCGACATGCGACTGACCGCGGGGGACCCCCCGCCGCCGCCGCCGCCGCTGAACAGCCCGTAAGCGCTCTGCTGCGAATTATTCGAATTCGACTCCGACGCGGACCCGAGCGGCGGCGGCGGATGCGCGTGCGCGAAGTCGCCCACCTCGCTCGCGCTGCTCGACCCTCCCCCGTTCGTCCCCGACGTCCGTCGCGTCGTGTTCGTAGGCGAGTTCTCCGACGGCGTCGACGGCGCGTGCGCGCTCGACGTCCCCGTTCCGGCGCCGGACGAGACGTACCCCCCGCCGTCGCGGTCGCGCCCTCGCGTGAACAAGCCGCACACCGCGGCGTGCATGTCGCCGCTCTTCTCCGCGATCGCCTCGTCCACCGAGGTCTGATCGAACCCCAGCGTGTACACCTCCCGGAGCGACTCGAGCTCTCGCGTCACGTCCAGCGGCGCGCCCTCGAGCGCGCACCGACGCGCTTCAGCCTCGACGTCGCGCCCGCTCCCGGCGCCGCCTTCGACGAGCCACGACACCGCCGCGTCGACGTTGCCGCCGAAGCGCATCACCGCGAGGCGGCACTGCCAGTCTTGGAAGCCCATGTTCTTCAGCGGCGTCAGCGCGCGCGTCGCCGCGCGATGGAGGAGCGCCGCGATGCAGCGACGCCGCGCGGGGGTGATCGGACCGGGCGCGACCATCGCGGCGGCTTCTTCGACTCGTTCTCGCGCCGACGGCGGGAGGTGGCCGAGCGCGTCCTCCGCGGCCGACGAGGTCGCGGGCGCGAACCCGGGCGGCGGCGCGCGCGGCGGCGGCGGCGCGGGATCATCCCGCGACGGCGGCGCCTGAGGGTGCAGCGGCGGCGGCTCCGGAGCTCTCGACCACTGCGGCTGCTGATGATGCGCGGGTTGACGCGCGGGTTGATGCGTTTGATTTTGAGCGGTGCCCCCGTGATTGTGCCCCCCTCGGGTCTGCCACTGGTGCTGCTGCTGCGCGTGCTGCGGCGGCGGGTGCGACGGGTGCGACGCGAACCCCGGTGGTGGTCGCGATGGCGGTGGCTGCGGTTGACGCCCCCCGTGTGACTGCGACGTCGACGCGAGCGACGGGAACGATCCCGGAGACCCGGGCGGCGGCGGTACAGCTGGCGGTTGCGGCGGGTGCGAATACCCGGGCGGCGCGCCCCACCCGCCGCCGCCTCCGCCGCC
>Ga0181560_10002157_pt1 | contig 18379 bp, 22 predicted proteins | sample 011ome_20_FD_133751 | JGI IMG/M metagenome (GOLD analysis project Ga0181560, IMG submission 133751) | Coastal salt marsh microbial communities from the Groves Creek Marsh, Skidaway Island, Georgia - 011509CT metaG (megahit assembly) | ecosystem: Environmental > Aquatic > Marine > Intertidal...
CCCGTGATCTTGTCGCACAGAAGAGAGCGGATAAACGTCGGAGATTCATCGCTCCCCTGGGTGGCTGCCATCCCGCATTGCGCCTGAATAATGGGGTCATAGGCGGGGGCGCGTCGCAGCGGGCCCTCGGTGCCAAACCCCGATATCGCCATATAAACGAGTTGAGGATTTATTGCCTGTAGCGTCTCGAAATCCAGATTGAGCGTGTCCATGGTTCCAGGGCGAAAATTGTGAATGACGACGTCTATGTTCGGCATCATTTCGTGAATAACTGCCTGTCCGGCCTCGCTTTTGAGGTCGACCTTGATCGATTCCTTGCCACGGTTACACCCGGCAAAAAGCGACGAGATGTCCCCCTTGCGCGCACCGATGTAGCGCATGGGGTCACCGGCATCGATAGGTTCTACTTTGATAACGCGGGCCCCCTGTTCGGCCAGCATCATGCTCGCCAGCGCGGCGGTGATCATGGTGGAAAATTCGAGGATGGTGATGCCTTCGAGTGGTTTCATCATAGGGCCTTATCGTTGGATATTTTATGGTGTTCTCGTTACCGCTCCTGATGCTTTTCACGAATCGCATGAGTTCGATTGGTGCTTGTATAAACCTATGTCTAATTTTGGCGATTGGCAAACAGTGGGGGATAGTAACCCGCGCTGGAGCGAGGTGAGAGCGCCCAATACACTGCGATAGCCAGCAGTAGGTCACTGGCAGTTGCAGGTAAGGGATGCCATGCTGTGTCGAACAGGTCGCTAATGACTTATCTGACCATCAATCCGCGTGACGAGGATATGCAATGATTCGAGGGTTCGTGCTGCTATGCGCTTTGATGGCGGCGAGCGCTCATGCCGATCAGACCGCTATCTTGAGCAAAGATTTACGCATCATGATGGAGTGGTTACCGGGCGTTTATGACAATCAGGAGCAAGTGTATTTTGAGGTAGAGCAGAATATCGATGAAGCGTTGCGACATGAGCGCTTCTATACTGTTTTTGCGCCGGTCGAACTACCCGCCTTTGGCGATCATGTTTTCTATGTTCAGCAACATCTGAGCGATGACCCGAGTCAGATTTATCGCCAAAGGATTTATTCGTTTCGTGCTGATTACGAAATCAATGCAATTCGATTGACGATTCATATCCCTAACGCTCCCGGCAGCCTGATCGATGCTCATCTCGACCCGAGCAAGCTAGCGGATCTCACACCCGATCAGACTCGCGTTCTGCCCGGATGCGATGTGATGTGGCATCGCAAGGCAAACCAATTTGTCGGCGCCCTGGCACCTGATGCCTGTTCACAAGTCGCTTCGAAGACGGGCGAGCGCCTGATCTTCAACGATGAGCTACGCCTGACTGACAGTGCCTTCTGGATGACTGAGCGAGCACATGATGAGCGCGGCAAGTTGGTCATCGGGCACCCCACTGGGGTCCCGCACAAGAGTCTGAAGGCTCGACGCTTCGAATGTTGGATGACAGGGATGCAGCGCGACGGTGAATGGACCTTCAGGCGCGGGTTGGAGATTTATGATCAAGGGGGAATGGTTTGGCTGACGACTGATGAGGCCGACCCTCAAAAGGTGGGAATCAAGATGCGCAACGTGACGTGGCCTTATGGCACCAATCGACCGTCGTTGGTGTTGTATGCATACCGACCGGGCGAGGAGCGGGCGGTGTCTTACGCTTGGACCGATCCCTCTGCAGTGCGAATCGGCATCAATCTTCGTTGGATGCAGGCCAGCTGCACGCTGACGCCGCAATGACGTTTCCACGTCAACCGGTTGAGGCAATCGCTAGGCGAATCCTATCCGTCACTTTCTTCACGAGCGGGATGTGGGCGGCGGCTGAACCGTTACCGAATCCAGTTGAGGCAGGCTGGCAAGGCGAATCCGTATGCGAGACGTTGAAGGAGGATGCCGGTATCAGGGTATTTCGCTGCGTGTTCCCACCCGGTGTGGGCCACGAGCGGCACTTTCATCAACAGCACTTTGGCTACGCCTTGTCTGGCGGGACGATGCGCATCACCGATGCCACCGGCACCCGTGAGGTAAAGCTGCAGACCGGCACTTATTTTTCCAGTGAGGGTATTGCCTGGCATGAAGTGCTCAACGTTGGCGATACCGTCGTATCCTATTTGATGCTCGAGCCCAAATAAGCCCGTCCATTGGCATTCGCGCCGCGCTGTCGACGTTAGTCGACGTCAGGGGTGGCGCGCTGACGGCCCACGGGCTCACTTTCCGCCTCGCCCGATGGGCGCTCATCACAGTGCCCCGCCGAGTGTCAGGCTCGCGTGGAAAAAACTTCTGTTCAGAGACATCCAAACGCCGTGATTGTGCATAAAAAGGCCAGTAAATCTTTAATTTTGGATGGTTTTTGCGATGAAAGCGCTCGTTAAAAAACATGCGCAGGAAGGACTCTGGCTCGACGACGTGCCCGTTCCTGAGGTGGGTGGTAACGAAGTCCTGATCAAGGTCCATAAAACGGCCATCTGCGGAACCGATATTCATATTTATAACTGGGACGATTGGGCCCAGAAGACGATTCAGGTGCCGATGACTGCAGGGCATGAATACGCCGGCGAAATCGTGGAGCTCGGCGCCAACGTGACGGGGCTTCAGGTAGGGGATATTGTGTCGGGCGAAGGGCACATCGTCTGTGGTCGTTGCCGCAACTGTCTCGCCGGACGATTACACCTCTGCCCCAACACCCAGGGCGTGGGGGTAAATCGTGACGGCGCGTTTGCGGAGTACCTGGCCATTCCCGCCACCAACGTTTTCCGACCCAACGTCTACATTCCTACAGACCTGTTGAGCATTTTTGATCCCTACGGCAATGCCGTTCATACCGCGCTCTCATTCAACATGGTGGGTGAGGACGTCATCATTACCGGTGCGGGGCCCATCGGCATTATGGCGGCGATGGTGGCGGGGCACTGTGGTGCGCGCAACGTGATCCTCACCGACGTTAATGAATATCGTCTGGATCTTGCCAAGCGCATTGTTCCCAAGGTGCAGCCGATTAACGTAGCCAAACAGGAGATCAGCCGCAATTTCATGGAGAGTTTGGGAATACTGGAGGGGTTCGACGTGTGTCTGGAGATGTCCGGCTCTCCCACCGCATTCCGCGATGTGCTCAGCAAAATGATCAATGGCGGCAGTATTGCCATGCTGGGTCTGATGCCAGATGACACCGGTATTTCATGGACCGACGTCGTTTTTAAGGGCCTCAATATTAAGGGGATCTATGGGCGCGAGATGTACGAGACTTGGTACAAGATGGTGATGATGATTCAAAGCGGGTTGCCCATTGAGCGGGTCATCACCCATCGCTTTCATTACACCGAGTTTCAGCAGGGTTTCGACATTATGCGTTCTGGACAATCCGGCAAAGTGATACTGGATTGGAAAGATTGATATGAGCTATCGGACCGTCAAAGAGAGTTATGCCGAGGAGATCGCAGAGATCAAGGCGGCCGGTTTGTGGAAGACCGAGCGCGTGATTGCCTCTGAGCAGAGAAACGCGATTACCCTCGAGAGTGGTGCCAACGTCGTCAATATGTGTGCCAACAATTATCTGGGTCTTGCTAACAATGCCGAGGTGATGCAGGCAGCCAGTGACAGCCTAAAGGAATGGGGGTTTGGCGCCGCCTCGGTGCGTTTTATTTGTGGCACACAGGGGATTCACAAAACCCTTGAGCGGCGGGTCAGCGACTTCCTTGGCATGGAAGACACGATCCTCTATGCCGCGTGTTTTGATGCCAATACCGGGTTGTTTGAGACCATCTTGGGCCCCGAGGACGCGGTGATTTCAGACGAACTCAATCACGCTTCTATTATCGATGGCATTAGGCTTTGCAAAGCAACCCGCTATCGCTACAAGAACAACGATATGCAGGATTTGGCGACCCAATTGCAGGCGGCGCGCGATGTCGGCGCGCGACGGATACTGATTACCACCGATGGCGTGTTCTCGATGGACGGCACCATCGCACAACTCGATGCCATCTGTGATCTCGCGGATAAATACGGCGCCATGGTCCACCACGACGACTGCCACGCAACGGGTTTTATGGGAGATCAGGGTCGTGGAGTGCACGAGTACTGCGGCGTCATGGACCGGGTAGACATCATTACAGGGACGTTTGGTAAGGCACTTGGGGGAGGCTCCGGGGGCTTTACCGCCGGTCGGCAGGAGATTATTGACATACTGCGCCAGCGGTCCCGACCGTACCTTTTCTCTAACACGCTGGCCCCGGCCATCTGCGCCGCCTCGCTGAAGGTGCTCGACATGCTGGAGGCCTCCACCGCGCTTCGCGACAGACTCCATGACAATACCCGTTATTTTCGCGAGCAAATGCAGGCCCATGGTTTTGCTGTGCCTGAGGGTGACCATGCCATTGTTCCGGTGATGTTGGGAGACGCCGTGGTAGCGCAGCAAATGTCAGAGCGGCTGCTGGAATTGGGAATTTACGCGATCGGCTTTTTTTACCCCGTAGTGCCCAAGGGCAAGGCGCGGATTCGCGTTCAGATCTCGGCCGGGCACACCCGCGAAGATCTCGATAAAGCGGTCGCTGCTTTCACTCAGGCTTACCAAGAGATGGCGTCCTAATTGAGGCGCGCCGCGGTTATCCCCGCCGTTATAAGCCCACTCTCGTTGCTGCTTGGAGGGTGCTGGTGGTACTGGCTGAGGGTGTGGGACCCCCGTGCGTTCGCCTTGGTGCTGCTAGCCTTGAACGCGCCGCTAATTGAGTACGTTGTAGCCTCGACCACGCATGCAATTTTTCACGATTTGATCTTTTTGCGCGGTGGCATTGGCGCTGGCTTGGCGCCTCTCTCGGCTGTTCCTACCAGCGGCGACAAGGACCCCCGCACCGGCGCCCTTCTTGGCGGCTTTTGAGCCCGACCCACCACTGACCGCGCCTGCGGCGGCACCCACGGCGGCGCCCCTAACCGCCGTGCCTGCGACGCTTTCCCGCTGGGGTGCATCGGGCTGATTCTGTACCGCGAGGCCTTCGCATTGCTGTAAATCGGTCTGGTACTGGGTGTAGTCTTGCACCTGAGACATGTCGACGACCACATTGGCGTAAGCGCTACCGGCTGTTGCCCCTACTGCGAGGATGAGGAGTATTCTGATTCTCGTGAACATGGGGGTCTCCTAGTAACCGCGTTGCACACTCATGATAAAAGTGTAGACCGTTTCCGCTACGGATCGGCATCGGTGCGGGCATCAATATGTGACAGAAAATACCATATACCGCGCCGCCCAGAAGGTCTTGCACCATGGCGTAGGGGCTCTCATCATGGCGATAACAGTGCGAGGGAGCACCATGACAGACAACTCTTCTTTTGAGCCCGAGGACGGGCAGCCCAAATGGCGTGGGCGCATTGAGGTACTTTTGCTGGTAGCGGGGGGGTTGGTTTTGCTCATTCCTACGCTGGCTGTTTTTCTCGCCGGTGGTGAATAGACAGGGCCGCACCGGCAGGAATCAGGATGAGCTCATGAGCAAGCGTTTTGCGCCCGCTACCGAGCGCAATAAAACCCCGTTGCTAGCGGTGCTGAAATCGCAGCTACCTGAATCAGGCACCATACTCGAAGTAGCGGCGGGCACTGGGCAACATGCGGCCTTTTTCGCGCCTCGACTGGCGCCACGCTGGTGGTTACCCACGGATCTGAACGAGGCCAATATTGCCTCAATCGCGGCTTGGCGGGAGGAAGCAGACGCCTCAAATCTGTTGTCTCCGCAGACGCTGGATGTATTGGCGCCGCGGTGGTCAGTGGAGGAGTCAGTGTTGCCAGCACCGATAAGTGCCATCGTCAATATCAATATGGTGCATATTTCGCCCTGGTCTTGCTGTGAGGCACTGTTCGACGGGGCGGCGAGGATTATCAAAGCGCAGGCGCCAATCCTGATGTATGGGCCTTTTAAACGCGGCGACGAGCATACCGCACCTTCGAATAAGGCATTTGATCAGCAGCTCAGAGCGCAGGATCCGCGCTGGGGGGTGCGGAATTTAGAGGATGTCATCGATGTGGCAGAGGCCCGCGGCTTCTCTTCTGGTGTCGTCGTCCCTATGCCAGCCAACAACCTGATGGTGAGCTTCATTCGTGTCTAGTCGGTGGGCAGTTCTGGCGTGGATCAACTTTGCGCTGGCAGTTGCTGCGGTACTCAAATTTTTTCCGATTCTCGTATCACTGACTCATGGTTTGGCGCTCACGCCGGAGCAGCGTGCCGCGGGGCTCGCCGAGGACCGCGCCTGGGCGCTGGATCTGATTTCGGATACGCCCTACCTCCTGCTGGTTTGGGCATTGGTCGCCTTATGGTTGCGGCGTCAGACCGGTAGCGTCTGGCTGTTACCCTGGCGAAAATCCCAACGGCTGGGGGTCGAGCAGCCGTGAGTGACTGGGGGTAAACTCCCTCAGTTGTATTTATCGGGAGACGTCAATGGAATCGCAACTGGTGACTCTGGCCGCCCTGATTGCTCTTGGCGGCGCCATTTTTCATGGCGTTGTGGGTGGCAGGATCTATATGGGCCATGTGCGAGAGAGTGATCTCATGCCGCTCACTCAATCTTTGAGCTTGGTCTCGTGGCACATGTTTACCATCTTTCTATTGGTCAGCGGCACAACCCTTGTCTGCGTAGCCATGAAGCCCGATCTGGCTCTGCTGAGTTACCCTGTATTGGTCGGAAACGCGATGGGCGGTGCGCTATTTTTGCTGCTGGGCGCAATGGGCCACGCAAGGCTGTTCAAGCTTCCGGGCCTGTATTTGATGTTGCTGACCGCGCTACTGGGTTGGCTGGGCGTTACCTAGTGGCCGACCTTCTATTCATTGACGACGAATAGCAACATCTGCTGAACGCGTTGCCCTATGGGGCGTGGGTGTTTCGATCGAGGGGATGCCAATGATTATTGTGGTAGCAGCGCTGGAGTTTGCGAGCGAGGCTGATCGTGACAAGGCGGTGTCAATAACGGCTGACGTGCAGCGCCTTACCCGAGAGGAAGAGCCCGGTTGTCATGACTACTGCTTTGCCCCCGACCCCGCCATTCCCACCCGCATGCAGGTTTATGAGTTATGGGAGAACAGCGACAGTCTGGCTGCGCACTTTCAGCATCCGTATTACGCGCGTATGGCGGGCCTTTTGCAGGGTGTGGGCATTGTGAGCAGTACCAATCAAGCGTATTTAATTGAGCGCGGGGAGCCGGTCTACACTGAGGACGGCGATAAGAAAACCGCGTTCTTTTGCGACTGAACGGCATTTTGTGACCGGTCTTGCGCTATGGCTGGGGTTGCCTATTCAATGCCTCTCAGCGCTGTGGCAAAACCTGATGCCTGAGGTGACTTGTGGCCTGTCGCGCCCGCGTCGCGCCGATTTTGCCGCATCGGCAGGTGATGGACGCTGAAAATACTGTGATGAATAAAGCCACCCAACATCCCATGCTGATCGCGACGCTGGGCATCCTGTTTTTTTCGATGATGGATGCCGTCATGAAGGGTCAGGCTTTAGCAATGGGTACCTATAACGCCATGTTCTGGCGCATGGCGATGGGGGCTTTATTCGTCTCGGTGCTCTACTTGCCCACACGACCTCGGCCGGCGTCAGGCAAAGTGCTCAAGATTCATCTTATCCGCGCGTGCCTGACCGCCGTTATGGCCTACCTGTTTTTCTTTGGCTTGACGCGCGTGCCGCTGGCGCAGGCGATAGGTCTTTCCTTCATAGCGCCTATCATCACGCTCTTTCTTGCCGTGCCCATGCTCGGAGAGCGAATCGGCGCCAACGCCAAATTGGCAGCGGCGCTGGGTTTCGGTGGTGTCATGGTGGTCGTGGGTGGCGAACTTCTCGCGGTAGATGCGGGGAGTGACCTGCTGGGCATGGGTGCGGTGCTCGCCTCCGCAGTGATGTACGCCATCAATCTGGTATTACAGCGAATGCAGGCATTGATTGCACAGCCACTCGAAATCGCTTTTTACCAAAACACGATCGTCTTTGTGTTACTCCTCACGGGGGTGCCGTTTGCGGTGGCGTGGCCTGCCAACGCCATGCAGTGGGGTGGTGCCGCATTGGCCGCTGGCTTGGCGATATCCTCACTAATGCTCATGTCCCTCGCGTACCGGCAGGCGGAAGCGCAGCGCCTCGTATCAGTGGAATATACCGCCTTTATTTGGGCGGCAATGCTGGGTTGGTGGTTGTTCGCAGAACCCGTGACTGGGCGCACCCTGCTGGGCACGGGACTGATTGTCTTGGGTTGCCTGATGAGCGCTCGGGGTCAGTAACCTGCGCGCGATCCATAGGTGATGGTGCCTCGCGCCGGCGTGAGACGGCTCAGGCTTGTTCATTCTGCGCTGTGAGCTTTGCCACCAGAAAGTCATTGTGGGTCACGTAAAGCAATTCAGACACCTTGCGAATCAGGTGCTCCTCATAGTGGCTGAGTGCATCGTCCGCCAGTGCCACCCGCCACATCTGGGTAATCAGCGCACGTTTTTGCTCTATGGATGCCTGCTCGTTAATGAGTCGGGTAAATTCAAATAGGCACGTGGCGGCATCAACCCGCCCGGCGGCCTCTGCCGCTAGGTCTGCAACCTCGCCATCGGTGAGAGAAAAATGGGTAATCAGCATTGCCTGAATCGCGTCGAGCTCAACCTGATCGGTAGTGAAATCGGCGCGGGCTACCTCCATCATCAAGGCAGCGCTGGCAAGCTCCAGTGGATCCCGCCCATTCGTTGAGGCCGCGTCAGATTCGGACCCAAGCAAGGATTTGAGTTTGGCTAACAGCATTCAATGGCCCGCGAATCAATAAAACAGCCGGTCACTCTCGGAGCGGCGAATAGCCGCGGCAGTGGCGATGGCCAAAACTAATATCAGGCACTCTCCGAGAATCTCGGGCAGGGTCCAGGCACCCCCATGTGCCGCAGCGGCGATCACTCGGCCGGGCGCCACCAGACCAACAAGACAGCCCCCCGCGATTAAAATGTGCGCGTTTGCGCGCAGCGCGCCCCATGCCAGCATGCTGCCTGATCCAATGAAGAATGCAGCGGAATCACCGATTTGGGTGCTGCGCCCCGTCCCCTCCAGTAGGGTTGCGCCAAGCAAATGGGCTGCGGGCTCAGGGTGAATCCACCAACCCAGACCCAATATGAGCAGACCAAGGCCAAGTAGTGCGGTGATACCACGGAGTGTCAGTAACATATCAGCACCTCATTTTTTGTGGGCCCAATCAGTACAGACTTGAAAATGAATTCTGAGATTTGCAGATCATATCGCTTAATCACAGCGGCGGGGTGAGGCGGTGAGTCTGATTTTTGCGGCGGCACATGACATACACGCTTCGGCTGGGACTCCCACAGGCAGGTCTTTTTTCAGTGGCCGAGGCGGTCGCGCAGGCTATAAAACAACATGCCAGCGACCAGTCCGGGCCAGCGTAGCAACGTGCCTCCCGGAAACCGGTGGGTCGGCACTGACGCCATTAAATCAAAGCCCGTGGTATCGCCGTCGATGGCCTCTGCCAGCAATGACCCTGCCATGGTGGCGGTCGGCACCCCGTGCCCGGAAAAGCCCTGGGCGTACCAGAGATGGTTACCGATCCGGCCAAAATCAGGCATACGGTTCAGCGTGATGCCCACCGCGCCGCCCCAGCCGTAGTCAATCTCAATGTCGGCCAGTTCCGGATAGATCTTCAGCATGTGCGGCCGCACAAAGGCTTTGATATCCCTTGGGAAGCGGCCCGAGTAATTTTCGCCACCGCCAAAGAGCAGCCTGCCGTCTTCGGAGAGTTTCCAATAGTTGATGACAAACAGTGTGTCGGACATCGACAGGTTGTCGCGATTGATGCGCGGGAGTAAGTGCGAGGGCAGAGGTTCGGTGGCGATCACAAAATTGTTGATCGGCATGATGTTACCGGCGAGTCGTGGCACCAGCTTTCCCAGATAAGCATTGCAAGCGACCACCACGTGGCTTGCGTTAACACGGCCCTGCTCGGTAACGACATTACCTGTAGAACCATCGGCGGACGGACGACCGCGGGTGCCTTCAAAAATCTGAACGCCAGCCACCTCTGCAGCGCGGGCGAGACCCAGCGCGTATTTAAGCGGGTGCAAGTGGCGGCAGCCGGTATCAAGCAGCGCGCCATGGAAGCCGCGGCCGCTGGTCAGTTCGCTAATGTCATCCCGCGATAAATAAGAGAGCTGTTCATAGCCGTAGGTGGTGCTCAGGTGGTCTAGCTCATCTTGAAGACCTTTGGCGTGACTGGGTTTGGCGGCAAGATGCAGGTTGCCCGAGCCCAACTCACAATCGATCTGGTGCTCCTCAATGAGGCTGCAGACACGGTGTACAGCGTCGAGACTCAACTGCCATAGCCCCTTTGCGGCATCCAAGCCCACCCATTTCTCGATCGAAGCCTGCTCCGCGCGTTGTCCGGTACCCACGTGTCCACCGTTACGGCCCGATGCGCCCCAGGCCACGCGCTCGGCCTCGAGCAGTGCTACCTCATACCCTTTTTTTCGCAGGTGAAGCGCAGTGGATAAGCCGGTGTATCCGCCACCAATCACGCAGACATCCGTTTGAATCTCGCCCCGCAAAGGGGCAAAAAGAGGCAGCAATGGCGCCGAGGCGGCATACCAGCTAGGAGGATAATGACGCGGGGCCGCATCTCTGGTGTGGGTTGCATGGCTGGCATTATGCCGCTTGCCGGTCCCGTGATGCCATCCGATACTGTGCGGGTGTTTGGCTGCCCGCGGGGCGTTATGAGTGAACCAAGTCATAAAGCAGCATCGAGCAAGACAGGGGCCTATGCGCCTCAGCATGCAGTAGGGACCTCCAAAGTGCCCACTGCCGATATGGCGACGATCGAGGCATGGTTACGAGACCACAAGATCTCTGAGGTGGAGTGTCTTGTGCCTGACATGACAGGCAATGCCCGCGGCAAGTTCATACCGGCGCACCAATTCACGGCCAGCCGGGAAATCAAACTACCCGAATCCATTATGGTGCAGACGGTGACCGGGGAGTACACCGACGATCACTGGGATTTTGTAGAGCCCACCGATACCGACATGTTGCTCCGGCCCGATGCCAGTACATTGCGCATGGTTCCCTGGGCGCGGGAACCCACTGGCCAGGTCATCGCCGATTGTTATACGGCGGATGGCGCGCCGCATCCGTTGTCGACCCGCAACGTGCTGCGTTACGTCTTGGGCTTGTATGAGGCGGCCGGGCTCAAGCCAGTGGTAGCGCCCGAGGTAGAGTTTTATCTGGTCAATAAAAATACCGACCCAGATTACGAACTCATGCCGCCAAAGGGTCGCTCTGGCCGACGGGAGGTTGCCCGCCTGTCTTACAGCATTGATGCCGTGGCTGAGTTTGAGGATTTTGTCGAGGACATGTACGACTTCGCCGATCAGCAAAAATTGGATGTCGACACGCTGATACATGAAAACGGCGCTGCTCAGCTGGAAATCAACTTCAATCACGGTGATCCGCTGGCCATGGCTGATCAGGTTTTTGTTTTCAAGCGGACGGTGCGCGAGACTGCTCAACGCTACAACATGTATGCGACGTTTATGGCCAAACCGATGCAGCGGGAGCCTGGCTCGGCACTGCATATTCACCAGAGCGTGATCGACCTGGAGACGGGGAAAAATATTTTTGCCACAGCCGAGGGCAAACCGAGTCAGGCGATGATGGAATATATGGCGGGGTTGCAGCGGTACACGCCTGAGCTCATCAGTTTTTACGCCCCCAACGTCAATTCTTATCGTCGGCTCGCGCCCGATATTTCGGCGCCCATTAACTTGAGCTGGGGGTTTGATAACCGGACGACTGCGTTTCGGGTGCCCAATTCAGACTCGGCCAATTTGCGCATCGAAAATCGTTTCCCCGGTGCCGATGCCAACCCCTATCTGGCGATCACTGCTTCGCTGGCAAGCGGGCTGTTGGGCATGCGTCAGCACCTGGAGCCGACGGCGCCGCACCGGGGCACGGCTAATGAGGATAGCGTTGGCGTCGCCAGAACGCTGGAAGAGGGTGTTCGAAAACTCAATGACACGCCTGAATTACAGGCGATGATTGGCGAGCTCTTCATGCGCGCCTACGCGGCGGTTAAGCTCGATGAGTTCGAGGAGTTCAACCGGGTGATTAGCTCTTGGGAGCGCGAGCATCTCTTGCTTCAGGTATAGCCCGATGCGGCTCCCTGCCAATGTGGGTAGCCAGGCTGCGAGGTGAGTGAGATCGCGACGACAAGGTTTGCCCTGTTTCGCTGGGTGAAGTATGCGACTTATCTGCTTTTGTCCCTCAATGTCTGGCTCTTTTATGTGGAGGAGGTGGACAGCGCCCAGTTTGTAGCGGCATCGGGCGAAGCCATGGCCACCGGCATACAGTTGTTTTCTGCCACGCTCGATACCATTGCGTGGGTGATCCTGTTATTGCTGTTTGAGCTTGAGACAGCGGTGATTCCCGACCATCGCCTGCAGGGCCGATTGCGGTTTGTCATCCACGCTGTTCGCTTCGTCTGCACCGCGGCCATTGTCATGGCTTTTTTGGGGTACGTTGGCGAGTGGTTAACTCTGTTACCCAGCGAGCCGCTCACGGGCGACATTTGTGCGCGCGTGGGTGAGCAGTGGTCAGTAATGATCAAGTTGGATGACTTTGTTCCGCTGTCAGCGGACAACTGTATACACATGGGAGCTGATACTCGTCTCGTATCGGGCCTTCAACAGGTTATGGCGTCACCGGCAGGGCTACTGGAGGGGCAGCGGCTGGCGCTGGTGGACGTGGTGAACTCGGCGACCTGGATTCTGGTGGTTATCTTGTTGGAGATCGAGGTGCGCGTTATTACCCATTGGGGGCCCGCGACAAAGTCGGCTGCGCGGCTCGCAGCAGCGCTCAAAGCGGTGCTCTATACCACCTTGGTGGTGGCAGCAATTTACTGGGGCTTCAAAGGAGATTTTCTGGATTTCTGGGATGCGGCGCTCTGGCTCTTTGCGTTTATCTTTATCGAGCTGAATGTCTTTGAGTGGCAGGAGGAGCTACGAGATCGACCCCCCGCTACCTAGCGCCACTTATCCTTAAAAATCCTCGTCAAACTCCAGATCGTAATCTCCCAGTTCTTCGCGCAGGCGGAGCATTTCAAGGCGCTCCTCGGCGCGCCGTCGCTTTGTGGCCTTCAGTGCTTTTTCGGTCACAGCTTCAGCGAAATCAAGCGACTCAAAATCCTCATCGCTCAACTCTCCCGCTGCTTCAAAAAAGTCATCTGCCGGTTCTTCTGTTACCGCATTGGTCTCTCTCTCACCCATAAATCACCTCCCGATGATCCTGAACAAAAAAGACCAGCCCCCTTGGCCGGTTGACGCCATCTCAGCGCAAGCATCTTTTTGCTACAAGAAATTTTTTGGACTGAACCGTTATGCCGTAAATAACAAATTAAGCTAAGTACTGTGGTCGGTTTAGAGGTATAAAGGTCAGTTCCCCCGCTTCAAACGAGCAGAGCACCGGTCGCGTATACTGCGCCGACGGCGCTTATAGAGACCTCGAGGCTTGTCTTATGGAGAGCCCGAGATTTGTCGCAGATGAGCCACGATGGTCTCGGCGACCTCGTCTGGGGAGGCATCATCGCACTCCACGGCAAACTCACCGTAGTGCTCGTAGAGTGGAATACGCTCATCGAAAATGTCTTTGAGGCTTTGTGACCCATCGGCGGCGATGCCGCGTTGCGGGTCCAACGATACGCGATACTCGATGGTGTCAAAGCGCGCTCGCAGGTAAACCACGGTAGAGGCGGCACGCAGGCGGCGCATGATTTTCTCGCTATAAACCACCGAACCCCCTGTAGAAATAATGGAGGGGAATAAGGGCATTTCGGTCAACACCGCTTCTTCAACAGCACGGAACGTGGCGTTGCCATGGGTGTCCATGATTTGCTGAAGGGTTTGTTTTTCCCGGGATTCAATTAAGCGATCGGTATCGATGCGCTCGAGGCCAAGCTGTTTGGAGAGCACTTTCCCTACCGTGCTTTTCCCGCTCCCGGGCATGCCGATTAAGGTAATAATCAAATCAGAGTTCACAAGGAGAGGCTTCCTTCAGCACGTTGCCAATGAGCATGCCGCCATAGTACCAAGTGCAGATGTTGTGCCAAGGCATGGTGGATTGCTGTGGCCGCGGTGTCTGGCTCGATCATATCTCCGACGCTCCTATGCGCATACGAACTGGATAGGAGGTAGGGTAGCTGTTAGTGAGCCCAGTCCCGTTCCGCTTTGAATTGTTGGGAGAGGTAGTCCATTTGATCGGCCAAAATCCGATCCTTTGCAAGATAGTGCCACTCGTAGGTGTTGGGTCTAAACGGTACGGCGAGGAGAGGCATATGGGCTTCTTCGGGTGTTTGGCAGTCCTTTAGCCAGTTACATCGTTTACAGGCCGCCACCACGTTTTCCCACTTGTCGGTGCCGCCACGGGAGATCGGTAACACATGGTCTCGGGTGAGTTCTGCTCGCTGAAATTGGCTACCGCAGTAGAGGCACCGATGGTCATCTCTCCGGAAAAGGGTGCGGTTACACAAGGGAGGAGCGAAATGATTGAGCACCCGGCCTTCTAGGGCGACGATAGGTTGCAGAATAATTTCCGACCGTATGCCAGTCAGTCGCTGGATACCGCCAAAGACGGGGGGCAGCGCCTCTCCGATGCCATAGAGCACATCGCCGCGGGCGTAGGCGGTGACCGCCTCATTCAGTGTCAGCCATCCTCTGGGTTGACCCGAAACGTCCAGCTTGAGAATTGCTTGCATGTGCCTCACTCACTGGTTTCTTCGACGGTACTGAAAAACGCCCATCATGACAACGGCAGAAGCGGTAAATCTTCGAGCGAATCAGTTACCAATGGTTAGGATAAAACTGCGCGGGTGAAGGCGTTTAACGTTGGGTATCAGCGCGCCAGCCAGGCGCCGCTGGTCAACGTGTGCTCCCCCGCCAGAATCCGTCCCACGAAGTGTTCGCCGGGTTGCACCGCACCCACGCCGGCCGGGGTGCCCGTCATGATGATGTCAAAATCTTCCAGTAGCAGAAATTGCTTTAGCTCCGCCAGAATAATATCTGGTGGATACAGCATCAGGCTGACATCGCCCTTTTGCCGAGTGGCATCGTCGACGATGAGCTCAACACCCAACTCACTGAGATCTGCGGGCGCTGGAACAAACTCACTGAAGAGCGCAGAGCCCGTGAACGCCTTGCTTCGCTCCCACGGGAGTCCGGCGGCCTTGAGCTTTGATTGGGTTTCCCGTTTGGTAAGGTCCAGGCCAAATCCAACCCCCGCAATCGTGCCCTGTTGTACGAGCAGGCAAATTTCTCCCTCGTAGTGCAGAGGCTCATCCATGACGGCATGGAGGTCGGTGCCGATAGCAGTGGCGGGTTTCATAAATACCACCATGTTCTCAGCGGGAACCGAATTCATTTCGGATATGTGGGCCGCATAGTTTTTGCCGACGCAAATCACCTTGCCGGGCCGAATCACTCTTCCATTGAATGTAATGGTGCTCATCGGTGCCTCCCGCGATCAGCGGTATACTACAGGTGATCCGCGGCGCTATGCAGTGAGGGTCAGCAAACTGCAATCGGAATTGTTGGATCTTCCAAACTCGCCACAACCAAATACCGCAGGGAGAAACGAGCATGAAAAATATTTTCTACTGGGGACGGTGGTTATTGTGTCTGTGTATGGCCGCGCCCCAGTTACACGCGCTCGAGCGACCCAATATCCTTGTCATCTGGGGTGATGACATCGGGTTTTGGAACCTCTCCACCAATAACATGGGCATGATGGGCTATCAGACCCCCAATATTGATCGCATTGCCAATGAGGGTGCAAAGTTCACCGACTATTACGGGCAGCAAAGCTGCACGGCAGGGCGCTCCGCTTTCATCACCGGGCAGTCACCTATTCGCACCGGCCTTACCAAGGTGGGCGTTCCGGGCGCTGATCTGGGCATCCGGCCTGAGGATGTCACGCTGGCAACGTTACTCAAAGAGCAAGGTTACGCCACCGGCCAGTTTGGTAAAAACCATTTGGGTGATCGCGACGAGTTTTTGCCTACTGAGCATGGGTTCGACGAGTTTTTTGGCAACCTTTATCACCTCAACGCAGAAGAAGAGCCGGAGGATCCTGATTATCCTCAGAATCCGGCGTTTCGGGAGCGATTTGGCCCGCGGGGGGTGGTGCACAGTTTTGCCGACGGGCGGGTAACCGACACGGGGCCCCTCAATCGCAAACGCATGGAGACGGTGGATCTCGAGTTCCTTGACGGTGCTCAGCAGTTTATTCAGCGCGCCGCGGAGGAGGACAAGCCGTTCTTTGTTTGGTTTAACTCTACGCGCATGCATTTTTATACCCACACGCCGGATGCGGAGGCGGGGCTCTCCGGGCAGGGCTTTTACAACGATGCGATGGTCGGACATGACAATCTGGTGGGAACATTGCTGGACCAGTTGGATGCGCTGGGCATTGCCGATAACACCATCGTTTTTTATAGCACCGATAACGGCCCGCATTTCAATACCTGGCCAGACGCAGCAATTACGCCTTTTCGTAGCGAAAAAAACACCAACTGGGAGGGCGGATTCCGTGTGCCGGCAATGGTCCGTTGGCCGGGGAAAATTCAGGCGGGAACGATTTTCAATGACATCATGTCGCACGAAGATTGGGTGCCAACACTCATGGCGGCCGTCGGTCGACCCACGATTGCCGAGGAACTCAAGGCCGGTGTGACGGTGAATGGGCGGGATTATCATAACCATCTTGATGGGTTCAATTTTTTGCCCTATCTCACTGGAGAGGCGGAGAAAGGCCCGCGCAATGCCTTTTACTACTGGAGTGATGATGGCCTGCTCACGGCCATGCGTGTGGGTGACTGGAAGGTGGTTTACGCCGAGCAGCGGGCAAAGGAGTTTGATGTGTGGCGTGAGCAATTCCAGACGCTGCGCATCCCCAAGGTATTTCATTTGCGCCGGGACCCTTTCGAGCGCGCCGACGAAAACGCTAATACCTACAATGACTGGTGGGTGCGCACCGCACTGCCGCGCTTGACCCTAGCAAGAGTCGAGCTGATTGGGTTCTTGGAGACGCTAAAGGTCTATCCGCCGCGGCAGCGCCCAGCGACCTTCACCATCGACCAGATGATGGAGCAGCTGTATCAGCGGGCGGAATAGATCGGCCAGTATTCCCACTGGTGCCAGTGGTCTTCTGTCCGGTGGGGGGGTTGGCGCGGCACTGACAGCAGCAGAGACGGTGTGAAGACCAAGCTCTGTGCGCCAAACAAAAAAGCGAGCCTTAAGCTCGCTTTTTTATGATCGGTGGGTTGTCCGGGGGATCAATGCCCGCCGGCGGGATCAACCTCCCAGCTTTCAGTGAGGAAAGCGTGTACCACACCGCCATCAACCGTAATCGTCTCTCCGACCACATAGTCGCCTGATCGCGCGGCGAGATAAATTGCCACGCCCGCCATGTCTTCATCGTTACCGATGCGGCCCGCCGGAACATGCTGCCCTACAATGTCGCCCAGATCCCGCGCAGCTTTGTTCATTTCTGAGGCAAAGGCGCCGGGCGCGATCGCTGTCACGAGAATGCCGTCTTTGACCAGCCGCGCGGCGAGCCGCTTGGTGAGATTGATCACCGCCGCTTTTGAGGCCTGATAGCTGTAGGTTTCCCAGGGGTTTGGCCGCAAGCCGTCTATCGAGGCGATATTGATAACTTTCGCCGGCTGTTGCTGAGAGGCCCCAGCCTTCAGAAGGCCATGCATTGCCTGAGTGAGAAAAAAGATCGATTTCACGTTGAGGTTCATGACCTTGTCCCAACCTGCTTCGGGGAAGGTTTCGAAGTCTTCACCCCAAGCGGCACCGGCATTGTTGACCAGAATGTCAACATGGTCCTCGTTGGCCGCCATGGTTGCGGCTAATGCCTTGCAACCCTCAACGGTTGAAATATCTTGAGGCACTGCAATGCAGTTGGGGCCCAATTCTGCGGCTACCGACTCGCAAACATCCGCTTTTCGGCTCGAAATATAGACCTTGGCGCCTTGCCCAATAAAGCCACTGGCGATCATTTTTCCGATCCCGCGGGAGCCGCCAGTGACCAGGGCGGTTCGACCCGCCAGCGAGAAAAGTGATTGGGTATCCATAGGGCTAATCCTGTTTTGATAGAAAAAAACGCGCATCGAAACCGACGCGCATTATGCCATAAGCGGGGGCGTAGCCCCGCGGAGTGATCGGTGAGTCATCCGCGATCTGCGACAGGACCGTGACGTCGAGAGGCGCACCCGCCATCGACCCGCAGGCACCGTGCACGAGCACTGACAGTTTGGATTAAGCGGCGGCGTTCACCTGCCAGAACTGGCCTTCCAGCGTCATCCCTGAC
>Ga0181560_10002160_pt1 | contig 18366 bp, 29 predicted proteins | sample 011ome_20_FD_133751 | JGI IMG/M metagenome (GOLD analysis project Ga0181560, IMG submission 133751) | Coastal salt marsh microbial communities from the Groves Creek Marsh, Skidaway Island, Georgia - 011509CT metaG (megahit assembly) | ecosystem: Environmental > Aquatic > Marine > Intertidal...
ATCAAGATCAATTAGACCATTATCCTGAAGAAGTTGGATCATGCATAGCACATCACCCGCTTCTGACTCGAGCCGATCGCTTTGTTCATATCCAAATCGGATTACTTTAGAAGCTTCAATAGCCAACTCTGCGCATTCTTCCATAAGGATAGTTAGCAGCTCTTGTTTCTGATCCATATATTATACCTCATCTTCAGTAATTTGTACATAGGCACCAATAGGAATTTGGTAACCAATTGCACGTAAAAAGTCAATGTATGCGTTAAACTCGCAATCAATCCAAAGTTTAGCCATCTTTATAGTCTACCTTCTTTGCCATTTTTGCTACACGGACAAGATTGTTTGCCCAACTGCCGTTAACTGTAATGTAATGCAATTCGTGTATGTGCTCAATGCGTTTTTCATACTCAAAGTCAAAGTCAATTTCATCCTTCATCAACAGTTTAACAAACTCGCGGATTTGATCTTTGTTACGAAAGTGAAATTCTAATTCCCAAGTGCAAATACTTGCTCTACCGTTTACTACTGGTTTCATTTTTCAGAATCAATCCAAATAATCATTAACAAACTCCTTTGCGCATTCTTGTCCTTCTTTAGAACAAATAAACCACAGACCGAGAATGGACCCGGCCGAGATGCAAACTCTTAGAGCAATTAGCCAATCGACGTGGCTGCCTGGAAGTGACCACGTTATAAACGAAGTAGCCCCTACAGTAAATGCAAAAATTCCATAAAACATTGCTGTTCCAACAACTGTCATTAACAGAAATGCTGCGATGTATCCTAATACTAATTTCATTCTTTCACCTCATAGAATTTGCCATTAACAACGGCCATCATTTTCACTGGCGCACTCAAGTCACCAACACGTTTAAAGTATGCGCGACCACCATCAATAGCACAGGCGCCGACATAGCGGAAGTCGTGACGGTGTTGGCTGTATTCCCAACCAGCTGCTCCTTCGAGCATGCCAAACTCAAGATCCTCAATTACGTCTGCATTGGTAATCATTATCTGAGCATCAAGAGCATACGGGTTCCGGTACAAGCCAAAGTAGCGATTGCCAAAGTCAGGATGAGGAGTAGACCGATAGAAAACATCTACAGCAAAGTCTTGTCCACCAAGAGCTGACGTGCATACGTACTTGATCGGCACACCATCTTTTTCTTGATGGTGTGCTATGATTTTATCTGTGTCGAATAGTGGTTCATGTTTTATCATAATATCATTATATCATATTTAAGTTGAGATGTAAACAGCCTCAGACAAAAAAGTCTTCGAGGCTGACACGAGGTTCTGGACTCCAGCCAATGGCATCCAGGATAGGAATGATTGGATCTAGGAATGTCTTTTGAAACTGCATGTTGTAATCTACATATTTGTTGAGCTGAAGCTCAGGCGGTAGATACGTTGGGAAGCTGATTACATTTTCACGAATAGGGTTAGGTGTCTTAAGATAACAGAACTTGATTTTCTCGCCATTTTGGATCTGCTCATACTTCTTAGTCAAGCCTTTCTCTTTCAGATGGTGGTTGTACAGCAAAGCTCCACGAACATGAATAGGCGTTCCTTTACCATAGATCCCTTCACGCTTACGAGCCCACTTACCGATATCGTTCACTCCACGAGGGAAAGCAACCTGTTCTGGAGGAAGGCTGGAAAAGTGATCACGAAATTGGCTGATCGCCTTTTGTGTCTTATCCTCACTTCCGGTCACGATCACCTTGAACAGAGCTTTGAGGGCATCACGGCACACGGACGGAGTCGATGACTTGATAGCCTCAATACCCATGATCTTAAGCTTAGGTTCTGCATACTGGACGCCTTCGTTGTTGTGCACATTCAGAATGTAACGCTTCTTTGCAGTCCAGATCCCACGGTCAGCAATAGCTTCGCGAGCCATCTCCATGCGTGGAGTGAAACACGCAAACTGTTCGTATAGTGTTTCATACGAGCGAGTAAGCATTGGTTCAAACTGATCCTTACATATAGTGTCGATCATGGCTACTTTGTTTGGATTATCATTAAACCATTTCTTAACCATAGGACCAAAGTTTACATACACCGAATCAGTATCAATAGCGATAACATAATCAACATCCGTAGTCTGACATGCCTTGTTCATGAACTGATTAACGGCTTTCTCAGCCCAACGGATTACAGTTTGCCCTGTAAGAGTGATACCCTCTGCCACACGAAGATCAAAATACCGGAAGTAACGATTGCCAAGAGCGCCGTATAAGCTATTAAGTAGAATCTTAATAGCCATTTGTTGGTTCTCATAACGCGAAATGTCTCTTTCCACACGGTAGAGTTCCTGCTTGTCATTTTTGTTTATGGTTTCCTTTTCCTGTTGTGCAACTAGCATCTTCTTCTTGATTGCCTTACGCTCATCATAGTAATCAACGATGATCTTAGGCAGGATACCTTGCTTGTCTTTACGGAAGTATGCACCATTAGCAGCCAAAGCATACTGAGGTGTACTGTTCTTATATCCTGCAAGACACTCCATTGCACCAATATCCTCACGAAGGTCGTCAACAATTGTTTCTGGACTCATGTTCCATTGCACAATGATGTTTGGATATAGTGAGTTAAGGTCGAAAGACACAACCCAATCGTGCATGCCGACCTGAGGAGGTTTAACATACCCGCCAGGATAATCGGATTTAAACTTCTCTTCGTTAGGTGGGGCAATGATCCCTTGTGACTCAAGGTCACGGTAGATGATCGAGTCCCAGATAGCGGTTGTGCCTAATGTGTCTGCATAGTTAACACCACCCTTATACGCGATGGTCAGAGCCAGCGTAATCAGACCCATCTTATCTTCGAATCGGTCGACAAGCTCAACGTCTTTAATGTTATAGTCGATGAACTTCTGGAAGTCGTGCTTGTACAGGCCATGTAGGTTACCATACTCCTCGTATGACAACTTGGTCTCACCTAATACGACGTGAGCAATGTGATCTAGTTTGTACGATTCCTGCGGACCATAAGAGTAACCGAACTTCTTAAACAGTTCAAGGTAATCGAGCTGCGAGATGCCAGACAGTTCCCATGCCTGCTGTTTACGACCGGCTATCGTGATCTCACGCGCATTGATGAGACCCCATGGAGACATTTTTTTGGCATAGTCTTCACCGCATACCTTTGTCATTCGATTAACTAGATATGGGATATCGAAGAAACGGGTATTCCAACCCGTGACGACGTCAGGGCTGTGAATAGCAGCAGACCAGTGGGTGATAAAGTATAGGAGAAGCTCACGCTCGGTGGCACATTTCTTGTAAACCACTTTGTCTTTCTTCATGATCGACTTTGATACATCATAGTCATAAAGACCCCACACGTAGTATGTGTTGTCAATATTGTTCTTGATTGTAATCGATATGACTTCGTGGTTGGCAAGATCAGGTTCAGGGAAACCGTCATCAGATGCCACCTCAATATCGATTGTGGTTACATTGACGCGATCCCGATCGAACTGAATCTCACCAGGGAACTTCTCTTGGATAAGTTGTGCGATGAAGTTTTTGTTACCATACAGCCGGCGATCTGCACCAAACACACCGTCGTACTGGCTCTCGTAATCCTTTACGTCGCGCATAGTATCAAATAAGCGAGGAGAAACACGGACATTGTTAAGTGTCCGTGCCGTTCCATTTTGATCTGCTACATAAAGGGTAGGTGAGAACTTGATCCGGTCTTCAAACCGGTGCCCATTTTTGTATCCGCGATAGAGCAGAGTGTTGCCGTACCGTGCTACATTTGTATAGAATTCCAAAGTCAAACCTCCATAATATGATGTTATTATACCACATATTGCGGTACATGTACATTACAAAATGATGTTTGACTTTGGAGTAATTACCTTGCTAAACATGGTTTGGTACTGCTTAAGCAGACCTTCAACTGGATCAACCATGAACATGACGAACTGGCCGCCTACAGTCATTCCGTGTGGGGCATCTGAGTACGCCATAAACGGGGCAAGACCAAGTGAGTTTTGTTGAGTTGGGATTAGGATAGCAACATCTTTTAGTGTGTAATGCTCTGGACCACCAGATACTTCACAAATCAATTCTTCACCTGTTGCCAATCGTACGATTTTAATATCAGCCATAGTTTAATCCTATAATAATGTAAGGGAAGGGGCCAAATTGGCCCCTAATTAATCAGTCTTTTTTGGATACAAAAGAGTACATCTCTTTTGCTTTTTCCAGCAGATCATTCATAGAGTACATGCTAGTCATTGTTTCTTGATACTCTTCGAAAGTCTTTTTATTTTCCTCGAATGCCTTTTCAGCAAACATCATGGTTAGATGTTGTTGCTGATCCATATAGTCTTTTGCAAGTTGCAGCATTTCAGAGCGTATTTCAAATGGATTCTTATTCGCCACGGAATTCACCTTTCATAATATCAGACGACTTTTCGACAGCGGCGTCAATTTCGTCGAGCTGCTGTTTAAAGAAGTTAAATGTGTATGCGTTGAGGGATTTGCTGTATGATTTCCAGCCAACGGTTTTAAGGTCAACAAATGCTGCCCAAAAATCCTTATTATGATCGACTAATTGTTTATAGTTCATAATCATTTCTTTTCTCCTGTTATGTGTGTGTAAAATGGGAGGCTAACCGTAGCCTCCCGCGCACTTATTAAGTAGTGACCCTTAGTCTTTAAGTTTAGCTATTTCTAGCATGCACTTTTTAGCTTCTTCATGCAACCCTTGATTTGCCAAAGCAGCGGCAGCTCTAGAGTAACCAATGATTTCGCATGATCGCATAAATGAACGACCAAAGTTAGCGAAAGGATTTACTACATAGTTCATTGTGATCGCAGTCATTAGTTGACTCCTCTTTTCAGAGATGGATCGCCTGTTGCTACTGCATAGATATCTCCACGAGAGATACCAATATCCTGAAGCTCTTTGTTAGTCAATTGATTAAGTTCTCTAATCGTTTGTCTAACTTGTTTCGCCCACACGTAAGATGCGCGCAAGCCTTTAAACCAACTTACAAGGCCCTCAATCGGATTCTGTAAGTAGTTGTTGATTGTTAGTATGTGTTGTGTCATTTTGACCCTCGTTATAACCAATTTTGATTTTACGAGGACGCTTCTCTTCTGGTAGGACAACCTTCAGTTCAACTGCAAGTATCCCTTCTTTTAGATCCGCTCCGTGTACTTGAACGTACTCAGACAGCCTAAAGGTTCTATGAAACTTCTTGGCAGAAATACCCTTGTGGATATATTCTCTACCTTTGCTTACATGTTCACCTTTTACGCTCAACGTGCGATCATTTACTTCGATTTGAATCTCATCACGACTGAAGCCCGCTACTGCGAGTTCAATTTGATATTCGTGCTCGTCAATTTTGACGATATTGTGAGGTGGGTAATGGTCATTAGCATGTCGTGCTGCTCTGTCCAGCTCATCGAGCATATGGTCAAAGCCAACAAATGATGCACGTGGAAATAGTGTTTTTACGTTTACGCCTGTCATAGATATCTCCTTTTAGCAAGCAAGATTATTAATGCAACCGGACCTATTCCGCATTGCCATAGTATATATCAGATTAGTTGTTACCAATCTTATATTTCGGACATAATTCCCAATTATGTTTATCCTTGTGTGAGATGACTTTAATCTGTCTCAGCGGAGCTTTGTCCTTTGCCTGGTCACCACGAGCAACTGTTAGAAGACCCCAATCACTCAAAAGCATAGCAATAGTATTTCTACGCTCTAAGTCATTTTGAATCAAGTTGCTTGGTTTCCCATCTAGCAAGAAAAGCTCTTTAAAGTGGACGATAAAATACCGCCCCTGTTTGTGAAGGATATGGCAGCTTTGATATAGCTTATTATCCTTACGTGATGCAACACCAATACGTGTTAAAGTTTCTCTAATTTTTAAGAAGTCATCAGGTTCGCGCAGGACAACCTCTAGCATATGCGCCGGAGTCCATGCAACGGTTTCGTTGTTATTTTGTTCCACCTTTGTAGATCCTCTGTTTCAATTCAACAATTTGATTTTCTGTTAATACACTCGCTGCGATGCGAGCCTTTTCATTACTATAACCATAGTACGTTTTCAGAGCATCGACAACTTCACTAGACTCGGCTTTTGCCCATTTAGCGAAACGTTTCTGCTTTCTAACAGTATTTATCAAAAAATCAAACTGTAACAGATTGTCTACATTGTGGCGAACATTCATCTCATTTGCAAGGAGAATAGTGTCCGGAAAATAAGAAAGCGAACGGTTGGTCATATAACCGTTATACGCTTTCTCGGATTGATCATCAACGATCAGATGCTTCTTTGTTGTATTGATAGCGTTTAGAAATTCAAATGGATTCATTATCTATTACTCTCTGACGAAGTGTTGATGAAGAAAAACGGTGGTCGCGTGAATTATAATATATTCTTATTCCACGAGATTTACACACAACCAATCCAGTAAAGTTCTTGTCCTTATATTCTACACCGATTATGCGGACATGTACATCAATAGTTGACAATATATCAATCAGATCCTGTTCAGTTTCGTAAGGAATAATCTCATCAACATACTTACATGCCTGAAGCTGGATATATCGTTCAACCAACGTTTGGACTGGTTTATTCTTGTTAACGTTCTCCTTGGATGGATCTACATGCAAAGCAACAATAAGGTAGTCGCACTGTTGCTTTGCTTCTTTTAGCATAAGAATATGACCAGCGTGTAGAAGGTCAAAGGCAGATGCAGTGATACCTACTTCCATTCAGCTGAAGCCATGATTTCCGTCAGACAAGCAACAACGTTAATTTCATGATCAGCCACAAAGGCATTTTTATACTGGTAGTCCGCAATAATAAGAACGACTTGTGGAATCGATTGTGGTTGAAGGTGGTCAGACATTAGGTCATAAATTTTACGGAAGATAGCCTGAGGCTCTGTATCAATATTGTCTACTACCCACTTACGCATCGACTTAAAGTCTTTGCTTTTCAGGTATCCCATAAGGCTGGTAATATTCTGATCACTTAGGTTAACAAGGATACCAGCATCAATGTTACCACTAACGCTATAACGCTGGCACTCATTAAGGATACGACGAAAGTCAGGAAAATAACGTTGTACAAGTTCGACGACGACTTGCTTTTCATATGCAACACCTTCCGATGCAAGAACATCGGTAACACGTTTAAAGATACCACCAGCAATAACCGGTTTTTCACCGTTAGGAATAGCAAACTCGTATACAGAGCAACGAGAGTGAAGTGGCTCAATGATACGGTTCTTAAAGTTACACGTTAGGATAAACCGGCAGTTGTTGCTGAACTCTTCAATGAACCCGCGAAGGGCAGGTTGAGTCGACTGCGGGTTTAGGTAATCAGCCTCGTCAAGGATAACAACTTTGTATCCACCTTGAAGCGAAACAGTAGAGGCAAACTGTTTAATCTTTGTCCGAAGGGTATCGATATTACCTTCTTCAGATCCGTTGACAATGATCCAGTCTAGGCCTAGTTCATTACATAGTGCTTTGGCAACAGTGGTTTTACCAACACCGGCAGATCCAGAGAACATCATATTGGGCAGCTCACCACCCTTTACGATATCGCTGAACGTTTTCTTAAGGCCTTTTGGTAGCACACAATCATCGACAGTGCGGGGACGATACTTTTCTACCCAGAGGAATTCAGACATTCACATTCTCCATAATTTAAGCATAAGTGTATTATATCAAAAAAGCAGCCAGATGTACACACAACCGGCTGCTTTTATTTTTACTTTTTAATAATTTTCACTGGTTTAGGCTCTACCAGTTCAGGACTGTAAACACACAGAGTAGATTCATCTTGTTCAAATTTCTTAGCGATTTGCTTAGATGCAACGATGCATTGTTCTTGTGTTTTATAAACATCGTAAGTGGTGTGTTTTATTTCAGTAGTGTAAGTAACAGTGTTAAGTACTACCAATAACCACATAACGAACTTCCTTTTCTATTTAGACATATGGCGGTTTGTATGGGAATCGAACCCATCCCACTGGCGTGACAGGCCAGTATTCTAACCAATAAACTAACAAACCAAAATGGCTCCCAGAGACGGGCTCGAACCGCCGACCCAATGATTAACAGTCATTTGCTCTACCAACTGAGCTATCTGGGAACGTTTGAGCAGTTTACCACATGCTCAGGTAGCGCGCTAGCTGCCGCTCATACACATAGGGCAGTAGTGTTTGCGATCTTCGTGCTCGAATCCATATGCTATTATAGCACTACATCCGTCACAGAGCAATGCTCCTCGGCCACTATTAAACTTGACTTGTGCAACTTTATACTTACGCATAATAATCTATTACCATTACGGTTTCTGTTTGTGGATATTGGCGGAAGCGGTGAGATTCGAACTCACGGAGGACTTTCACCCTCGTCGGTTTTCAAGACCGGTGCATTAAACCACTCTGCCACGCTTCCATTATTTCCCTGCGATCCGACCATGAACATTGCCAAAGACATCACCTTTAACATCACCTTCGACATTGCCTATGACAGTACCATAGACATCACCATGGACATTACCATAGACATTTTTGATACAGATAGACCCGTCTGGGTACTCGCGAAATGTAATAAGCTCTGCGAGTTGATCTAGCTGGCTTTGAGTTAGATTAGTTTTCATTTTCACGCTTCCATTATTTCAGTTTCTAACCCACATACCAGTCATCGCTCTTCATCCTAAAAATGGTGCCCCCACACGGACTCGAACCGCGGACCTACTGATTACAAATCAGTTGCTCTACCAACTGAGCTATAGGGGCATTGTTTTGGAGCGGGTGATCAGATTCGAACTGACGACAACTTCGTTGGCAACGAAGAGCTCTACCACTGAGCTACACCCGCGTTATTGAATTATTATGTATACCATTATACCACAAACGAAACAGCATGTACACACTTTTTTATAAAAATTTGTACCATCCAGTAGCAATATATTTTACCTGAGACTGAGAAGGAATTCCCCTATGGGTATGTGTCCAGTCTACAGGCCAGATCAATGTCAAGCCCTTTTTAGGAGTAACAACTAAGTCTTGGTATTTAAACTCAGTACCGCCTTCATCAGTGATATCGTTTAGATATGTCATAAAGACAAGATGTCGTTTAGAGTTTTCGTTGCAGTTTCTTTCGAAATGGAAGTCCAGGTATCCTCCACCCAATGGATATTTTTGAAGGTTGATTTCCTCTATACCATAAGCTGGAACATAGTCTGACTCAGGGTATTTCGATTTATATGCGTCTAATACCTTTTGAAGTTCTACAACATATCTATCAGACACTTCAAACCCTGGTGCCAAACCGATGTCGATTGAATTCTTCACCGATTTGTTGACCTGTGCACCAGACTCATAAACAACTCTTCCTGGTTCTTGGAACTGTTCTGACTCTTCAAAGAACTTGATAAGGTCATCACAGATGGTGGCATCTTCTAGGTACCACGCACCTATAAAAGAATTGTTGGTACCTAGAAATACTTCCTTCATTCCAAGCCTATTCCGGTCCTGTTTAGAACCACCAAAGGTTTTGTTGTACTCGACCAGTCATAATCATCACCGCTATAATCAATCTTGGTTTGACGACGGACCACTTTATTCCCATCCATGTGATAGGTGGTTACTTCAGCGTACACAACCGTGTCCGACTGAAGTAATTTTGTAAGAGCATCAAAATCCATTACGTAAAGATCTCTTCATAAAGGTTTTCAAGCTCTTCATGCTCAGCTTGCAGCTGCGCAAATGTCTGCTTATGATAGACTGTTGCAATCTTCGAAATATAAGGCTTTTTAATACCAAGTTCATCAGCAAGGGTGGAGATCAAGTCTTTTTGAAAATCCTTTTCAGCATCTACTCGAGTCATCGAATTCGATAGTTCTTTGATACCGTTAATGAGCTTGTTCTTATCTTCAGGGTTTGAGATCATCATAAAAATCCTATTCATTTCATTTCGAAGTTTGATTTGCTTAGCTGTAAGCTTGCGTTCCATAATATAGTTGCCTCTTAGAACTTATAAGTTCCTGTCAGTGAGAATACACGACCATCTTGGCCATACCCGAATGGACGTTCATACTTTACATCCGTGATATTATCTACTCGTGCAGAAACTCTCACGTTGCCAAAGTCACGGTTGGCGCCGATGTTAAACGTACGCGTCGCATCAACATCAATAGCATTTGGCCAGTTATAGTCAGTATGTGCACCGAAATAGTTCATAGTACCATACACATTGGTTTCGCCAACATCAGTCGATACCTTAATGGTATGCATCCATTCAGGACGACGTAGACGTTGCTCACCATCTGCATCAAACGATTCGTTATAACCGATGACGTTATTGATAGTCAGCATACCAAGGGTGTGGTTAGTTACAAGTTCAGCACCATAGCTTTCTTCTTCACCATCACTATTGATGTAAGTTCCGTTGACATAATCAGCATTGATCGTATTATTGGTCATGATACGATACGCCGAGATGTCAAACATGTCATTGCCATATCCAATTTCGACCGATTTCGAAGTTTCTGGATTCAGGTTAGGGTTACCAGATACCCATGCACCTTGTCCATGCATTTCATATAGAGATGGCAAACGATAGCCGTCGGAATATGAAGCACGGAAACCATAGGCACCAATACCAATGCGAGTACTGTCATGCGTACCGAAATCATCAGAATCATCCAAGCGAACTGATCCAGTCACTAAGACGTCTTGATTGATCGAATACGACAATGTACCATACACCCCACGCTCAAGACGAGTGGCATTCAGCTTATCGCCATACGCACTAACGAATTTGCCTTCACTATCTTTGATTTCACCACCAAAGGTCAAATCAAGAGGAGGTAAAACATTCAGCGTATGTTCAGCCTGAGCTGTGTTAACGACAGAATCATATTCAGCAGTACGTAAACCGGCTGGAGCCCACTGAGATGCAGCATATGGTTCAGTGTACTGACGATCGTGAATGGCACGGTTCAGAACAATTCGTGTATTGTCGCTTGTCAGCGAAGTCTGAAGGTTCTGAAAAGTTACATCACCAGTATATTCTTCTTCACCAGTAGAACCATCGTACGAGATATCGTTTTTATTCTGAATGATACCTGTAAAGAAAACAAAACCGTTATCCAGTTCAGTCTCTTGGCTCAATGCGAATCCGGTCGACTCAAATGGATCGTCTTCTGTTCCTGCTACAAGAGCAGATGGACCATCACGTGATTCCTTTTCTAGCTCAAGGTTTACAATAGTACGATCACCCACCACTTCACCAATCGTCAAATTGGTAATGTTTAGACCATTGGATCCAAACGTTTGTGAAATGGAGCTCCCAAGAGTAGGAGTAGAGTTAAGGTTGATATTACCGCCAATCGCACCAGATCCGTACATGACAGATTGTGGACCACGCATAACTTCAATTGAACCAATGCCAACCAAAGAATGAATACCCAAATCAATAGCACTGTTCGGAGTAGACGAATCAACGATCGATACACCGTTCAAAGATAGCCCGGTTTGATCCGAATCAGTACCACGAGTAAACACACTAGTGATCTGTCCACGAGCACCACTACGAACAACGTTAAGGCCAGCAGCACCTTGAGTTGCCTCGTAAATGTCTGACGTTGACGATCCGCTTAGATCAATAGTATTAATTGAAATGGTGTCACGTGTAGCCTCAGAAATAGTACGTGTACCATATACGATAATCGTTTCTAATTCATTAACCGCCTCTTGTGATGAGGCTGGGGCAGCTGCCGAAGCAGCTGCCGCCATCACTAGCGGTAAAGCTAGTTTATTCTTCATTGGCGCTATCCGCCTCCGACTTGGTCGGCAAGTTTTCTTTAATGAATCCTGCGACCTTATCACGGATATCACCAACCGTTGAAAGTTCTGCACCTTTGAACGCTCCACGCTCAGAAGCCAAATCAATAATTCGCAACACCAATGCCATATCCTGAATCGACAGACCGGTTGCTACCACGTTATCTTCACTCATAATTATCCTCCAAAGTTAGAACTTTTTTCAAGGGCAACGAAATACTCGAGTGTAGAGTCTTCGTTACTAAATTTAGAAACCAATTTACTAGAGATTTCAACTGTATATGCACTAGGCATAAATTTAAAGTTTGCGATGTCAAACACCACCTTAAACGACTCATCAGATCGTTGCACGTTATCTAGCTCAAGCTCATAAGAGTTTGCGGTAGAGTCACGATGATCTGTGACACGAATTACTGCACCAGGTTGACCTGCTTCACCAACAATAACGGCGTCAGAAACGCCAAGAGCCGAAGACGCACGACGAATAGAAGCCATGTCATCTAGAGACAACTTGAACGAAACATCAACCGATGGAAGTTGGAGATCTTTTGCAGGACTGGTAAGGATAGAAGGATCCGAAAAGAAGTACTTTACAGAGCTCTTACCCTCTTTGATTGTAGCGCATGTGTTATCACCCGAGATAACGATATCCGGATCTTTAAACATAGAATATGCGCTAAGGAACTCGTTAAGGTCGTAGATACCAAACCCAGTCTCAAAGGACTCTTGGACTTTGGCTTTAGCAAGGATGTTCTTTGCCTCGCTAATCGTACGAATTGTATCACCATTCTGAATTACAATATTGGAGTTGATTGCAGAAAAGTTCTTCAATACCCCAACGGTTTCATTACTAAGTTTCATCATTCATTCTCACATTGTTTGGATTATATATCACATTATACCACATTATTTATCCGACGTACACTTGTTTTTTAGGTCAAACTCAACTAAAAACATAAGTGAACACACCGCATGGGCAAGGTGGTTAATGCCAGTTTCGGGATCGAACTTCTCACCTTGCATATACGCAGAGATATGTCGTAAAGCCGCAGCCTGATAACGAATATCTTCTACGTGCTCCCAATTAAACCGATCATACTTATTTGCGCCATAGGTAAGTACCTTAACAACTTCGTCTAGTGCCCCAAACGGCACTAGACTATAGTCTGGCTTATGATGATCGTGTTTAATTCCAACCTCTTTAGAAAGTTTTGGCACTGACATTCAAAGCTCCTTCAAGAATGTCTCCGAGAGTTTCGGTTGGATCGTTAGAAGCACCGATACTCGCATCGACTTTAGTATATAAATCAAGGAAAGCTTCCTTGGTATCGTTATCGAACCGAGAAATACACAGCTCAATAGCCTTCATCTTATCGCCAAAGATGGCTAAAGATTGAACGATGTGGCACAGTCGACGAGTAGAGATAACTTCATCGACACCATCGTCTTCGTAGGTTTTACGAATCGTTTCAGACCATGCAATCAAATGCTCTGCAAAGTCTTTATCCATGCAACCGTATTTCTCCATATGCTTGATAAGGATCTTACGCTCAACTGAAAGCGATGGATATGGTTGTTCAACAGTGATTGTGAAACGCTCAAGGAAAGCTTCATCAATGATGGTCGCAGCAATAAAACGTCCGTCTTCAGAACCTTTACCCTTTGTGTTAGCCGTAGCGAGGATGTTGAAACCTTCTTTAGGTTTAACGACCTCACCTGTTTTCTTAATCACAATAGGTTTACCTTCGAGAATACCCTGAAGGCACATAAGCTTGTTTGAACCACGGTCGATTTCATCAATCAACAGAATTGCACCAGCTTCCATGGCTTTAATGACAGGACCTTTAGCGAAAACGGTTTCACCATTGATGAGACGGAAGCCGCCGATCAGATCGTCTTCATCAGTCTCGGGGGTGACCTGTACGCGAACATACTCACGGTTAAGTTGAGCACATGCCTGTTCAACCATGAAGGTCTTACCGTTACCAGACAGACCTGTGATGTATGTAGGATAAAAAACACGAGACTGAATGATAGCCTTGATGTCTTTGAAGTTACCCCACTGAACGTACGTTTCGTCTTTTGAGGGAACATATACCTCATCGTTAACAACTGATTGTACAGAAGAAGACACAGTTTTTTGTTCCTCTTTGGTAAAGCGGAAGGGAACAATCGCGGCTTCTAGGTTATAGACACCACGGCGAACCTTAGGGAACGATGTAGTGTATTTATAAGCCTCACCTGATTTAATACCAAGTTCTTCGGCGATTGCGGTGACGGTTTTAGGATAAAACTCGATCTGGTCAGGAAAACGTTTTGCCAGAGCTTCGCTGAGTGTACGTTCTACGATATTCATGATATAGTCCTCTCTCATATATGACTATTATACACTAAAAATTAGCCGTTGTACATAGCTAATTTTATTCTACCCACATATGATGGAAACGTGTAGGCAGGTTGTCACATGTATAATCGGTACCATAGTTGACAACTTCAACGCACTGGCCACTCGAGTAGCTCACGTGCACATCTGGCATTTCAGCCGCAGTAATAAGACCATATGCCAAAAGCGCGGATCCAGCGATAACAGATACAGTACCTAGTGCAAACTTAATCATGATAGTCTCTCCTCATTCATAATATAGGTATATTCTACACTGAATGAGGAGGCTTGTACACAGTTATTTTAAATATTTTCATCTTTTTTTGCGGGCAAAACACCGAAGACGACGACTGCAAGGGCAGAAACGTATGGTACCATGGTTGCCAAAATGAAGATAGGATGAAGTCCTGCAGCCTTCAAACGGCGGACTGTAGTAGCCAGATACAACCAAAGAGCACCGAGCAATCCTACTAGAGCTAGCAAAGCACCAAATGCGGACTCTTCCATTGCAACAAGGGACACGACTAGAGTGACAAAGGTGAGGGCGATGACTGCCCAGTACTCACTGCGGTTAGATTCACCTGAGAATGAAAAGTATTTCTTATAGTCTTCCATGATATATTCCTTTTGATTTATGGTACGGGCGGTGGGATTCGAACCCACACTGTATGGATTTTAAGTCCACTATCTCTACCGGTTGGATTACACCCGCATTATATTTGGCGTCCCCGGGAGGATTCGAACCCCCGACCAACCGCTTAGAAGGCGGTTGCTCTATCCACTGAGCTACGGAGACGTATTACTTATGCTACCAATCTAGCAAACTGTGTTGCTAGCAGGCGGTTCGCTTTCTTTGAGCCTGCGTATTTCTTAAAGGCTCGTGCGATCTCAGCCCTGCCGGCTTTGTCGCTAACTTCAAAATCATCAGCATCGGTATTTAGACTTCTGCCTTCACCTTTGACAATGAAGTATTCATCGTATCCACGTCCATTCTTGATGGAGATGAATTTGTTTTTCATATACTCCTTACGAAGTTTGCTCATTTCTTCCTTGTCGACATATGAATCCGAAGACGCCCATACCTCACCACGGAATTCGTACGGACGTTCAGCCAAGAAGAAGCCGATAACGCCATATGTCTTACCTAGATCCTCAATGAGTTTATCAGTAAGAGAAGAAGATCTAGTGCCTGAAATAACACGACCATCAATATCGATAGCATAACCACGAGTCATCACGTCAAAGCTTTTCTTGTAGCATATCTGGTTTGATGCTCCATCTGTTAGGAATATCGCATGAACCTTTTGAACGCCATGCTTCTTCTTAAAATCGTGGAGAATGAAACGAGAAGCCATAATTGTTTCATTAAGAGGAGTACCAGACAGAGATTCGTACTTATTCCAATATTCCGAGTTCCAACTTCCAAGCGTACCCATCATAAACAAGTGATGATAAGACAGCTCAAACTCGCCTTTGGTCATCTTAGAAGAAAGAAGATTTACGATAGAAATGCGGCTATGATCGATTTGCCCATCTTCAACCTCGAATTCGTGGCCAATGTTATTCGTGAAGCTGAACAGCTCAAAGGGAATATTTACTTTCTTGCAAAACGACACTAGAGACAAAGCTTGTTTAATAGTGTCTTTTAACATTGAAGCCATAGAGCCAGAGAAGTCAATGAACATCACCATACCATGTGACTTAGCGTCGGCAAGGGTGGTTACACGCGAGAAGATATCATCTGAAAGCTTGTAGTTGTGAAGTTTATTAACGTCAAGAGATCCAGACCGAGCGGTTTGAGCACGTTGGGACTGATACGCAGCCTTGCGCATCTCAAACTCTTTAGCCATGATATTAACGAATTTCTTAGTATCATCTTTGAAGGAAGCAAATTCACTGTTCGCTTCGGTTTTTCCAAAGAGCTCAGTTCGGCTGGATTGTGCTTTATTCTCTTCACGACGTGCAATCATAGTTTTGTAGTCAATGACCATGTCCTTCATTTGACTACGAGTGATTGCACGAAGGTACAGAGGTTGCGTTCCATCTTTGTTCATCTCGACCAAATCTTTTTCGCGTGAACGAAACGACTCGTCTGTTACAACTTTCTCAGGATCGGCTGCTGGCTTACTAGAAGCGATTACTTCTTCTATCTCCGGTTCAGGAGAAGAACCAGGTCCGCTCGTTTCAACAGGAGTTTCAGCTCCAGACTCGTCATCGCCGCTTGGAGTGGATGAACCGGTATCATCGAAATCATCCGACACATCCCCACTGCTATCTTTAGCATTGCTAGTTTCAACTTCGTTTTTTTGATTCCGCTCATTTTGTTTTTGCTCCTTCATGTAAGCATATAGTGCCTCACACGCACGCAGAACATCTTCCCATGTCTCAACCGCCATTGCTTGATCTACAAGGGGTTGTTCTTGTGCTGAAAACTGGACGTCGATAAGATCGCGAAGTTTGGCCTTCAAGTTGATACGATCAACGAGGCCTAGGGCGTCAACGTTGCCAACCTTCGACGTACCGAAAAAGTCTTCATTACTCAGTACAGTATATCCACGTTTAAATGAGGAGACAAGACCTGGATATTTATTCTGAATAAGCTTTTCGATGCGAATATCTTCGACAACGTTGACGTATGACCGTGGAAGGCCTAGGTCAACAATAGACTCATGCCAGCCTTCGGCTGGTGTGAACAGAGCATGACCAACTTCATGACCAACCAACAGGTCATAAACATCTTTTCCACGGTTTTTCCAAAGGGGGAGACCAAGCACACGTTTCTCGACGTCAAAGAAAGCGGTCGAAAAGTTACCGTGCTGAACAGTTACGTTTTCACGAGCCAGTAGTTTAGCTAGTGTATTCTGTACCTGAAAGTTAAGCATATGTACATCTCCTCATTTATGTAACCATTCTACACCATATGATCGGAGATGTACACACATTTTTTCACATTTTTTTATTTTTTTTAGATCCCTACGCCTGACACGAGGATAATCTTACAAATGTGCTCAAGGCGTTCGACATGCTCATATGCCCGCCATGGGGTATCTCCGATAGCAACAACACCATGACCTTTAATGCCAACGATATTGAACTCGGTGGATCCGTCCTCTTTGAGACCCATGTTCTTATGAACCTCGTCTGCTAGCTCCTGAGAGATAGGTGGAACATCTCCGACATTGCGGCCGATATTGCTGTATCTATTTAACTCTGGGAAAGATTCATCAATAGTGCTCAGATCGATTCCAGCATGCATCGCTGCAACACAGTACGTTGGATGTACATGTACAACGACACGTGTCTCAGTATCAGCTGGCAAGTTTTTAAGAAGCCCATAGTGCATAGGCAATTCACCAGATGCAGCTAGATTTGCCGAGATATCAGTATATGGTAGGTATTTAGGACCATCCGACGTGATAGCCATTTTCTTAAACTGACCTGGTTGAAGTGTCTGTTTACGGATGCCAGATGGTGTGATATAGAAATGGTCACGGTCCCAATGGCGAACAGACATATTGCCATCACGGCTAGTAATCCAGTTCGTCTTATACGCCGCGTCCATGATATCGCACATAGTTTCAAGCATTTGTTTCTCCAATCTTCATTTTGCTAAAATTATTATCTTTAATAAACTCTATCTTACTTCTAAATTTACCGTCTAGCATATCACCCTTATGAGAAATGACAAACACATTTGATCCCTCGTCCAGAGTGTTTAGGATCTTCATTAGGTTGTCAACACCGTCATGATCCAGAGATGAGTCAAACGTTTCATCAAGCACCAATAGGTTTGTGGATGCAGAGTTCTTCATTCTGGCAATTTGACGCCACGTGAAAAGCAAGGCTAAGTCGATACGTTGTTTCTCGCCTTCACTGAAACTGGCATAGTTAAATGCGTCACGATACCGTGATTTGATTGTCTCATTGAAGTTCTCATCAAGATTGAACTGTACAAAGAAGTCAAGGACCTGAAGATACTTGTTAACCAATGTATTCATCACAGGTAGATATTCCTTGATGATCTTAGTCTTGATACCGGTATCCTTGAGCATTTCGCCACAAGCTTCGTAGTATGTACGCTGATCAACCATCTCAAGCTTACGTTCACCAAGCGTATCACGTTCTTCCATGAGA
>Ga0181560_10002163_pt1 | contig 18353 bp, 10 predicted proteins | sample 011ome_20_FD_133751 | JGI IMG/M metagenome (GOLD analysis project Ga0181560, IMG submission 133751) | Coastal salt marsh microbial communities from the Groves Creek Marsh, Skidaway Island, Georgia - 011509CT metaG (megahit assembly) | ecosystem: Environmental > Aquatic > Marine > Intertidal...
GGGGGGGGGGGGGGGTCGCGGCCGCTCGTCTTCCGCCTCGCGCCGACGCGACTGCGGCGGCGAGAAGCGCGTCCGCGAAGAACTGCTTGGTGAGAAAGCGGAAGAGACGCGTCAGCGTCTGGTTCGATGAAATGAATTCTCGTTCCGGCGGTCGTCGTCGCGAACGACTCGGCGGCGCGGACAGTGGGGCGCGCGCTCGATAACGCACCCCCCCGCGTCGACGCGACTGGCGCATCGCACGGCGCATCCCGCGTTCGCGTCGCGGTTCCGTCGCGTCGATCGCGCCCGCGAGCGCGGATCGCTTCCGTTCGTCGGGGCCGAACGGAACGAAAAGCGCGCCGGCCGATCCGCTCTCTACAACACAACACAGTAGTCCGTCCGCGCGCGCGGCGCTCCGCGCGAGGCGATAGCCGACGAACGATGGCGACGGACGACCACATGAAGGTCGAGCACATCGGCCTCCCCGACGGCGCGACGAGCGCGTCGCTCGGGGACTACCTCCTCGAGAACGGGCGCGTCGTTCGCGACGTCGTGCTCGGGTACACCGCGTACGGCGAGCTGAACGCGTCGGGGGACAACGCGATCGTCGTGGGGCACTCGCTGACGTCCAACAGCAACGTCACGGAGTGGTGGGGCGCGATGTGCGGGCCGGGGGAGCAGTTCGCGCTGAACACGCTGGAGGACTTCGTGATTTGCGTCAACTACCTCGGGTCGCCGTACGGCAGCAGCGCGCCGACGACGGCGGACCCGGACAAGGCGGACGGAGGATGCTACGGCGCGGACTTTCCAACCCCGGTGTCCATTCGCGACAACGTTCGGCTGCAAAAGATGCTCCTGGACTCGCTCGGGGTGAAGCACCTGAAGATGGCGATCGGCGGGAGCATGGGGAGCATGCTCGCGTTGGAGTGGGCGGCGACGTTCCCGGACTTCGTCGAGGAGCTCTGCCTCATCGCCGGATGCGGGCGGCACACGGACTGGGCCATCGGCATCGGCGAGGCGCAGCGATTCAGCATCATGGCCGACGGCAAGTTCAAAGGCGGGTCCTACGACGTGAACGACCCCCCGAAAGCGGGCCTCGCGACGTCGCGCATGATGGCGATGCTGTCCTACCGCGCCCCCGCGAGCGTGGACCAAAAGTTCGAACGCACGGTCACGATGAACTCGAAGACGGGCGCGGCGGCGCCGATGGCCAAGCCGTCGTCGCACGTCGACCTCAACAACGTCGTCGCGCACGCCAACGAGAAGGCGCAGTCGCTGCCGTACTTCGCGGTGGAGTCTTACCTGCAGTACCAAGGGAAAAAGTTCATCCGAAGGTTCGACGCGAACTGTTACATTCAGCTCACGTACACGCTCGACTCGCACGACGTCGCGCGCGGCCGCGGGGAGTATCGCGACGTGCTGCGATCGCTGAGACACCGGGTCCTCGTCGTCGGGATCACGTCCGACGTGTTGTATCCGTTCGCGCTGCAGCGCGAGCTCGCGAGGGAGATGCCGCACAGCGAGCTGTACGCGATCGACTCTCCGCACGGGCACGACGCGTTCTTGATCGAGATCGCGTCGTTGAACGTCGCGGTGACGCGGTGGCGAAACGGCGAGCCCGCGACGCTCGGGAAGTTACGGTGGAAGGCGCCGGAGGAGGAGACCAGGGCGTCGAGCGAGGACGTGGGCGAGCTCCAGGCCGCGGTCAGGGAGCTGGAAGAGGATCTGGCGAGGGCGAGGGAGATGGAGGGGAAGGAGCGCGACCGCGCGGACGCGCTGCTCGCGCAGATGAAGGCGATGAAGGATGCGGAGGCGCGTCGCGTCGCGGAGGCGGGCCGCGACGGCGGCGGCGGGGGCGGCGCGACCGCCGCGGCCGCGAGCGGGTTGTTCGACGGCGGCGGGACGCTGACGGGGACGCTGCACGGGATGAACGTCCTCCCGGCGAACCCGCCGCCGTCGACGCGGCGCTGGGAGCCGGTGTACGGCGATACGAAGGCCGCTTGGGGGCTCGGAGCGTTCTAGTCTTAGCACCCACGGAGTGTCAACGCTCGACGATTGAAATTATTTACGCTTGCGGTTCTCTGCTGTTGAGTGCACGCAACTTTCCGCGGAAAGGAGGTTTTCGTGTCCAAACCTCGCGGCGCGGCCTCGATACGCGCGCTTCCCTCGCGCGCTTTCCGTCCGCGTCTCGGAACGACCCCCGCGATGGCCTCCTCCATCGCGGTCCCCGTCGTCGAGGTCCTCGCGGACCCGCGTCGGCGTCGCGCGAGGACGCTCAGAAACCACCGATGCCCTATCGATAATCGCGGGAGGCAACCGACGACGACGACGACGCGCGCGTCCTCGGCCGCGGCCGCGGACGCGCAGCAGGCGGAGTTCACGAAGTGGAGAGACGCGCGCGACATCAAGTCCCCGAACGTCGAGGTCGCGTACTTTGGCGATCCCGACGACACGGTGATGCGCTACCGCGGCGTGAAAGCGAAGAAGAAAATCAATCCCGGGGACGTCCTCGTGGAGCTCCCCAGGGAATCGTGCTTAGTCCTCGCGGACGACGCGGAGCTCCCGTTCCCGGACTTTTGCACGAACGCGCTGTGGAGCAAGCTCGTAGAGAAGAACAAGTGGGCGCTGCGCGTCGCCCTGAACTTGCTTCACGAGACGAGCAAAGGCGCGGCGTCGCCGTTTCACGCGTACACGTCGCAGCTCCCCAAGTCGTTCGACCTCCTCTCCGAGTGGTCCGACGACGAGCTCAAGATGCTGCAGTACGCCCCGGTCGTGCGCGCCGCGGAGGGACAGCGCAAGGAGGACGACGACGCGCACGCGATGATCTTAAAGCTGTCCCCGTCCACGCCGGTGACGAAGGAGGAGGTGACGTGGGCGTTGAACATGGTCCGCAGCCGCGTCTTCAGCGGGCGGTTATCCGACAACGCGGAGACGAAGGCGAAGCTGTTGCCGAGAGCGCTCGCCGCGGGGACCGCGTTCGCGACGTTCATGACCGCGCCGACGAAAGAGGGAAGGTGGCTCGCCGTGTTCGCGATGCTCGCGCTCGTGGTGTTCGACCAAGACGGGAACGGGAACGACGACGACGACGAGTCGAAAAAAAAACTCGCCTACGTGCTCCTTCCGCTCATCGACGCGTTTAACCACAAGACGATGCAAAAGACCGAGTTTGAATTCTCGTCGCAGGCGTTCCGGTTGCGGTCGCCGGCGACGTACGGCCTCGACGACGAGGTGCTCATATCGTACGGTCTGCTAGGGAACGACGAGCTCATCGTTCGGTACGGATTCGTCGACGCCGAGAACGAGGCGGACATCTACGCGTACGAGGGTTTACTCTCGTGGCTGCAAGCGAACCACGCGCCGATGAAGCAGAGCTTGGGCGCGGCGCCGGATAGGGTCGCCGCGATGCGCGCCGCGCGCTTGGAGTCGTACGTCTCCATGGGGGTTCTGAAGGGCGACGGCGCCGCGGACGATAACTTGATGTGGGCGCTGCGGACGCTGATGGCTTCGCCGGAGGACTACGCCGCCGCGGGGGGGACCGTGGACGGGATGAAGCTCGGCGGAGGCGCGCCGGAGAAGGCCGCGTGCGTCGCGCTCGCGGCCGCGTGCAAGGCGCGGTTAGGGAGCATGCCGACGAGCGCGGAGGACGACGAGAAGGCGTTGCGCGCCGGCGCGGCGGTCGGCCGAGAGAGAACCGCGATCGAGTACCGACTGCGGAAGAAGAAGATTCTGCAAGCCGCGGTCGCGAGGTACGACGTGTGACCGCCGCGACGCGCGCGGCGTCGGGACCCCGCGCCGTGGGGAGAGACGAGACGCGTGCGCTGTAGGTGCTAAGACGTGTGATGTGAGGGTGCTAACCTTATCGTGGACGTCGCCGAACTCGACGCGACGCGCGCGGCGCGGCGACGATAAAAATAAAAATCACAACGACACCGCCGAGAGCAACCGAGCGAGCTCGTCGTTCTCGTCGTTCGTGCGTTCGACCCCCCCACCCCCGCCGTCGCTCGCGCGCGTCTTCCTTAAGATCGCGAGCGCTTTGGATATCAAATCGATCTGCTGCGACGCGTAACGCGACCCGCGCGGCAGGAGCCTCATCGCGTCGAGTCTTCGGTTCAGCCTCTCCCACTTCGTCTCGTCCCCGTCCGCGTCGCTGAGCGTGAACGCCGGCATCGAATGCCTTCGCGCGCGTCGTTTCGAGTGCTTCTTAGAGCTACTCCCGCCGCCGCCTCCTCCGCCGCTGGCGCCGTTCGCGCCCAAGGACGACTTCTTCCGCCTCCCGACGGCCGATCGCTTCTCCTTGTTACCTCGCCTCCGTCGAAGCGACTCCCCCACGGCCATCTCCGCGTCCGTGTCCAGCCCCGTCTCGACGTCCGCGTCCTCGTCCTCCGTCTGCATGATTCCCCGCGGCCGCCGCCCGCGATCCCGCGCGAGACGGAGTGCGCTCCCGCGCGCGTCCGTCGTCGTCTCCTGCGGTGCGTCGGACGAATGCCGACTGAACGAAGTCCGGGGGGCCCGCACAAATATTTCGCATCTCGTTTTTGAGAGCAAGAGCCCCGGCTTCGTCCGCAGACATCGCGCGCGCACGCCGCGGACGTCGAAGACGCATCCCTCGCGATGTCGTCCACCGGTCGCACGGTGATCGCGATGATCAAGATCGTCATCCCCGCCGGGGCGGCGAAACCCGCGCCGCCCGTCGGTCCCGCGCTCGGGTCGCACGGCCTGAACATCATGTCGTTCTGCAAGGACTTCAACGCGAAGACCGCGGACATCACGGCGGACGTGCCCATCCCGGTGACGATCACCGCGTTCAGGGATAAGTCTTTCGAGTGGGAGATGAAATCGCCGCCGGTGTCGTACTTCATCAAAAAAGCCGCGGGGATCAAGGAAGGGAGCAAGACGACCGGGCACGAGGTAAAGGGGACGATATCGCTCAAGCACGTGTACGAGATCGCGAAGGTGAAGCACGGGGATCCGGGGTATTCGTGGATGAAGCTGGAGTCGATCGCGAGCAGCATAATAGGGTCGGCGAAGACGATGGGCGTGGAGGTCGTGAGGTGACGAGCGCGACGGCGTCGATCGCGGGACTCGGAGGGAGAGCGCGAGACCCGTGACGAGCGACTGTAGCAAATTCTTTAGGGTTCCCACGCGAGTGGGAGTTTAGGTGTATTACGACGGCACGGCGTTAGACGCGAACAACGACGCCGCGCGCGCGATGGTCGCGGGGAGAGACGTACTAATACGTTCGCCTCTCGCCCTCTCTCTCTCTCAACGCCGCTTAAAGCATCTCATGACCCCCCAAGCGGCGATCCCGACGCAGCTCATGACGACGAGCCCCTCCGCGGTGGTCGGGTCCGGCGTCAACACCCTCCGCCACAGCGCCCGCCGCGGCCGCAGCACCACGACGACCCGGTCCTGGACCTTGAGGCACTCGCGCAGGTGCTCTCTGACGATCGCGGGAGTTATGCCGTCCAGGAGCTCCTCGCGCGTGCGCTCGGACAGCTCGAAGATGGCGTCCAAGTCGCCGTCCACGACGGGCGCGAGCCGGCTGTTGGTCAGCGCCTGGAAGTACTCGCGCCAGTACGAGTTCTCCTTCGCGCTCACCTCCAACGTCCGCCGCTCGACCTCGACCGCGGTCTTCACGTCCTCGAGCGTCGGGCCGTTCTCGATGAGGTCGACGACGTTCTCTAACGCGAGCGCGGCGAGCCGCTGACCCGCGTCCGGGTCGCAACTGAAGCTGATCATGACGTCGCCGCGAATCACGTCGCCGACCATGGCGCTCTGGTCTTGGTACGAAAACGACGCGCCCGCGGAGCAGGTGTAAATCTCCCCGAATTTGAACCGCAAGAGCGCGAGCAGCCGACGCTCGATGATCCCGCTCGCGGTGACGCTGATGTGCTTCATCCGTCGAATCTTCGCGGAGCCCTCCACCGTCGCGACGACCTCCCCGGTGACCGCGTCGTGATCCGGGTTCGGGATGTTAATCGGGAAGATGATGCTCGCCATCGCCATCGGCTCGACCATCGGGACGCGGATCGTCTTGTTCACGACCCCGGACGGGAACTTAAACGTCGCGGGCGTGAGCGGTTTCGAATCGTGCGGTTTCGAATCGCTCGGAACCGGTATCGAGCCCAGGTACTTCTCGAGCATCGGACGCACGCGGTCGGCGTCGAACGCGCCGACGAGCGCGACGGCGAACTCGCTCGGGTCCGAGTACGACGCGTTGAAGTGCTCGCACGCGCGAAGCGGGCGCATCTTTCGAACGTCCGACGGTTTCAGCGGCCTCGTCATGTACGACCGCCCGTACGCGAGGTATCGAATCGTCTCGTGGAACAGCGTGTTCGGATTCCGCGACCGGTTCCGAATCGCCTGCTCTTGCATCCGCAGGACCGCTTCGAGCTCCTCCGGAACGAGCATGTCTCTGACGTTCGACGTGAACAGCGCGTGTATGAGCTGTAACCCGCTCTCGATGTCCGTAGGGGAGGTGTCGCCGTCGACGCGGCGGTAGTACGTCCCGGTTTTACTCGAGACGTCGCAGCGTTTCCCCGCGAGCACGTCGGACAAAATCTCCGGCTTCAACCCGAAAATCCCGAGCTCGGTCGCGATCGTGTTCGCGTACAACGCGTCGAGGTACTCGCTCTCCGGGACCTCGCTCAGGCCTCCTTTCGCGAAGCATCTCACGAGGACCTGATCGTCCAGAAAGTCCGTGGTCTTCATCCCGACCTTCATCCCGTTGCTCAGCGTCAAGACCTCGAACCCGACGCTCGGAAACGATCGCTCCTCCGTCACGCGTCCCGGCGGAGGGAGGGCCTCGTCCTTCAACACGACGCTCGGGACTTGGAACATCGCGTTCTCCGTGATCTCTCCCGCGTCTTCCTCTCGTTGTATCTCCCTCACGACCGCCTCGATCTCCTCCACGGTCGTCGACCGTCGTCCCTCCATGACGCGTATCGTGCAGCTCGCGTCGACGCTAAACTTTTTCCCAAACGCGTCGGCGTGCGTCGTGCGCATCTTCTCCGTGCAAGCCTTGCTCAGCCGCGCTTCTTCCTCCGCGCCGACGACGAGCTCGCCTCTCAGGAAGTGCCCGACGAGCTCGTCGCGCAGGGACGTGCAGTACGTCTGGTCGCGCTCGACGTACAGCTGCTCCGCCTCCGCGAGCTGCTTCGCCGCGGCGATCTTGAGCTCCTGCTCGGAGATTCCGTGAAGACGCGCGCGCGTCATCTCTCGCAAACCCGCAGCCAGCCCCCGCGTGACCTTCCCTTCGTCGCACACGATCTGAACGCTAAACATCGTCGTCGTTCGTGTCGCGTCCTCCACAGAGCACGCCGCGCTGAAGAACGGCGGGTCCGCCTTCCGCATGATCTTATACAGGCGGTTATCGATCGCGAGCTTGAACGCCTCCTCGACGGTTTTCTCGAACAGCCCGCCCGGGGTTGAGATCCCGCCGCTGGCGTACTTGTACGTCACCGTGACCATGGTCTTCGTGTGCTCCTTGTCCACGTCGCACGTCACGCGCGGCGCGGCGTGCGGCGCGATCGTCGGGCGGTGCACGACCGGGTTCTCGACCGGTTGCCCCGGCGCGGGCGAACACGTTTCAAACGTCTTCGCGATCGATTCGGCGACGCCGTCGAGATCCGGGAAATCCCCGACGACGACGACCGCCATCCGTTCCGGTCGGTACCACTTCCTGTAGAACCTCCGGAACACCTCCGGGTCGCCGTCTTTGATCACGGACTGCAGCCCGATCGGCAGCCTCTCCGCGTATTTCGACCCGGACATGAGGAGCTTCCAGTACGCCTCCGCCGATCTGCCTCGCGCGTCTCGGCCCATCCGCATCTCTTCCAGCACCGCGCCGCGCTCGTCCCTCACGTCGTCGTCGCTTATCCGCACTTTGTTCACCCACTCGGACATTATGCTCAGCGCCTCGTCGAGTATGCCCGGCTTATCTATCGGCACCGTGAGCTCGTACACGGTCTCGTCCATGGACGTGTACGCGTTTTGACACGCCCCGAACTCGGCGCCGATGGATTCTAAAAACTTGACGATGTGAAAGTTCTCGTTGCTCTCCGTCGCCCTGAACGCGAGGTGCTCGACGAGGTGCGCGACGCCTTGCTCGTCCTCCTCCTCCGCGATGCTGCCGACGTCGACCGCGAGCGCGAGCGACGCGCGATCTTTCGGTTTAAACGTCCGCATGACGTAGAACTTCATCCCGTTCGCGAGCGTACCGGCTCGGCACCGATCGCGTGGGCCGAGCGCGAGGACGTCGTCCCATCGATCGTCCAGCGGGTACGGCGCGAGGTGCTTCCATCCGCTCGATTTCACGGCACCGCCTGCGTTGGGATTGGGACGCGCGGGAACGCGGGGGGTTGGGGGCGCGACGATCGCGTCAGGAGGGAACGAGCCGGCGCGTCGATCGAGCGACGGAGCGAATCGAATCGTCGGGGGGCGTCGGACGATCGCGATCGATCGATCAATCGTTCGAACGAGATCCACCGGGCGCGCGCGCGTCGACGCGCACCTATCGACGGCGTCATCGGCGACGACGGCAACGACGTCGACGTCCGCGGGGAAGTCGGCGGCGTATCTTCGCCGTCGACTTCGATCGCCACCGGCGCGGGGGGGTCCACCTCCGCCATCGCGCGAGGCACGAAGTGACGCGGCGCCGGGGAGGCGGGCGGGTCCTGTCGAGAAAATCCCTCTCAGAAGAGAGAAGAGACTTCAGGTGACGCGACGCGCTCGAAGCGAGTCATCGCGCGCGCGGCCCTCCACACCTTCGCGCGCGCCGCGGGCATCGAGCGACGCACCGTGGAGGCGACCGCGGCGGTCGCCGGCGATGAGCGCGCGGACGTTCCTCGGCGCGTCGGCGACGGCGTCGAACGCCTCGCGACGACGGCAACGACATCAACAGCAGCTCGCGGCGCCGCTTCGCGCGCGCGTCCGACGCGTCGTCGCGTCCGCGTCGTCCGCGGGCGACGCCGGCGACGCCGGCGACCGCGCGCCCGAACCGACGCGACGCCGCGTCCGTCGCGTCGGGTCGCGAGGACTCCCGGGCCCGGGCGCGGACGCGCCGCGGCCCGCGGTCGCCGCGGAGGGCGACGACGCGCCGTCGCCGTCGCCGTCGCGTTCGACGCCCGACGAGACGACGCCGCGACGCCGAGAGCCGTCGTCGCGCGGCGGCCGCGGCGGAGGCGGCCGCGGCGGAGGCCGAGGCCGCGGCCGCGGCGACGCCGCGGCCGATCAGCGCCAGCGCGTCCCGCCGCGGAACCGACGACGCGACAACGGCAAGAGCGGGCGCAGGCGCGCGTCCGACGCCGCGAGAGCCGTCAACGACGCGCTGTCGCGCGCGCGAACGATCGACGACCTGCGAGTCGTCGTCGAGGCGAACGACCTCGCGGCGTCGTTCAACGTCGTCAACGTCGCGACCGCGTACAGCCGCCTCGGGAGGCACGTCGAGGACGCCGAGCGAGGCACGCTGGACGACGCGCGGTGGTACCTCGCGCTCGAGACGCGAGCGTTCGCGCTGCTTCCGGAGCTCGGAGGATGGGCGGCGTCGTCGCTGACGTGGGCGCTGGGACGCACGGGGAGAGACCCGGGGGCGAAGTTTTGGGAGGCGCTGGAGCGCGTGCTGTTGAGAAAGGCGAGCGAGCTCGAGCCGCAGGGCGTGGCGAACATCCTGTGGGCGTTCGCGGTGTTGGAGAGGAAGCACCCGGTGGCGCTGAGCGGCGCGCTGGAGACGGCGGCTACGAAATTTTGTAAATTCGCCGGCTCGGGCGCCGCCGCGAACGCGAACGCGACCGCCGCGCGTCTCGGCGGCGGACGCGGCGGCAGAGGACGCGAGCGCGAGACCGTTCCCACCGGGTTTAAGCCGTACGAGCTCACGATGATGTTCTGGGCGCTCACGCGGTTCGGCGAGGAGCCGTCCGTGGAGCTCAGAGGTTTGTTCGAGGCGCAGTGCGGCAGGGTGTTGAACGAGCTCAAGCCGCGGGAGCTCGCGAACGTCGCGAGCGCGTACGGACGCATAGGCAGAGCCGCGCCGCTCCTCGCCGCGGTCGCGGACGAGGCGTGCGCGGGCGTGGGGTTGGACAGGTTTAAACCTCAGGAGTTTTCGATGCTCTTGTGGGGCCTCGCGAAGGCGGCGAGCGCGTCCCGGGACGCGGCGGCGCCGTCGTCGTCGTCGCGCGCGCGGTTCGACGTGTCCGACAGCTTCGACGGCGGCTTCGGCGGCCTCGTCGCCGGGCTCGCGTCTACTTCTAGAGACGAACACGGCGGCGGGTTGATCTCCTCGCAAGCGCTCGAGATGATCGCAGACGAGCTCCAGGCGCGCGCGAGCGCGGACGGCGGCGGCGGCGGCGGCGGCGGCGGCGGCGGCGCGGACGGAGGAGGGTTAGAACCGAAGGAGTTGTGCCTCGCCGCGTGGGCGGTCGCGACGTTGCAGCCGCGCGCGGAGCGGAAAGAGATGAGCTTCGACGCGCGAGAGGCGAACGCGGCGACGAAGGCGAGGAAGAAGAGCGCGTCTTCGACGACGACGATGCCCGCGATGGTCGCGGTCGAGGCCGCCGCCGCGAGGGCGATGCGCGACTTCAACCCGCAAGATTTCGCCAACTTGATCTGGGCGTTCGCGAAGCTGGATCACACCCCCGGCGCCACCTTCCAGGAAGCGTTCGAAGACGCGCTCATACGGAAGATATCGAAATTCTCCCCGCAAGCGCTCGCGAACGTCGCGTACGGGTACGCGTCGCTGGGGTTACCCGGCTCGAGAAACGTCCTTCCGTTCGTCGCGCTTCACCTCACGAAGGACGTCTTGACCGACGTCGAAACTCGCGAGCTCGTGATGGTGATGTGGTCGTTCGCGCAGTCCGGGTACGACCCCGGGGCGGAGTTCATCGCGCGCGCGGAGGATGCCGCGCTTCGAGTCGTGGACGCGATGGAGCCGGACGAAGTCACGCAGTACTTGTGGTCGCTGGCGTCGCTGCGGTATCGACCGAGGGCGGCGTTTTTACGCGCGGTGGAATCGAGGATCGACGCGTGCCCGGCCAAGTTCGACGCGCAGGCGGTGACGCTGACGCTGTGGGTGTACGCCACGCTCGGGATCGTCCCGTCCGCGCGCGTCACGGAGCGGTTCGCGGACGAGATCGACGCGATGACGTTCGAAGACTTCAACCCGCAGGATCTCAGTTTGGGATTTTGGGCCGCCGCGGTGTTGCGCGCGCAGCCACGCGGCGACCGCGGCGACGACGCGTGGGTCGAGACCGCCCTGCGTGGGCTCGCTTCGAAGCTTCCCGCGCTGGAGGCGAGCGCGGTCTCCCCCGGGGGTTTGTCCGCGATGTTCCAAGGGATCTTGACGCTTCGCATGGTCGACGCCGAGACCGGGGGAACGCTCTCCGACGAGCTGGGCGCGCGCTGGGCGCACCTCGAAGACGACGCGGAGGCAGCCTACCGCGGGTACAAGACCGACGACCCGACGGTATCGCTGCTGCAGCAAGACGTCGCGATGGCGCTGACAGAGATGGGGTTAACGTTCGAGATCGAGGCGTTCATCGACGGCGGGTTGATTCGTCCGGACATCACGCTCACCGGCGGCGGCGACGCGACGGATCGCTACCCGGGCCTAGACCGCGTCGTCATCGAGGTCGACGGGCCGTGCCACTACAGCGTCGAGCCGTCCGACGCGACGGACGACACGCTGGACGATTGGTTCAGCGGCGGCGGCGGCGGCGGCGGCGACGACGACGACGACGACTCGGAGAAGGATCCGATCGACGCGGACGGGAAAGAGGGCGCCGCCGGGCGTTGGCCGCTCGGAAGCACGGTCCTTCGCAACCAGCTCTTGCGGAGCAGCGGGTTAGAGGTCGTGACCGTGACGTACCACGAGTGGGATCGGATGACGACGCCGGAGGATCAGCGGGCGTACCTGCGCGGGCTGTTAGAGCGAGCGACTGAGCAGCCAAGGTGAATAGACTAGTCGTCGGTTTTCGGGGTACAGAGCGTCGTAGCGGTGAGAGTCACCCTCGTAGTACAAAGTTGTAGGTACCTCTTCACGTCGTCGTCGTCGTCAACACGTCCACGACGACGCCGTTCATGTTCCGAAACTTCGTGACGTTCTCCTTGTCCATCTCCCTCGAGCGCTTGCTGAACGATGGCGACCCCCACTTCTTTCGCGGCGTCGGCTGTCGCTTCGCCCTCGGCGGCGTCGCGGCGCGCGCGTCCTCGCCGCCCCCGCCCTCCGCCTTCTCCTCTTCCCCCCCCGTCGCGCCGTCATCTTCGTTCCCCTCCCCCGTGACATCAGGAGGAACGCCGTCGGACTCCTCCTCCTGCGCCTGTTCCTCCGCGGCGATGCCCTCCCGAAGCGCGGTGAGGTCCGCGCGAAGGAACGCGTTCTCCTCCCTCAACGCGGTGACCTCCGCGAGCGCGTTGGCGAGCGCGCGCTCCATCTCGGAGTCTTCTTGCTCGCGGTCTACCCGGGACGCTTCTGCGCGCCACCGCCCCGCCTCCGACGCCGCGGCCATGACCGCGTCCCTGAGCACGGACGCCTCTCGCATCGCTCGGTCGAGCAGACCGGAGAGCGTGGGGGCGTCGCCGGGTGCGTTTTCATCCTTCTCATCAGAGGTGATCCTCGCGCGCAGTCTGCGCATCGTCTCCTCGGACTGCTCCAGCGCCGCGATCCCCTCGTGCTGCATCCCGAGCATCATCTCCTCCGCGAGCGCGGCGCGGCGCGCGGACTCCCTCACCTCGTTTTGAAGCTTCGTCGTCTTCTGCGCGAGCGCGACGGCTTCGAGCGAGGACTGCGTCTCGATCTCCCTCGTGCGCTCGAGCTCCCTCGCGAGCTGCTCCGCCGCCGCCGCGTGCGCCGCCGCGTGCGCTTTGAGCGCGACGCACGTCGCCTTCGCGTTCTCCGCGCGCTTCTCGTGGTGTTGAAGCGCGCGTATGCGCTCGTCGCGCTCTCCGGCCTCGTCCTCGAGCTCCTTCACGCGCGCGCGAAGAAAAACATTCTCCTTCGCCTGCTCGCGCGCGTTCCTCGCGATGAGGAGCATCTCTCGTCCGTTCCCGTTCCCGCTGGCGCCGCCGCCGCGCCATCCCCCCGCCGCGGGGCTCTTGATGAGCGCGTTCGCCATCCGAAGGCGGCTCAGGTGCGAGTTCAGCGTCGGCGACAGCACGCCGTCGTCGTCGTCGCCTTCTTCCGAGTCCCCGACGTCGTCGCGAGATCTGGCGTCCGCGAGCGCGCGCGCGCCCATCGCGCGCGGAACGGAATCGAGCCTCAACGACAGCCGCGGGGGGGCGCGCGGAGTGAACGCGTCGTCGTCAGAGCTGCTGTCGCCGTCGTCCGCGGCCGCGGGGGACGACATCGCGCCCGTCTCTGGCGGCACCACCGAGACGACGATGCGATGTTAACGGTCGGGCGATGGCGCGTGGCGCGGCGTGCTGGAAATCTTGGGGAAAGGCACACGCGAGAGCCTCTTCGCGGCGTTCACACGGGCGCGCTGCTAAGCTACCTTCGCTTCTTCGGCTTATTCTTGCCTCCCCCGCCGCCGTGCTCTTTGGTCGCGATCGAGAAGTCGTCCACGTCCACGCGCTTGATCGGATCGCCCCACTTGTCCATCTCCGGCTTCTCCTCTTCCCTTCCCGGGTTACCCTTACGCGGCGGCGGCGGCGACCGACGCTTCGGCGGCGACCGCACCTTCGGCGGCGACCGCGCGCGCGGCGGCGTCGCCGTCCGCTCCTTCGGGGGCGACCGGACCCGCGGCGACGTCGCCGTCCGTTCCTTCGCGGGCGACCGCGCGCGCGGCGGCGTCGCCGTCCGTTCCTTCGGGGGCGACCGGACCCGCGGCGGCGTCTGCGTCCTCGCGCGCGCGAGCGGCGGCGACTCCGTGCGACGCTTGATGGGGTCGCCCCACTTGTCGACGTCGACGCGCGCGGGCTGTTCGTCCCGTCCTCCCCCCCCGCCGCCGACGTCTTTTCGTCGTTTCCCCGCGCCGCCGCCGTCCGGGTCTCGACTCGGCGCTCTCTTCCTCTCGGGCGAGTGCGCGCGCGGCGGCGTCCGCTGCCGCGGCGGCGTCCGCTGCCTCGGCGGCGTCCGCTGCCTCGGCGGCGTCCGCTGCCTCGGCGGCGTCCGTCGCCTCGGCGGCGACATCGCGCGCGTGGGAGCGGGAACGCGCGGCGAGCGCTGCCTCGGCGGCGTCCGCGCTCTCTCCGCGCCCCCGTTCCCGGCGACGGGCGGCGGCAGGCGATACCCGGGAGGGAGCGGCGGCGGCGGGTTGCTCGCCGGCGGCAGCGCGTCGCTCGCGGCGGCGGCCGGCCCCTCCGCGGCCGAGACCGCCGGCGGCGGGTCTGGTCTCGGCGGCCTCGCCGGCCACTTGTTCACGCGCGCCTTCGCGGGCGCCGTTCTCGTCGGCGCCGCCGCCGGCTCGACCTCGACCCCGACGTCGACGTCGACGTCGACCGAGGGCCCGGCCCCGGGCCCGTCGCCTCCCGCGGTCCCTCCGCCAATTACGCCGCCCGCGCGTCGTCCGTCCCCTTCGGCAGGCGCCTCGTCGTCGCTCGAGACGACGTAATCGTCGTCGCCGCCCATCCCCGCCAAGTCGTCGCTCGAGGGGTCCCTGCTGGGGTCGTCCGAGACCCCCCCCGCGCCCGGGACGTGCGCGTTCACCGCGCGAGCGACGGCTTGCACGATCGAGTGCTGGAAGACTCGCCGCTTCTCCCATCGATCGATCACCTTCCTCAGGCCGTGCATGTGCTTCGGCGGGCAGCTCAGCGCGGACTCGACGCACGCCACGATGTCCGGCGCGAACCTCCCCGCGTACAGCTTCGCGCTCTCGTGATCGTCCTTGTCCGACGCGAGCTTGTTCATCACGAAGACGATCGGCACCCTGTCTCGCGGCTTTCGCATCTGGCACTGCTTCACGAGGATCGCGGCCGCGTGCTTGTAGTAGCTCTTCGCGTCCTTCTTCGCGAGCGCGACGAGCTCCGCGATCGACGCCTCGGACGCGCTGCGCATCGTTCGGAGGACCTCCAGGAACCGCGGCTGGTCCGGCCATTCCTTCGGCATCGCGACGTGTCGACGAGAGCGCCCGCGTCGCGTTCAACACCTCCTTTCGCGCGCGAGGCGAGACGCGCCCCCCGCGCGTCGACGGCTCCGCGCGCCGGTCGAGGACGTCGCCGCGGCGTTCCGCGACGGCGCGGACGGATCGCGACGAGATCGAGCAGCGCGCCGCGCGAGGAGCGTTCGCGGTCGTATCGCGTTCGCCGCGGACGCGCCCCTTCCAATGATGGACGATGACCGCCAAACGACCTGTAAACGCGAGCGCTCGCGATCGTTCCCGTCACTCTCCGCGACGCCCCGGGATGGGGCGCGCCGCGAGGCGCGCCGCGCCCGCGAAGCGCCGCAAGCTCGACCACGGCGCGACCACCCCGTCTGCGGTCCGCGTGGAGTACGACGGCCACGATCCCGCGTCCGCGTCCGCGTCCGGGAGAGCGCCGCATCCCGTCGACCGCGTCCCCGCGAGCTCCGTCACCGCGGAGACGTTTTTCGCGAATCACGTCGCGCGACGACGCCCCGTCGTCCTCACCGGCGACCTTCGCGGGACGCCGTGGGCGCGCGCGCGCGAGACGTGGACGGATCGGCGACTCGCGGACGCCGCCGGGGACGCGACCGTCCGCGTCGAGGTGAGAGCCGCGGCCGGGGATCGGTACGGCGTCGGGTCGTACGAGACGACGACGTTCCGCGAGTTCATGCGGAGGTTCGTCGACGGAGACGACACGCGGTACCTGACCGCGTCGCCCGCGGCGACGGACGCGCACGGCCGCGGCGTCGTCGCGTCCGCGCCGGCGTCGCGGCTCCTGAGAGACGCCGAGGACGAGGACGGCGGCGGCGACGGCGGCGACGGCGACGGCGACGGCGGCGGCGTCTCCAAGCCCCCGGTGCGGCCGTCGAAGCTGACGGGACGCCTCGTCCCCGCCAACGTCAACGTGTGGATGGGCCGCGCGAGAGACGGCGCGTCCTCGGGGCTGCACCACGACCACCACGATAATCTGTACGTTCTGATGCGCGGGAAGAAAAAGTTCGAGCTGTACGCGCCGTCGTGCGTGGAGGACATGTACGTCGCTGGGACGCCGACGCGCGTGCACGCGAACGGGCGCGTGAACTACGCGGAAGCCGGAGAGACCGCCGAGGACGGGGACGACGGAAGCCTCGTCGCGCGCGTCGCCGCGATTGCGACGCGCGACGCGGAGGAGGAGCTTCAGCTCGCGGAGGAAGCGGTCGAGCGCGGGGACGACGGCGCGAGCGAGCGGTTGAGGATCGCGGAGGAGAGGATGGAGACCGCGATGGACGAGGCCATCGGCGGCGGCGGCGGCGGCGGCGGCGGCGGCGGCGACGACGACGACGACGCGTTCGATTTCGATTTCGCCGCGGGCGGGAAGTTCCGGGACGACTTCGACGACCTCGACGAGGACGACGACGACGCGGACGCGGACTCGGACGACGACGACGACGACGCGGGGCCCGGGAAGAAGGGGAAGGAGAAGGAAGAGGAGGACGGAGACCCGCCGAGTTTCAGCCGCGTGGACCGCGCCGACCTGAGCGCGTTTCCGCGGTTCAAACGCGCGTACGAGACGAAGCGCGCGGAGACGACGGTGCGCGCCGGGGAGATTTTATACCTCCCCGCGGGGTGGTTCCACGAGGTGACGTCGTTCGACGACGAGGCGGAAGCCGGGGGCGGTCACCTGGCGTTAAACTACTGGTTTCACCCGCCGGCGAAATCAGAGGCGGCGGGCGACGGCGGCGAGCGCGAGTACAGGTTCGAGACGCCGTACGGCTCCGAGGCGAGGCAGCGCGCGTGGGAGAGCGATTGGCGCGCGTGGCGATCGCTGAAGAGTTTAGGGAGATAGTTTTTGAGTGGAGATTTCCTCCGTTTGCGTGGATCAAAACCGCTAAGATGTCGACCCGCGCCACCAACCCTGCGTCGTCAGACACACATCGCGAGAGGTACTATCCGAGCACCCGACGCGCTCGTACGTCGTGAATTTACTTCATCTTCGCAACCTTGGCGTCTTCCTCCGCCTTCTTCGCCGCCTCGATCGCCTTCTTGATGCGAGGTCCGACCTGGCGCACGTTCATGCGCTCCGTCCTCAACGTCTGGTACGCCTTGAAGTCCTTCATCTCGCCCGTCACCGCCACCATCTCGAGGGGCTTGGTCTCCTTCGTGATCGGCATGAGCTTGCCCTTGAGCTGCTTCGCCATGCTGAGCTCGCCCGCCTCGGAGTCGCCGTGCTTCGGCTTCGCCGTGCGGCGCGGGAAGAGAATGAGAGACGCCTTGTACGCCTTGAGACGCTTGGAGTTGAGCGCGAGGGACTCCTCGCTCCGGTTCCTGCGGCGGTGATCGACCGCGATGCCGATCGTCGGCGCGAGCTTCTTCGGGATGCCCGCCACCTTGAGCTCCTCGAGCGTGAACCCCCGGCCGAGACGCGTCTTGAAGTTGTACCTCTGCGTCGGCGGGCGGACGATCGGGCGAAGCGCGCCCGCCGTCGGGCGAGGGAAGATGGCCTTCGCCTTCTTCTCGCGCGCGATGCGTCGGCTCTTCTTGCGGCCAGCCTGGTTGAACCACGTCTTCACGCGGCACGCGCCGGCGTTGCCCTGATGGGATAGAGGAGGAGAGCGGGGGCGGACGCGTCAGTCGGTTTCGGTCGCTCGAGAGGGGCGGGTGGTGAGAAACAGCGCGCTAGCTCATTTCGGGCGAATCACCGACGCCGCGCCGGACGCGGAGGACGCCGCGCGGATAAGCGCGACGCCGCGCGCCGTAACGCGATGACGCGACGCGCTCGACCGTGCGTCGTCGAAGACGTCCGACCCGCGCGGACGCGCGACCGACGGTCGCTCGCGACGCGCCCGGCGCGGCGAAGACGACGCCTCCGCGCGCGGGGACGCGCGCTTCGACGGAAAACCCTAAGCTCGCGCGACGACGCGCGGGACGCCGTTCGGACGCGCCCGAGGACGCGAGGGCGGCCGCGCGCGATCGGCGACGGTCGTGGGGCTCGTAGAAGCCGCGACGCGTCGTCCGAGCGCGCTCGCGACCGCGCCGGCGTCCGCGGCGCGGCGATCCCGGGTCGTCCGCGCGACCACCGAAGAAGATGCGGCGAAATCTCATCTTTCACGCGTAGGGTTTCTTCGGCGCGGAGTATGGCGCCGTGGAGGCGACACGCACCTGCCAGTCCTTCTTGAAGTGCGCATTGGCGATCTGGTTGTTGTGAGCCGGCATGGTGCTGGCTGAAGTCGCGACGACCTGGTCCCGCGCTCCCTAAAAAGGGCGAGTACGTGCGCGATGGTGCGCCTTTCCTCGGTCAGAGGAAAAACCAGGAGGTTTCGCGGTGCTCGGGCGTCGCTTGTA
>Ga0181560_10002164_pt1 | contig 18339 bp, 18 predicted proteins | sample 011ome_20_FD_133751 | JGI IMG/M metagenome (GOLD analysis project Ga0181560, IMG submission 133751) | Coastal salt marsh microbial communities from the Groves Creek Marsh, Skidaway Island, Georgia - 011509CT metaG (megahit assembly) | ecosystem: Environmental > Aquatic > Marine > Intertidal...
CCTCCTCCTCCTCCTGCTTCTTCTTCTTCCCCAACGCGGAGACTTCGCGAGCGACGCTCGCGATCGCCGCGCCTCGGTGCGCGTCGTTCGGCGTCTTCGCCGCCGCGATCGACGCCGCGAGCGGGGTCTTCCACCCGCCGCCGCGGAGTTTCCGAAGTCGCTCGCGCGCGCGACTTCGCGCGCGTTCGCTCGCCTCGATCGCGAATCGCGCGGCGGCGAGTTCTTCGCGCGTCGCCGCCGCGTCGGCGCGCGCCGCCGCCGCGTCGTCCTCCGCGGCGTCCCTCCGTCGGTTCGCGTCCTGAATCGTCTTTAGGAGCGCCGCCTCGCGGTCCTCCGACATCGACAGCGCGATCGGGGTGTCGTCCATGGCTTCCTCGGCGTCGAGGAGCGCGCGCTCGAGCGCGTCTCTGGTGTCGTTGAGCTCAGCCTCGAGCGCGGCTCTCGCGCGCGATTCGCTGAGGTACTTCCCGACCGCCTCCTCCGCGCACTCCTCCGCGGCGGCGGCGACTTCCTCAGCCTCGAGGACGGCCTCCTCGGCCTGGAGGAGGAGGAGCTCCGCGTCCTCCGCGCGTCGCGTCAGCGCCGCGGCCGCGGACGACGACGACCGCATCATTGGCGACGACGTCGAGGTTCGCATCTCGCCGCGCGTCGGGGACGTCTCGGCGGCGACGGCGGCCGCGGCCGCGGCCCTCAGCGGCGGCGATTCGCGGAGCAACGTCGCGGGGGACCGTGGACCGGGCCGCGGGTCCAGAGGGGGGAGGCGCTTGAAGCGCGGCGGCGTCGCCATCCGTCGCGTCGTCCGCGCAGCGCGATCTGTCGGTAATGCCGAGAAATTCCCAAAAAACGCACGTTTGGTTGTTAGTCGCGCGATCGATCGAACGCCTCCTTTCAACGAAACAGACGACCGATGAACTCGAAACCGTCGATCGATCGGCACGAGCGTCTTGTCGTCCCAGAGCGATCCAGCTTCTTCGCCCGCGCGGGGGAACTTCGGGGGTTCCGACACGCCGCCCGTCGTCACAGCGACCTCGCGCGACGGCACCCCCCCGCGCCGCGCGCATCTTCCGAGCACTCGACGCTCTCCTCGCATCGCCCGCGCCGCAGCGCCCGCGACGCGCGACGCCGAACCGCCGCGGACCGCGCCTCTCGACTCGCCGCGCGCGTCTCGAAAGAACCGTTCGTCGATCGCCCCCCGCGGAACGATCGATCGCGGAGAAACGAGGCGACTGACTTCGCGCCGAGATGGAGACCTCGCTCAGGTTCGACTCGAACGGAAAGTCCTTGAGGCTGTTCGCCAAGGAAAAGTTCAGCAACGACGACAACTACGTCCTGACCGTGAGCGGGTCGCTGGACACGAAGGACGGGCGCGTGGAATCGCGCGCGTACGTCCGCAAAAAGTTTTTCCCGGAGGCGGTCCTGTCCCGGGTGGACATGGGACTCTCGTACGCGACGACCGCGGACGACGTGAAGTACGGCATCGCGGGGAAGAAATCGTTCGAGCTCACGGACGACGGACTGACGACGCTGGACGTGAAGGGCGGCGTCACGATGGGGAGCAAGGCGCGACACGCGGAGGTATCGGGCGCGGTCGAGCTGACGCAGAAGATTTTCAACTTTCAGGAGGACCAAGACCTGAAGTTGCGGCTGGGGTACGACCTCGCGAAGCAGAAGCTGTACGGGCAGATACGGGAGAACAACTGGACGTTTAACACGGACTTTAAGGACCGGTGGGACCTCCGGTACGACCTGTGACGCGTGATGCGACGCGCGGGTTGGTGGGTGGGGGGCGTAGGAAAGGAAAGACCGCGCCGGCGTCAAAAAGAATCAGTTGAAAGCAAATGTTCGACCCGTCGACCGGTGAACCTCGCCGCGTCGACCGACTCGACGAACGCGGGGATAGGCCTCGATTCACCGTACGTACCCAGATCGATAGGTCCGATCGATACTGTACATGTACCCCTCCCCGAGGCTCGTCGCACAGTCTTCTCGTCACGCGCGTACGCGTACGCGACGCGCGTCGCCCGACCGCGAGGTCGTCCGTGCCGCCGCGGCCGCGCAGAGCGACGAGCGCGGGCGCGAGCGACGCCACGAGCGACCGATCGCACGTCGCCTACGCGTTCATACCCCGCACGCGCGCGAAGCACGCTCCGCGTCGCGTCGTCGAGGACGCGCGCGCGCGGTAACGCGGAGGCGGACGCGCGGCGCGCGCGCGCGTGTTTTCGAAGTCGCCCAGATCTCGCAGGTGCCAAGTAGGGCGCGAGGAGGATGATCAACGACCGCAAGGTCATCTCCCTGGACGAGGGATGGGAGTTCATGCAGGTCCGTCGCCGCCGCGTCGTGCGTTCGCGCGAACGCTCCCTCTCCGCGCGGCGCGCTCGATCGATCGCGACGCGCGCCGTCGTCGTCGTCGCCCTTTTCGCCGCGTCGTCGTCGCCACCTCCGACGACGCGCGACGCGAGCGATCTTCTGACGCGACCAGCCTTTCCTCTCCCCGCGCGCGCAGAACGGCATCGTGAAGCTCCGGAACATCTTAGAGGGGGAGAAGAACGAGGAGAACTTCAATCCGGAGGAGTACATCAACCTGTACACGTGCGTCCCGCCGCGCCCCGCGCGCGGACGTCTGTCGCGCGTCGCTCGCTCGCTCGCTCGCTCGATCGAGGACGCTCTGAAAGAAAAAAAAGCGCCGAACGAGTTCCGACCCGGCGGAGTCGTCGAGCGCACCGAGCCGCGGCGCGCGGTCTCTCTCGCCCTCCCCGCGTCGCGTTTCACCCTAAACCTCTGACCCTGACCCCAACCCCCGCCCCCTTCCACCCTCCGCGCGCGCCTCGTGCGAACAGTACGATCTACAACATGTGCACGCAGAAACCGCCGCACGATTACTCCCAACAGCTGTACGAGCGATACCGCGAGGCGTTCAACGAGTACATCACCACGAAAGTCCTCCCCGCGCTGCGCGAAAAACAAGGCGAGTACATGCTGAAAGAGCTCGTGAAGCGGTGGGACAACCACAAGATCATGGTCCGGTGGCTCTCGCGCTTCTTCAACTACCTCGACCGGTATTACATCCAACGCCACAACCTCGCGCAGCTGAAAGACGTCGGCATGCTGTGCTTCCGCGACCTCGTCTTCGCGGAGATCAAGCGCACGGTCAAGGACGCGGTGCTGCAGCTGGTGGAGAAAGAGCGCGACGGCGAACAGGTGGATCGCGCGCTGATGAAGAACATCTTGGGCATTTTCGTGGAGATGGGCATGGGCGGGATGGACGCGTACGAGAACGACTTCGAGTGCCACTTACTCACGAACACCGCGGCGTTCTACGCCAAGAAGGCGACGATCTGGATCGAAGAAGACTCGTGCCCGGACTACCTCGTGAAAGCGGAGGAGTGCCTGCGCAGAGAGAAAGAGCGCGTCGGGCACTACCTGCACGCGAGCTCCGAGACGAAGATTCTGAAGGAGTGCGAGAAGGAGGTTCTCGCGCAGTACGAGACGCAGCTGCTCGAGAAGGAGCACTCCGGCGCGGCGGTCTTGCTCCGCGACGACAAGACCGAGGACTTGGGCCGAATGTACCGGCTCTTCAAGCGCATCCCCGCGGGGTTGCCCCCCGTCGCGGACATCTTCAAAAAGTACGTCGAGCGCGAGGGAGTGACGCTAGTCAAGGCGGCGGAGGAGGTGAGACTGCTTCCCATACGACCCCGTTCGCGTGGTGCACGCCGTTTCTTGAGGACTTTTCCCGTCGTCGCTCTTCACCCGCGCTTCCCTTTCAACGTTTGACCGGTAAGACGTTCGACTGACCGATCGCTTCACCCACGCAGGCGGCGACGCAAAAGAAGGAGGCGAAAGCCGCGGGGGGCGCGGGGAAGGACGCGTCGAACGCCGCGAGCGCGTCCACGGAGCAGATGTTCGTGAGGAACGTCATCGAGCTCCACGACAAGTACCTCGCGTACGTGGGCGACTGCTTCAGCAACGACTCGCTGTTCCACAGGGCGCTGAAGGAGGCGTTCGAGGTGTTTTGCAACAAGGGCGTCGCCGGGAGCACGTCCGCGGAGCTGCTCGCGACGTTTTGCGATAACCTGCTCAAGAAGGGCAGCAGCGAGAAGCTCAGCGACGACGCCGTGGAGGAGACGCTCGAGAAGGTCGTGCGGCTGCTGGCGTACATCAGCGACAAGGACCTCTTCGCGGAGTTTTACCGCAAGAAGCTGTCGCGGCGGCTGCTCTTCGACAAGAGCGCCAACGACGACCACGAGCGGTCGATCCTCACGAAGCTCAAGCAGCAGTGCGGCGCGCAGTTCACGTCGAAGATGGAGGGCATGGTCACGGACTTGCAGCTCGCGCGGGATAACCACCGCCCCGCGTTCGAGAAGTGGATGTCCGAGGACGAGGACAAGCGCAGGCCCAAGGTTGACTTCCAAGTCACCGTGCTCACCACCGGGTTTTGGCCGACGTACAAGTTCATGGAGCTCGCGCTCCCGAAGGAGATGGTCGAGTGCGTGGAGACGTTCAAGGACTTCTACGAGGCGCACTTCGTGCACAGGAAGCTGACGTGGATCTACGCGCTGGGGATGTGCCACGTCAAGGCGGCGTTCACCGCGAAGCCGATCGAGCTCCAGATCTCGACGTTTCAAGCCGCGTGTCTGCTCCTCTTCAACGAGACGGACTCGCTGACGTTCGAGGAGGTCAAAGAGCGTCTGAACCTCCCGAACGAGGACGTGATTCGCTCGCTGCACTCGCTGTCGTGCGCCAAGTACAAGATCCTCACGAAAATCCCGGAGGGGAAGACGATCGACGCGGGCGACGTCTTCAGCTTCAACGCCAAGTTCACGGATCGCCTTCGACGCATCAAGGTGCCGCTGCCCCCCGTGGACGAGAAGAAGAAGACCGTGGAGGACGTGGACAAGGACCGGCGGTACGCGATCGACGCCGCGATCGTGCGGACGATGAAATCGCGGAAGGTGCTCCCGCATCAGCAGCTCGTGCTCGAGGTGGTGCAGCAGCTCAACCGGATGTTCAAGCCAGATTTTAAGATGATCAAAAAACGCATCGAGGACCTCATCGCGCGGGACTACCTCGAGAGAGACAAGGACGACGCCAACGTGTTCAAGTACCTCGCGTGATGGACGCGAGCGAGTGAGGTCGCGCGGGTGTCCGCGCGGGGGGTGGACGGCGCGGAGGATGTAGGGAGAAGAAGAGAACAGACGTGACGTGTACGACGATAGAACGGCGCAGACGACGGACGGACGGACGACGCGTGTAATGCAATTCGAAGCGATGCCGCAGACCCTAATTCATTTTTTTCTCCACTCGTCGCCACTCGCCGTTAGTTGAAGCGCTTGTTCTTCTTACAAACGCTATTAGTTGTTGTTGTTAGTTTTGTTTTTCGACGACGCGCGCGCGTCGTCGTTACGCCAATTTCGCGAAGCTCACCGGCACCCGCGACACTCCCCCCCCATCCCGGAACCCCCTCCTCGTGTCGATCGATTCTTCGTCCCTCGCATCGATCGTCGCACCACGAACTCTCCAAATCTCTCCTCCCCCTCGAGACCTTTCATCAAGAACACCACACCCCACACATCCTCACGCATCGGTTTACACCGCGGAGAAGTTCGGTCGCTTGTACTTGAACGTCGTCTTCTGAGACTTGGAATCGTGGCGAAGCACCTTGTTCACCACAGGGAACGACACCGGCTCCTTCACGCCGAGGAACTGAATCGTGTTGTCGCGCTTGACGTCCGCGTCCGCGACTTGGCAAATCTTGATGATCTGCAGGCACGGCGCGCGCACGCGGTGGCGGGACGCCATCTCCTCATAAAGCGCGTCGACGGCTTTGTTCATGCTGATCTCGCGGTACTCCTTGTACGCGTTGTGGAAGCCCGTGCGCGACTGGTAGCGGATCCAGATCCCAAAGTTCTTAATCGTCGTGACGTCCTCTTCGAAGATCTCGTTGCACGCGATGATTTGACCGTTCGCCTTCTTAACTTTCTTAAGGCGGGACAGGAAGTACCTGGAGTGAAGAACGGGTTGGACGCGATGGACGGGGGGTGGAAGGTCAGCGACGATGGTCGGGGAGGAAGACGCGCGGTCGCGGCGCCGGGCGCGCCGCAGACCCTAAAATGTCAAAGCCCTAGCTAGGAGCCCTGAGAAGAAGAAGAATGAAACGACGTGTTCCGGGGTCCGCGCGCGGCGCTCCGGCGATGCCAGGGCGTCGTCGTGTCCCCGTTTCGCGCGTCGAATGCGTTCTAATACTCCCAAAGGTGCTCTAGCGATCGAGAGGAGGGCGTTTCTCGAGACGCATCGCGCTCGCGGGCGCCGCTTCGGGACGAGATTTGACGCGCACCAAAACTTCGACTTCGCGCGGGTGTCGTCCAACGACCAGAGCTTCATGCGGTACACCTGCGGGTTGGGGTCCGCATCGGTCGGGACGTGGCGGCCCACGATGTGGTACTGGTGGTACTGTTGAAGATAAAGAAGGAACGGGCGGGATGGTCAGGTCGCGTTCGTCGTTCGGCGGGGGGAAGGGCGCGTCGCGCGCGCGAAAAAACTTCGCGGAGAAACCCGTGACATCGCGCGCTGTCGCCGGACGACGACGTCCACGATGATGACGACGACGCGTCCGACGACGACGACGACGCGCGGTGAGACGAGACACTCGCATCGCTCGACCGCGCTCGAGGACGGGCGCGCGTCGTCGTCGTCGTCGCGCGCGACGTCGAGACGACGCGCGTCCATCCTCGCGCGAGGTTTTTTTTTCATCCCTCGCGACGCCGGGAAGACGACCGAGGCGCGATTCTCTCGCGCGCGACCGCGGTCAGACGCGCGGGACCGACGGAGACGTACCCTGTGAGGCTTGAGTCCCTTCACCATCTCTTTCCTTCTGCGAGCTGCGTGTGCGAGCCGCTAGTGGAGTGAAGAAGATGGCGGACGAATGTTCGGTTTTCATCGGAATAAAATTCCGCTTCAAAATACCATTCGCTTCCCGCGTACGCCTCTGTTTTCGTATGACTATCGTTGGTTGAGTACGAGTAGTCGAGCGCGTCTCCCAAGCCCTAAATAAATTAGGGCTCGACCGCTCGCATTCGCGACATTTCGTCGTTCGTATGACGCCGCGGTCTGCGCAGAGTACGTGGCGCGCGTACTACGCGGCTCGCCTGTTTTTCCTCGATGCGCGCGCGACGGGCGCGACGCTCGCGCGCTCGAAAACAAACCGTCGCGCGCGCTCGCGCCTCCTCGCACGCCGTCCCGCGCCCGCGCTCCCTCGCTTCGCGCCATGGACGGCTCCATCCCGAAAGAAATCGTCGCGGTGCGTCTCCTCCCGCGCGCCCGCGCGCGCGTCGCGCGCGCCTCCTCCCCCGCGCGTCCCCGCCGGTTCGACGCGCGCGCGCGAAATGGCGCCAAACGCGAGACGACGATCGATCGCTCGATCTCACGCCCTCCCGCCCTCCTTCCTCCCACCTCCGACGCGCGTCATCCATCCAGGTCCTCCCGGAGGACCCGACGGACCAGCTCGAGCTCGCGCATCGCATCGCGAACCTCGCGTTCGTGGGCAAGGTCCAGGAGCTCGAGCGCGAGTGCGCGACGCTGCAGTCGCAGGCGCTCGATCGCGCGTCGAAGATCAAATCGCTGGATCGTAAGCTCGCCGCGGCGACCGAGGAGCTGGACGACGCGCGGGAGAAGGCGGCGAGCGCGATCGAGGAGCAGAGCAAGCTCGCGCAGGAGAAGAACGCGCTGATCAACACGGTGAAGAAGTTGAACCGCGACAACGCGAAGCTCGACGCGTTCAAGCGCAACCTGATGCAAACCTTGCAGGACGAGGAGGACGACGGCGGCGCGCCCGTCGCGACGACCGCGGGCGACGCCGCGGGCGATCGCCTGGTGCACTCCGTCCTGAGCAGCGCGAACAAAGGGACGTCGTCGTCGACGTTTAGAGAGACGACCGTCGCGCGTTCGCACTCGCACTCGGCGACGACGCATCACCAAGTAAGACACGCGGGGGGGGAGAGGTCCCCGCCGCGCGGGGGCTCGAGAGGCGTCGCGGCGGCGGGCGCGGGCGCGGCGTCGCCGGCGCCGTCGTCGGGCGGCGGCGAAACCTGGGGGGACCAGGGAGAGGGAGAAGGCGGGAAGGTGGACGGGAAGGAATTCTTCCGGCAAGCGCGCGCGCGCTTATCGTACGAGAACTTCTCGCAGTTCCTCTCGAACATCAAGGAGCTCAACGCGCACAAGCAGACGAGGACGGAGACGCTCGAGCGCGCCAAGGTGCGTTCTATACATGATACGTATTTCACCCATCGCCCGGTTTCAACATTTGATCGCGTCCCCTTTCAACTGACCGATGGACATTTTTTGTATGGAACGACCCTCAGGAAATTTTCGGCGACGACGGCGGCGACTTGTACGTCGCGTTCGAGACCTTGCTCGTGAAGCATCTGCCGAAGTGAGGCGATAGGCGAGGCGACGGACGAGGGACGACGGACGACGGACGACGGGCGACGCGCGAGGCGCGAGGCGAGGCGGGCGCGGACGACGAGGAGGCGTGGACGGGGGAGTAGGCGGGCATATTATACACGAGTTTAAGGGTACGAAAGTACGAAAGTACTTTCTACGAAAGTACAACTGTACGCGTATACGCGTACACGTACGCGCAAACAGACTGCGCGACCGTTCGCCGTCGCGGCGAGCCGCGGAGGACGCGAAAAGCGCAATCCAAAGCGCCCTTTGCCTTCTCGAAAAGCGCGAGAGCCATCAGAATCGCCCGCGCGGTACACCCCGTCGCACGCGTTCCCACGCATCGCGACATGAGCGCTCACGCGACGACGTGCGCGCGCGCGCGCGCGAGGGTCGTCCTCGCGTCCAGGCGCGTCGGCGGCGCGCGCGTGCGCGCGTGCGCGCGCCTCGCGCGCGCGCAATTCGCCCCTCTCTCGACTTTTTCCTCCGCGGACGGCGGCGTGCTCACTCGTCTCGGAGGGGGACTCGCGGCGCGCTCGAGACGCGACGACGGCGCGCCGCGCGCGTCGACGCGGCACGCGCTCGCGATCGTCGCGGACGAGCGCGAGAGCGCGTCCTCCGCGCCGTCGACGAAGTTCGTCCGCCGCGGCGGCGGCCGCGGCGGCGGCCGCGGCGGCGGCCGCGGCCGCGGAGGCGACGGCGGCGGAAGAGGCGGAGGCGGCGACCGAGGGGGCGCCGCCGCGTCCGCGGGGCGCGGCGGGCGCATCCAAGGCGACCTCGTCGCGTGCACGCACCCTCAAGACATCCTGAGCATCGTGTGCGACAGCGGCGACTCTTTCGACGCGATCCACACCGCGACCGCGATCCACAGGCTCGCGACGCACGGCAAGTGGGGATCGACCCGCGGCGAGCCCCCCGACGAGCTCCTGCGAGATCCGCGATTCGCGCAGCTCATGTCCCTCGTCGAGGCGAACCTCGCGCGGATGAACTCGCAGGGGCTCGCGAACGTCGCGTGGGCGTGCGCGCGGCTCAATCACGATCCGGGGGAGGACGTCCTCGCCGCGATCGCCGGCGGGATCGAACGCGAGCTCGCCGCGGCGTCGTCCGTCGGCGGAGTCGGCGGCGGGAACGGGGGCGCTCGAGGAGGAAAGCACTCGCACGGAGGGCACTCCTCCCGCGGCGGCGTCCGACCGCAGGCGGTGTCGAACACGCTCTGGGCGTTCGGGCAGCTGAAGTACAAGCCCGACGTGGTCGTGCTCGCGTCGGTAACGCATCACGCGCAGCCGTTACTACGAAACTTCCGCGCGCAAGAGCTCGCCAACACGCTCCTCGGTCTCGTCGAACTGGAGCACGACCCCGGCGCGGATTTCATGCAGGCGACGTACGCTTCCGCGAGGGACAACCTGAGACAGTTCGAAGGCCAGGAGACGTCTAACCTCCTGTGGTGCTGCGCGCGGTTGAACCGCCCGCCGCCGTTGGAGCTGACGACGTCGCTGCTCGAGCAGTGCGCGGCGCAGAACCTCGGCGGGATGGCGTCGGCGCTGAATCTCTCGCAGGCGCGTTCTGTCATCTCACACCGCTCCCCATACGACCGCGTCGGCGTGGTGAACGCCGTTCCTTGAGGACTTTACTTTCTCTCCCGGCGATCGTCTCCGCCCAGGGTCTCTCGCTTCCAATCCCGACACAAAAACCTCGATGCCTTTCAACTTCGCTTCTGACGCCTTTCGACTCCGCCCCGATATCGTCGCTTCGTACGGAATCTCTGGCCCGCAGTGCCTCTGGTCGTGCGCGAAGACCGGGCAGCCGCCGCCCGCGAGCTTCGTCGCCGCGTGCGAGGGGGAGATCCCGCGGTGCGCGTCGCGGATGAACAAAGAGAACGTGGACTGCGTCCTGTGGGCGCTCGCGACGTTGGGGCTGTCGCTGTCGCCCGAGTGCATGAACGCGCTGACTTCGGCGGCGGCGCGACTCGCGGAGGTTTTAGGCGCGTTCTATTTCCACACTGGTCCCCATACGACCCCGTCGGCGTGATGAACGCCGTTCCTCAAGGACTTTCTCTCCCGGCGCATCTCTGCGCCCAGGGTCCCTCGGTTTCAATCCCGACACGCCTCGACGCCTGCCTTTCAACTCCGACTGACGCCTTTCAACTTCACCCCGACGTCGCCCCATCAGACGCGGAGCTGCTGGTCAAGACGCACTGGGCGCTGGCGCGGCTGCGGCACCGGCCCGCGCCCGGGGACATGCAGTCGCTCGCGGGCGCCGCGCGACGGCTCGTCGGAGATTTGAGCGTGGACGACCGCCTGACGGTGATGCACGCGTGGGGGGTGCTGCGGTGTAACCCGGGCGACGACGTCATCCGCGCGTACACCGCGGACTTTCGGTCATCCGACGAGAACTCGTCCGACGACTCATCGTCCGACGCCACGTCGTCGTCGTCCTCCTCCTCCTCCTCCGGCGGCGAGGACGCGCTCGACGGCGACCAGTGCGCGAAGCTCCTCTGCGCGTACGGCCGCACGCGCCACCTGCCCCCCGCCGCGCACGCGTCCGCGCTCGCGCGTCGCCTCGTCGAGGAGGCGGAGCGCGACGCGTTGCATCCCAGCGCCGCGACGCTCGGGCTGTGGGGCGCGTCCCTGCTCGGCCTTCGGATGACCACGGCGCAGCTTGACGTCCTCGCGCGCGACGCGGTGCAACAGAAGAAGCTCGCGCCGCGGAGCCTCGCGAAGATCGTGTGGGCGCTCGCGGCGTTGGGGTACGACCCGACGGCGAGCGATCTGGCGGAGTTGAGGGCGCGCGCGAAGGCGCGTTCTATACACTGGTTCCCATACGACCGCGTCGGCGTGGTGGACGCCGATCCTTAAGGACTTTTGCCGTCGTCTCTCTCCGCCCACCCCTCGCTTTCAATCCCCGCCCTCGACGCCATTCAACTCCACCTGACGCCTTTGAACTCCACCCCGACTTGCGCTCGCGCGCGAACGACCCGAAGGACGCGATGCCAAGTCTGATGGCGAAGGACAAGGAGGCGCTGCGAGAGGCGCTGCTCAGGCTGGGGGACAGGGACGTCGCCGTCGCGTGATGTGATGATTGATGATGACGTGTCGTGACGTATGGTAAACGGACGTTACGTCACGTTACTACTACGATGATTCTTTGTATTAATATGATGACTTCGATGCGATGCAACGCGTCGCCGTCGCTACGAGTATACGACTGGATGGATGTCTACGGAGGGCTCCTATGATTCGATTCGATTCACGCCGCCCTTGTTCTCGCCGGGTCGCCGCCGCCGCCTTTGACGAGGCCCAGGCGCTTCTTCAGCCAACGCATCGGGTTCTTCTTCTTCTTCTTCTTCTTCTTCTTCTTCTTCATCTTCTTTTCCTCCTCCGCCTCGTCGATGATCCTCTGCGCCGTCGTCTTCTCCTCGGAGGACTCGCCGCCGTTCCCGCCGCCCTCGGGGACGAGCGGAAATCGCTCCACGCGCGCCCAGCTCTCGCACGTGAGATCTTCCACGTCCGTCCTCCACAGCACGATCTCGCGCGTCTCGAAGCCCCTCAAGACGCCGCAGAAGAGCGCCTCCGTCGCGGCGTCCGCGGCGTCCGCCTTAATCTCCTCCCTGGTCTCGCCGTACACGAGCGACAGGTGCGGCACGTACGGCTCGCCGTTCCCGTTTCCCGGCTCCAGGTCGAACGCGCGCGCCGCCGCGGCGTGCGCGGCCGCGAGCGTCTCCGTGGGCTCCATGCGCAGGTACACGCACTGGTGGTACCGCGTCCCGGTCGCGACGTCCTTCGCGCGCAGCGACGCGACGCCGTCCGCGAACGGCGCGCCGGGCGCGACGAGCGCGGACGCGAGCGCCGCGGTTCTCGCGCGCGCGTCCGACTCGGAGCCGCGGAATCCGCCCGCGAGCGTGACGTGCGGCGCGAACGACGGGCACCCGGGCGAGCACGCGACCTGACCGTCGATGAAGTTGGCAGCCTTGATGCGCAGGTCCGTGGGGGGCTCGAGCCAGACGCTGTACAGCGACGTCGCCGCCATGGTATCGGTCGCGCGGGGCGGCGCGTCGGGATCTCGACTCTGTAAATTACATTTCAACTCAAACTTATATCAACTCAAGCAGTCTACTCTTGCGGCCCCAACCCCGCGCCGCCGTCGTCGTCGAAATCGACGTCGTCGCAGTCTAAACAGAACGAGTTCTCCAAGCTCGTCATGCACGACACCTTCATGATGTCCGCGTTCTCCTCGCGCACGTGCGCCAGGTCCGCGATCCACTCGTCCCGCAGCGCCAACCTGAGGACGACGGAGGGAAGCGTAAGCGTGAAGTTTTCGGCGGTGAGTTTTGGTTTCGGTTTAGGTGAGAAACGTCGCGACGGGGGCGCGGGAACCAAACGAAACCCTAAACACCGTGCGTGAGCCCTAAATTAACGTCGTCGCATCGCATCGCATCGCACCGTATGTCCAGCAGCCGCACTGCGAGCGCGGGCGGGTCCACGGTGATGTAGTTATCCCGGTACTTTTCCTCTATGTTCGTCGGCGACATCGCCAGCAGCCCCTCGATGAACGTCTCCCCCGAGACGTCCTTGACCTTGCCGGACGCCCAGAACGCGTACGGTATCGGGTTGTTCGCCATGTACTCCTGGAAGAACGTCGCGCCGGCTTTGTTGATCTCCGTGAGGTACGTCAGCAGCGTCATCGCCGCGCGCGCGGTGAGCATCCCGTAGAGCCGATCTCGGTTCGCGTCTCGCAGCGGCGTGCTGTACGGGTCGTGCGTGCGTCCGGTTCGATTGCGCGGGCCGCCGCGGCCGTCTTTTTGGCCCGCCATGGCGAAGACGCGGAGAGGAGGCAGCCCCCGGGGGGATGACGCGCACGGCGCGCTCGTGGACGCGCCTGTCGCGCGGGGGGGGAGGGAGGGAGACGCGACGGCGGGCGATGCGATGAGAAGGGAAGAGGAGGGCGCGTTCGATCGCGGCACGGATGAATTCATCGTGTTGGGCGATCGACGACGCCGCGACGGGACGGCGACGACGCGCGAGCGGCGACGCACCGCGGGGAGACGCGCGTCGTGGACGCGCGCTCGCGAGCGCGAGCGCGCCCGGGGAGAGGAACGCGGAGGACATCGCGTCGAGACGTCCGGCCGCGAGGCGGTTCAAACAGTGACACCCTTTTGCGCGGGAGCATCCACGTCATCTCTTGCGCAGTGTGACACCAGACACTGTGAGCCGCTCGGCGAGTCGTCAAACGTGCACAACTGACGAGGGGAGTGGCTTCTACGCACGTCATCGCTCTCTTCTCCCATTGTATTTAAATGCACATTGTCCGTCCGTCCGTCTCTTCTACTCCCGCCTCGCGTCATCGAATCGCGTCACGGGCGCCCGTACCTACTGTACGCCATGTCCAGGGCTTCGCAGAGCCCGTTGACGCGCCCCACGAGGCTCTTTCGCACGGCGCGAATCTCGTCGTTGCCCATAGCGTCCACGCCGTCCAACGCGAGCAACGCCTTCTCCAGCCGGTTGTTCAGCCCCGCGTGCATCTTCTCTTCGAGTCCACTCTCCGACGCGGCGCGCGCGGCGTCGTTCACCTCGCGCTCCAACGCGTCGACGTCGTCCGTGACGCCGTCGACGGCTCGAAACGCCGCCGCCGTCGGATCAGGCGGCGGGCTCTTCTCTCCTCGCTTGCTCTTCCCCCTCGGGAGGTTTTTCCCCGGACCGTTCGCGCTCGCGCTCGCCTCCCTCTCGTAACTCTCCTTCCTCGCGAGCCGCGCTTCCTCCATCTGCCGCTTCTGGTCCGCCTCGTGGCGCGCGCGGAGAGACGCCTCCGTCTCGAGGAGCATCATGCCCTTCATTCGCGATCGATTTTGAAAGGCGCGGTCGAAAGCGCGGGCGGGTTCGGGCTCGGTCAGTCAAAGCGCGTCCCGGGGTCGAGCGTCGAAAGGAACGGGAAAGGAAAGTAACGCGCGAGGGTGTGGCGAGAGAGAGCGCGCGTCGCGTCCTTATCCTTCTCGAGAGACGGCGTGGGAGCGGTCTCGCGGTTGGGTCTCAAGAATGAATAAAATACCTTCATGTGCTTCCCGTGCCGCACCCCCGCCTCGAACATCGTCTCCCAGTCCCGCCGCTCCTTCCCTCGGAACAGCAGGCGGTGCGTCGACGGGTCGACGCCGCGCGCCGCGCACGCCATCGCCTTCGCATCCTCCCACGTCGTGTCCAGCTCGACGCGAATCTCCACGACGTTGTCGTCGGTCCGCGTCGCGCCGCACTGCACGCAGAGGACGTAGGAGCCCGGCGACGACGGCGAGGCGTCCCCGTGATCGGATCCGTCGTGCGCCGCCGCGCGGACGACGCCCGGGGAGTCGTGGTGCATCGTCGTCGTCGTCGTCGTCGTCGTCGCGTCTTCGCCGCGGCGTGGCCGGGGATCCCTCCGCGCGGTGCGAAGCGGGGGGAGGGGGGGGGGCGAGCGCGCGCGCGCGCGCGTCGGTCTGGCCAGATCGCGCGACCTAATGCGGAAGCGTGTTCGACCGCGATGATGAGTCCTCGAAGCTGATCACGAGTCTGACTAAAACGCATAGAGTACGAGTACGTGTACGTGTACTGTACACCAAGATACGCCTCGTCTCGGCCGAGGATTTGACGAGAGAGTCTTGTGCGACGCGACGTCGCCGGGAGCGCCGGAGATCTGAAAACACGATCCGCCCGGCCCCCGCCGCGCACGCCGCCGCTCGCTCAGCGCCGCCGTCGGCTCCGCTCCGCTCCGATGAATTTCACCCACGTCGGCGGCCACGGGATCTACTTCGGCGCGGGCCCGCCGCCGTTCGCGCGCGACGACGACGACGACGACGACGACGACGCGCGCGGGCGCGGGTTCGAACGCGTGATGAGCCGAATACAACTCGGCGCGATGAACGACGGGGGCGCGCGATACGTGGGCCAGGAGCGCCGCGTCGATCGCCCGCCGAAGACGGAGACGAAGCTGAACCGGCTCGTGGAGCTCGGGAAGTGGAAGGAGCTCCGCGAGGACCTCGTGGAGAAGGGCGTGGAGATGGAGCGGTGGTGCGGGCAGCCCGGGCGCATCGTCTCGGCCGGCGCGGGGATCGTCTTCGACGCGAAAGTCGCGCGCGCGCGGTGGGTGAAGAACCAGAAGGACGCGGCGAAGGAGGCCGCGAAGAAGGCGCTACCAGGTAAGCCGATCGCCAAGGCGAAGGAGAAGAAGAAGCAGCGCGCGGCGGAGTGGGACGTCGACGCGGTGGATCTCTACGACGCCATCCTGCACCCGACGGCGCCCGCGGACGTTCTTCGCGGGCTCATAGTCCTCGCGAGCGACGACGTGCTGAAGACGCGGATGAAGGCCGCGAATAAGAAGAAGCGGTGCATGCTCCACGCCGCCGCGCAGATGCGCGCGCCCGAGGTGCTCTCCGCGCTGCTCGAGCGCGTCCCCAAGGGAGACGTCACGTACCGAGGCGCGTTATCCTTCCTTACGCCGGTTCCGACGCGACCGCGTCGGCGCGGTGAACGCCGATCCTTAAGGACTTTGCTCCCCGGCGGCGTCTCTCTCCGCCCAGGGTCCCTCGCTCACGATCCCGACACACCTCCCTCGACGCCTTTCAACTCCGCTTCTGACGCCTTTGAACTCCACCCCGATATCATCGCTCGTGTGGACCCTCGACCCTCGACCCTCGACCCTCAGACGTCGAGGGAAACACGCCGCTGATGCTGATGCTCGGCGTCAACACCAAGTACGGCGGCTACGGCGCCGGCGCGTCCGCGACGGTGCTCCACTGCCTCGATCGCCTCGCGAAGGCGGACGAATCCTGCGTCACGAAGCTCCGCGCGCGCGACAAAGCGACGACGCTCCACGCGTCGGTCGAGTCCAGGCAGTGTCCGAGGGTGGTCGCCGAGCTCGTCAAGCGTCACCCGGACGCGTGCAAGGTGCGTTCTATACACTGGTCCCCATACGACCGCGTTGGCGTGGTGAACGCCGATCCTTAAGGACTTTACTTCCCGGCGCATCTCTCCGCCTAGGGTCCCTCGCTTTCAATACCCGACCTCGGCGCCTTTCAACTCCACCTGACGCCTTTCAACTCCACCCCGACGTTCGCTCGTACGGAACAGGCGAGGGACAAGGACGGGTACCTCCCGCTGCATCACGCGCTGTACGCGCAGGCGGACAAGGAGACGTTCAAGGCGCTGCTCGACGCGTATCCCGCCGCGGCGGGGTGCAAGGACGGCGACGGCGTGTACCCGCTGCACATGGCGGTGGAAGACGGCGCGCCCGCGGAGGTGGCGGAGATGCTCATGAAAGCCGACCGCGAGAGCATAACGCGCAAAGACGAGCGCGGGCACCTTCCTCTGCACGTGGCGCTCGTGTACGGGCAGACGAACGACATGGTACGGACGTTGCTCAAGGCGAACCCCGCCGCGTGCGCCGTCCCCGCCGAACGCGGCAGCTTCCCTCTGCACCTGGTGCTCAATCCTCACTTCCCGGTGACCGTCGTGAAGGAAATTTTAAAGGAGCACCCGAAAGCCGTCTTCGAGGCGAACAACGAGGGCCTGACGCCGCTGCACCTCGCGTGCACGCGCGGGAGCGTGGAGTGCGTCGAGCTCATACTCAAGGCGAACCCCGCCGCCGCGGCGATGTACGCGCGGAACAGGGGATTGCCGCTGCACGTAGCCGCGTCGGCGGGGGCGTTGGGGCGTCTGGATCCGAAATCGGCGTCGGAGATTTGCCAGGCGCTCGTGCACGCGTTTCCGGACGGCGCGACGCGCGTCGACGAGGAAGGGCGCCTGCCCATTCATCTCGCCGCGGAGAGCGAGACGGGGAAGGAGGTGATCGAGACGCTGTACATCGCGTTTCCCGGGGGGATTCATCACGTCGACGCGGGGGGTCGGTCGCCCGCGGATCGCGTCCCGCGCGCCGATAAGATTCGTCTGCTCATCGAGGGGATGGACCCGCAGGACGTGAAGCGCGAGCGGGAGAAGCGCGAGGCGGCCGCGCGACGGGCGAAGAAGCCGATGTACGCGGCGGCGGCGACGGGCGCGGGCGCGGCGGCGAAGAAGCGAAAGGGGAAAGGAGGAAAAGACGGCGACGACGCGAGCGGAAAGGAGGCGGCGGAGAGATACCTCTCCGGCGCTGACGCGCTGTCGCTCGTCGCGCGCGTGTGTCAGGGCGCGTCGTCCGATCTCGTGAGCGACGACCTCGCGTCCCTGAAGCGGTCGCTCCTGCGGTACGCCGACGTCGTCGACGAAGAGCTCAGGCGCGTTCTATCTCACACCGGTTCCCGTACGACCCCGTCGGCGCGGTGAACGCCGATCCTTAAGAAGGACTTTTCCCGGCACGTCTCTCCGCCCAGGGTCCCTCGCTCACGATCCCGACACACCTCGACGCCTTTCAACTCCACCCCTGACGCCTTTCAACTCCACCCCGACGTCGCTTCGTATGGACCCTCGACCCTCAGGCGTCGGCCGATCGAGGAGGCGATCATCGCGCGTCGACCGGAGTGGATGTGCCCGATCGGGCACTCGATCATGCGCGACCCCGTCCTCGCGTCGGACGGGCATCACTACGAGAGGAAGAAGATCGAGACGTGGATGCGGCGGTCGCGGAGGGAGACGATCCGCTCGGACGATTCCGACTTTGAGGGGGAGAATTCGGACGACGACGACGTCGCGTCCGACGACTCTTATTCCGACGCCTCGTTCACTCCGTCCGACTCCAACGACTCGTTCAGGTGCGTTCTATACACTGGTCCCCATACGACCGCGTCGGCGTGGTGAACGCCGTTCCTTAAGGACGTTTGCCGTCGTCTGTCTCCCCCCACCCCTCGCTTTCAGCCCCCGCCCTCGACGCCTTTCAACGCCAACTGACGCCTTTGAAATCCACCCCGACGTTCGCTCGTATGGAACGACCCTCAGGAACCCGTACGTC
>Ga0181560_10002165_pt1 | contig 18324 bp, 17 predicted proteins | sample 011ome_20_FD_133751 | JGI IMG/M metagenome (GOLD analysis project Ga0181560, IMG submission 133751) | Coastal salt marsh microbial communities from the Groves Creek Marsh, Skidaway Island, Georgia - 011509CT metaG (megahit assembly) | ecosystem: Environmental > Aquatic > Marine > Intertidal...
ATATGAATATCTTTTTGTTTTTGTGATTTACGTTACTAAATAAACTTTAGATTGCCCAAACCTTGATGACATGCGGTATAGCCCGGATGTCGTTAAGGGTTTCTTCTGAAGGCTCTGATTCGATATCAATCAGATTATAGGCAATTTCATCGCGGCTCTTGTTCAGCATATCAATTACGTTGATATCCTTGTCAGCAAGGACGGAGAGAATCTGCCCCAGCATGCGTGGAACATTTTCATTGATTATGCCAATACGGTGACCTTCGGATTTTTCCAGCATGAGCGAGGGAAAATTCACGGAATTTTTGATGGTGCCGTTTTCTAGAAAATTACGTAGTTGATCAACAGCCATAATCGCACAGTTTTCTTCAGCTTCATCGGTACTGGCGCCAATGTGAGGCAACAGGAAAGCTTTTTTACTTTTTAATAAGCCGGGAGTAGGAAAATCAGTAATATAGCTGGACAGGCCATCATTATTTAATGCTTCAAGCAGGGCTTCTTCGTCAACAAGTGCATCTCTGGAGAAGTTCAAAAGTACTGCGCCAGACTTGAAGTAGTTGATTAGTTTTCTGTCTATCAGATTTCTTGTGGACTCCAGAACAGGCAAATGCAAAGTCACGTAGTCCGAGCGCGAGATCAGGGAAGTCAGGTTCTCCTGTTTTTCGATCTGGTTAGCCAGCCGCCAGGCAGCATCGACTGAAATTGCCGGATCATATCCCAACACTTTCATACCCATCTGGATTGCGGCGTCTGCCACCATTGCGCCAATCGCACCCAGTCCGACAATTCCCAGGGTTTTACCTTTGAGTTCCATGCCCTTATATTTTTTCTTCTCTGCCTCCACGAGCTTCGACATTTCTGCCGCATCCAGATCGTGGGAAAGACTGTTTACCCAGTTAATACCTTCGATAATTCCTCTTGAAGACAAGAGCAGGCCACAAAGTACCAGCTCTTTCACCGCGTTGGCGTTGGCACCGGGGGTATTGAAAACTACGATGCCTTCCTTGGTATAACTGTCTACGGGAATGTTATTGACACCGGCACCCGCCCGGGCGACGGCTTTAAGGTTGGGGTTGATGTTTTCAGTAGACAGTTTTTGACTGCGTACAAGTAAAGCATCAGCATTTTCAATATCGGGAGATACAAGGTAATCCTGTTTTGGAAAACGTACGAGTCCCTTGTCAGAAATCTGATTGAATGTCTGAATCTTGAGCATCTAAAGGTCTTCCCTTGAGGTGTTATCGACTTGAATGCCGGGCTATGAACCCGGAAAATTTAGGGGCGCATTTATACAGGGAAAACATCAAAATTTCCAGTTAAAACCTTCGTCTATGTAATAATAGAAAGAACATCAACACTGGTTTACCCATGAATTCTAACTGGTTTGTCTATATTTTGCGCACTGCTGGCGGCTCCCTGTATACCGGGATTACGACGGATGTGGAGCGGCGGCTGGATGAGCATGCCGGAGTCGGTAACGCTACGAAGGGGACAAAGGGTGCGAAAAGTAAAAAGGGGGCAAAAAGTCTGCGTGGCAAAGGGCCCCTGAAACTTGTCTGGCATACCGCTGTTAAAAATCGCAGTGAAGCTTCAGTGCTCGAAGCGCGTATCAAGAAATTGTCGCGAACTTCCAAGGAACAGCTGGTAAGTGGCGACCGGGAAGTACTTGAGAGTATGTTTCCCTGAATGCCTCAATATTGATTCTGGGGTATAATTGTTTTTTTTAATCATGATCAGGTTAAGTATGACTGAGGCGGAAAACATCGTCCCATTGCAGATGCAGGAACTCGGAAAGAATGCCCGAGTGGCTTCCCGTGTTATGGCAGCAGCTGACACAGCAGTTAAGAATGCAGCCCTGCTTGCCGCTATGGACGCTATTGACTCAACCCGTGACAAGCTTGCCAGTGCCAACGTCAGGGATCTTGAAGCAGGGACTAAAAAAGGGCTGGATGCCGCTATGCTGGATCGTCTTGAGCTCACCCCTGCCAGAATTGAAAATATGCTGGAAGGTTTGCGCCAGGTTGCAGCCTTGTCAGATCCAATTGGTGAAATAGGTGAAATGCGCTATATGCCCAGTGGCATTCAGGTAGGCAGGATGCGAGTCCCGTTGGGAGTGATCGGGATTATTTATGAGTCCAGGCCCAATGTGACTGCCGAGGCCGCCAGTTTATGTTTGAAATCCGGCAATGCCACCATTTTGCGTGGCGGTTCGGAAGCTTTTTATTCCAACCAGGCCATCGCAGACTGCATACGTCAGGGCCTGGAGACAGCCGGATTGCCGGCAGCTGCAGTTCAGGTGGTTGGTACAACAGATCGCTCTGCTGTCGGTGAGCTTATTACCATGCCTGAATATGTGGATGTCATTGTACCCCGAGGCGGTAAAGGCCTGATTGAAAGGATCAGCAAAGAGGCCAAGGTTCCAGTGATCAAGCATCTGGATGGCATCTGTCATGTTTATATTGATGATGGGGCAGATATCACCAAGGCAGTTAATATCGCTCTCAATTCGAAGACCAACCGCTATGGTGTGTGTAATGCAATGGAAACACTGCTGGTTGCCGAGTCCATGGCTGCTGAGGTACTTCCCCAACTTGAGCAGGTCTACAGTGATTTCGATGTAGAGTTGCGGGGTTGTAAAAAGACTTGTCTATTAATGGTAAGCGCGAAGGAAGCCAGTGAAGAAGACTGGAGCACAGAATACCTTGCCCCGGTACTTTCAATACGTGTCGTTTCCGGTATTGATGAAGCCATTGATCATATCAATACTTATAGTTCCCAGCACACAGACACGATCGTTACGGAAGATTATAGCCGTGGCCGGCGTTTCCTCAGGGAAGTAGATTCCAGTTCAGTGATGATTAACGCATCAACGCGTTTCGCTGATGGTTTCCAGTATGGATTGGGTGCAGAAATAGGAATTTCTACAGATAAAATTCATGCACGTGGACCAGTGGGGCTCGAAGGTCTCACTTCACAGAAATACGTTGTGCTGGGTGATGGCCATGTACTTGAGAAATAGAACTTGCAGTGAATGAAAGTTCTGCGCCAGTGTTAGAGCTAGGCTTGATGGGCGGGATGTTTGATCCTGTCCATCAGGGACACCTTAAAATAGCACTCACCTCCCTTGAGAAATTACAACTGGATGCAATCCGGCTGCTGCCCTGTGGCAATCCGGTTCACCGCAGTGGTGTTTTTGCTTCTTCGCAGCATCGTCTGGCAATGCTGAGATTGGCCGTCGAAGATTATTTGGATATTGGAATTGATGATCGTGAACTTAAAAGCGATGATCCGTCTTTTACTCTGACAAGTTTGCAAAAGATAAAACAGGAGCTGCCCGATGCAAGGCTTTACTTCATCATGGGGCAGGATGCTTTCAATAACTTCAATACCTGGCATCGATGGCAGGAAATATTTTTATTGGCTCACATAATTGTTGCTGCAAGGCCTGGCTACCAGCTTAATCCTGCAAAAGAGTTAGCGGCAGAATTAAATCAACGAATGGTGTCGTCAGTTGAGAAGTTGAAACAGGCAGAAAATGGGAAAATTTTAATTACAGAATATGATTTGCTGGATATTTCCTCGTCAATGGTGAGGGAGACGGTTCTTGGTCATAAAAGTTTAGCTGGGTTGGTGCCAGAATTGGTGCCAGAAAAAGTTGCTCAATATATAAATACTCACAAGTTATACGCCCGGGAGGCTGACATTTGAACGCTGAAAACCTCAGAGATATTGTTATCAATACTCTTGAAGATATGAAAGGCAGGGAACTTACCTGCTTACATGTTTCGGATATTACGACTATTACTGATTATATGGTTGTAGTCACTGGTACATCATCAAGGCACGTCAGGTCTCTTGCTGAAGATGTTGCAAAAAAAGTCAAAGACAGTGGCAGTCCGGTCTATGGCATGGAAGGTCAGAATCTGGGCGAATGGGTTTTGCTTGATCTGGGAGATGTCCTGGTTCATGTAATGACAGAAGATGTTCGAAAAATGTATGACCTTGAATCACTTTGGGACATGAAGCCTTCTGATAAAGAATAAATTTATTGGATTAACGGGAACTTCACTTTTTCCGTGAACGCTCTGAATATGAAAATAAAGCTCATTGCAGTTGGAACAAAAATGCCGGCCTGGGTTGAAACGGCTGTCAGTGAGTATCAAAAACGCCTGCCAGGAAATTTTCAGCTAATCATTACCGAAGTGCCCATGGCGAAAAGATCCAAAGCCAATTCAGATATAGCAAGACTTTGCGAAGCCGAGGGAAAAGCCCTGTTAAATGCGGTTGCGCCTGGTGATTATCTGGTAGCCCTGGATGTAAAAGGAACGTCACTGGCAACCGAGGTGATGGCCAATAAAATTGAAAAATTAAAGGATATTGGTCAGGATCTGGCATTACTGGTGGGTGGGCCGGATGGTCTTTCAGAGCAATGTCTGGAATCGGCTCATGAAGCATGGTCACTCTCTGCTTTAACAATGCCGCATACTATTGTTAGAATCGTGGTAGCAGAGCAGATATACAGGGTTTGGAGTGTTTTGGCAGGACATCCATACCATCGGGAATAGCTGAAATAGGCTGAAATTGAAAACCTGCTGAGTTCGCCGACTGGTATTGGTATACATAGTAAAACTGCGAATACTATAAAACCAGATAGTATAAATTCATGTAATAGAATACAGGTAGTACATCACAGTGGACTTTCGTGATATCAGTAATGACTGAAAAAATCACAATACAGGATCACCAACTCGAACGGCAAATAGTCTTGTCGAGAATCATCGTCGGCGGCGTAATCGCATTCTTATTAATACTCGCCTTGATTGCCCGACTATTTTTCCTCCAGGTCAATCAACACGACTATTATTCAACCAAGTCTGACAATTATCGAATTCATGTACAGCCCATCGTTCCCACTCGGGGTTTAATTTACGATCGTAATGGAACGCTGCTGGCAGAAAACGTCCCCAGTTTTACCCTTACCCTGGTCCGCGAACATGCTGGTGATGTTGATCAGGTTGTTGATGTAATTGAATCGCTTATCTCTTTGCCAGAAGAGGACAGGGAAAAGTTACGCAGCCGTTTGAGAAGTCGAAGTATCCCTTATTCCTCCGTTCCAGTTCGTTTTAATCTAAGTGAAGAAGAAATTGCCAGAATTTCTGTAAACCAGTTTCGCTTGCCTGGCGTCAGTGTTGAAGCTCAACTTGTGCGCCATTATCCGGAAGGAGAATTTTTTGCGCATTCTGTTGGCTATCTTGGCAGCATCACAGAAGACGAATTAAAGGCAGTTGATCCTGTCAATTACAGCGGTACACATCAGATAGGCAAGCAGGGGGTTGAGAAGTTTTATGAAAATATTCTCCATGGTCAGGTAGGCTACCAAACAGTTGAAAAAAATGCCCGTGGCCGGATCATGAGCGTACTTGACAGAACTGACCCGGTCCCTGGTCAGGATATTGTTTTGAACCTGGACAGCAAAATACAAAAAGCCGCAGTAGAGGCACTGGGCGACTATCGTGGCGCGGTAGTAGCAATTGATCCTGAAACCGGGGGTATTTTAGCCCTGGTGAGTAAACCCGCGTATGACCCGAATCTTTTTGTTCAGGGTATCAGTCGAAAAGATTATGCCTCTCTTAATGATCCTGTAAATTCGCCCTTATTTAACCGGGCACTGGCCAAATATGCACCGGGCTCTACGGTAAAACCCTTCATCAGTCTTGCCGCGCTGAATGAAGGCTATCGAACTCCCGAGGATACCGTGCATGACCCTGGCTACTATCAACTGGGTAATCATAAACACTATGACTGGACCTGGTGGTCGAATAAGACCGGGCATGGCACTGTAGATATGCAAAGAGCAATTTATCAGTCATGTAATGTGTATTTCTGGGACCTTGCCATGGACATGGGCATTGACCAGATGCATGATTTTCTTTTCCGTTTTGGTTTTGGGCGAAATGTCAGTCTTGATTTGCCGCAGGCCAGTACCGGGACGCTGCCTTCGCGGGAATGGAAGTTGAATGCCATGGGTGAGCCCTGGTATCCCGGAGAAACGATTAACTCCTATGTCGGACAAGGTTATACGGAAGCGACCCCGTTACAACTGGCGACGGCAACCATGCTTATGTCCAATAAAGGAAAATGGTATCGCCCTGCAGTAATGAGGCAAATCGGCACGGACTCTTCCCCTGCCATTGAGTCCAGTTTTCTTCCGGATATAGAAATCAATAATCCGGATTACTGGGACTTTATAGCAGAATCCATGGAGATGGTTGTTAGCAGGGGATACGGTGGTGAATACAGAACCTATGGTTCAGCCTATCCTTATATTGCCGCCGCAGAACCTTTGAAATACCGCATGGCCGGTAAATCAGGTACAGCCCAGGTAATTGCTATTCCGGAAAATTACGACAGAGCCGATGTGGTGCCGGAAAAATACCGGGAACATGCATGGTTTATCTCTTTTGCGCCGGTGGATAACCCGAAAATCGCCCTGGCTGTTTTTGTCGAACATGGCGAGGCTGGCAGCTCTGTTGCCGGCCCTATTGCCAGAAATGTTCTTGATGCCTACCTTCTTGATGAGCAGGGTGAATTAAAAGCAGAATTTATTTATCCCCAAATTTCAGTAGAAGATGAAGATTCAGAATCGGCAATGCCTGTTGAAGAGTCCATCGTTGGTTCAGCAAGTGAAACATCAGAATCCCTTGCTGAAGAAAACGTGAATCTTGTCACCGTAAATCAGTAGCTATCAAATTGTGATGGAGAAAGTTTGAGTAGTCAGGATTTTATCAGGCATATGGGGTATATCGGCAAAGACCTTGGGCGCCGCAAGAGTGTCTGGGAATACCTGCATATCGATTTTCCTTTATTCGTTGCTATTCTGATCTTACTCGGTTTTGGTCTGATGGTGTTGTACAGCGCGACAGATGGCAACATGGCCATGATGGGGCGCCAGATAACCTTTATTATCGTTTCATTGGGCGCAATGCTGTTTATGGCCCAGTTGGAAGTCCGCATTCTCAAGCGTTGGGCGCCCTGGATGTATCTGGGCGGAATGGCGTTGCTTGTAGCTGTTATTTTCTATGGCAGTATCGGTGGCGGGGCCAGACGCTGGATTGATTTACCCATACTCCCACGCTTTCAGCCCTCTGAAATAATGAAAGTGGTGCTACCACTTTGTGTTGCCGGTTACTTTTCCAAGCGAGCAATCCCCCCACGTTTTAAACATATTTTTTGGGCCTTGGTAATAATCATGCTGCCTACAGCTCTTATCGCCATTCAGCCAGATCTTGGTACTGCCTTGCTGATAGCTGTATCCGGCCTGTTTGTTATTTTGCTTGCAGGTATTAACTGGAAACTGGTTTTTTCTTTTCTTGGGGTGGCCATACTCTCAAGTCCCGCGCTGTGGATTTTTTATATGTCCGATTATCAAAAGCAGCGAGTGAAAACCCTGTTTGATCCGCAAAGTGACCCGCTGGGTACGGGCTGGAATATTATCCAGTCACAAACAGCAATTGGTTCTGGCGGTGTTTTTGGCAAGGGCTGGCTAAACGGGGTGCAATCGCGACTGGATTTTCTTCCAGAAGGGCAAACAGACTTTATTGTGGCGGTACTGGCGGAGGAATTTGGATTGCTGGGAATGTTGTTTTTGCTTGTTCTGTACATCGCTATTATCGGGCGCGGACTTTATATCGCGGCTACTGCCCAGGATACTTATAGTCGTTTATTGGCAGGCAGTATTATTCTTACTTTTTTTGTTTATGTGTTCGTTAATATTGGTATGGTGAGTGGAATTTTACCTGTGGTAGGTGTGCCTTTGCCGATGGTTAGTCTGGGGGGGACCTCAATTCTGACCCTGATGGTAGGCTTTGGTATCCTGATGTCCATTCATACACATAACAAGACCCTTATTCCCTGAATAAGGTATAATTTGCGCTGTTTTTGATGAAACGAAAGCTCTGCCTAGGAGTGAATATTCAAGTGTATTTTTGGTCTTGCTTGACCAGATTCCTGATAATCGCCCTGGCTGCCACTCTGGCAGCTTGTGTAAGTCCAACTACCCCTCAAAAAACAGGTTCGAGCCGCTATGAAATGGCGGATGACAGCCCTGTCCTTGAGCCTATTGATCTCTCGGCAGTGCCACCAGTTATCCCTGAGCCTGTCACCCGGACCATTGCTGGAAACAAAAGTCCCTATACGGTTAACGGGATGACCTATTACGTAATGGATTCAGAAGAAGGCTATGAGGAAACCGGCATGGCTTCCTGGTATGGCCGAAAATTTCATGGTCACCTGACGTCCAATGGTGAGATCTATGACATGTTCACTTTGACGGCGGCCCATAAATCGCTGCCCATCCCGAGTTTTCTTGAGGTAACCAACCTGGACAATGGCAAAAGTGTGGTAGTCAGGGTTAATGACAGGGGCCCCTTTCATGATGACAGGATCGTTGATTTATCCTATGCAGCAGCAGCCAGCCTGGATTATGCCGCTAACGGTACGGCGCGTGTACGGGTAAAGGCCTTGTTACCTGATTCGTCCGCTGAATCTCCCCGATTTACCCAGCAGACTACCTCGCCAGACAGTGATAATGATGCGCAAGCAACCCAGGAACTGGTGCTGCAGGAACGAAACCGCATTGAGCAGGGCACAGGCCTGGATTTTCTCCAGTTAGCGGCATTTAGTAATGAAAATAGTGCCATACAATTGATGAACAGGGTAAAACTACTCACCTCGTTGCCGGTGTTTATTCGCAGCGATAGTGATGGTGGTACAGGAAACTTGTTGCATCGAGTGCGTCTTGGCCCCTTAAATGAGACAATAGACCTGCAGGCACTGATCACAATAATTGTTGATGCCGGTCTGGGCACGCCGTTCAGGGTCAGGCAATAAACACAATGTTGCCATTATTTCGACAGACAATTATTAGACAATTAACAGATAAGATTACAGATCACAGATTGCAATTTAAAAGACCGATCCAGAACAGAGATTAAATCCTTTAACCAGAAACTGAAAACAATCTTCATGAGGGCAAAAATGGTGAGTTTGCGAATATTTTTCACGGCTATTACTTCGGTAAATTACAGGAGGTTCCTTGGAATACTGCTGTTAGCGGGTGTTTTCGCTGGTCAGGTTAATGCCCAGCAGTCAATCATTCCTCGTGCTCCCCAGATAGCTGCAACCAGCTATATTCTTATGGATGCCAAAACCGGTGAAATCCTGGTTGAGGAAAATGCTGACATTCCATTACCACCGGCAAGCCTCACTAAAATTATGACTTCCTATGTTGCTGCCAATGAAGTTACTCAAGGTAATGTTTCTCTCAACGACCAGGTTCATGTCAGTGTAAAGGCATGGCAAATGGAAGGGTCGAAGATGTTTATCCAGGAAGGAACCCAGGTACGTCTGGAGGACCTTTTACGCGGCATGATCATTCAGTCTGGGAATGACGCCAGTGTTGCTATCGCCGAACATATTGCTGGCAGCGAAGCCGCATTTGCCGACATGATGAATCAGCATGCTGAATTGCTGGGATTGAATAACAGTTATTTTTTGAATGCATCGGGTTTACCTATGCCCCAACACACTATGTCAGCAAGAGATCTGGCGCTGCTGTCGAAGGCGCTGATAGAAAATTTTCCATCTCATTACGCCATGTATTCTGAAAGAGAATTTACCTTTAACGAAATACGCCAGCCCAACAGGAACAGTCTGCTATTTAGAGACCGAAATGTAGACGGTATCAAAACCGGGCATACCGATGAAGCGGGTTATTGTCTGGTGGCATCAGCGACAAGAGATGATATGCGTCTGATTGCGGTAGTAATGGGGACAGACAGCACTGATGCGCGCGCCATTGAATCGCAGAAACTGCTGACCTATGGCTTTCGTTTCTACCAGACTCTGCAGTTATTCGAGAACAGTGAAGTACTCTCCACCGAGCGCGTCTGGTCCGGTAAAAACAATGCCGTGGATATTGGTATCACCGACGAGGTTTACGTCACAATTCCACGCGGTCAGGAAGACAACCTGGTTAGAGAGCTGGTGATAGATGAAACACTGAAAGCGCCGATCAGTGCCGGGCAGGTACTGGGTAATATTAAAATCAGTCTCGCCGATCAGGTTTTTTATGACGGCCCGGTAGTCGCCATGGAAGTCATAGAAAGGGGCAGTTTTATCAAACGCATCATGGACTTTCTGCACTTGTTTTTCCTCAGTCTGTTTGGCTAATGCAGAGAATTATCAGGACGCTGTACGTCCAGGAGCAATTACGATACGTAGTATGGAACCCGAAGAATCTCCCAAAATAGAATATCCCTGCCGTTACCCTATCAAGGTCATGGGACTTGATGTCGATGAATTCAGTACGGCTATTGTTGATATCGTTCGTCAACATGCGCCGGAACTTACAGAAGAAGACATTAATTTTCGGCCCAGCCGGCATGGCAAATACCTGGCCGTGAATGTCATTATCACCGCCCGCTCATTGGAGCAGATTCAGGCCATCTTTGACGATCTGAAGGCCAGTGGCCGTGTTGCCATGGTCATATAGATAATCATATAGACACTCATCCAGCAGTTTAGGCAGCATCATTCTTGAAGAGGTAATGTGACCAGCATTCTTGCACCAAGTCATGTTGAAGAACTGGCATTCAGAGACCTGGGTCTGGCTGATTATTCAGAAACCTGGAATGCCATGAAATCATTCACGATTGAACGCAGTCCCGGGCAACAAGATGAGTGCTGGTTGCTGCAGCACAGCCCAGTTTTCACCCTTGGTCAGGCTGGCCTGAAAGAACATATTATCGATCCCCATGGTATTCCCGTGGTTGAAAGCGACCGCGGCGGGCAGGTTACCTATCATGGGCCAGGACAACTGGTTGCCTATCTTCTGCTTGATATAAAGCGACGGAAAAAAGGCATTCGACAACTGGTCGATATCATTGAGCAAAGTATTATCGAAGTACTTGCTGATTTTTCCATTTCTGCCGCAACCCGCAAGGGCGCACCTGGTGTCTATGTCAATGATGACAAGATTGCTGCGCTTGGCTTGAGAATCAAGAATGGTTGCTCCTACCATGGCTTGAGTCTGAATGTTGATATGGATCTTGAGCCATTCAGTTATATTAACCCCTGTGGCTATCCCGGACTTGGGGTTACCCAGATTCGCCAGTTTGTCACGGATTACCCAAACGATCTCATGGCAGAAACCAGCGCCAGGTTAACTAAGGTGCTGTCAGACAATCTGCTATAATTCTTTTCTTTTTAACTTTTCAGTAGCTCAATTATGCCAAATACAGAAAACATCAAACCTGTTGTACAGGGTGAAAAACTCCGAGGTGCAGACAAGGTAGCGCGAATTCCAATAAAAATTATTCCGACTGTGGAGATGCCGCGCAAACCGGCGTGGATTCGCGTCACTCTTGGCAATAATGAAAAAGTGGACAAGATCCGCCAGACCCTGCGCAAGCACAAACTTAGTTCGGTATGCGAGGAAGCCTCCTGTCCTAATCTGGGTGAATGTTTCAGCAGTGGTACGGCTACTTTTATGATTATGGGCGATATTTGCACGCGCCGGTGTCCGTTTTGCGATGTTGCCCATGGCCGGCCGAATGTCCTGATGGAAAACGAACCACTGGAACTTGCAGAAGCAATCGCAGAAATGGGGCTCACTTATGTAGTGGTGACCTCAGTGGACAGGGATGACCTGCGTGATGGTGGTGCTGATCATTTTGCTCGCTGTATCACGGAAACCCGTCGCCTTAATCCGGGTATCAAGGTTGAGGTATTAGTGCCCGATTTTCGTGGCAGGGGCGATATTGCAATCGATATTCTGTCGCGCACCACCCCGGATGTGTTTAACCATAATCTGGAAACGGTGCCCAGATTGTATAAACAGGTCCGACCCGGTTCAGATTATCAGTGGTCACTTGACCTGCTAAAAAAATATAAAGAGATGGCACCTGATGTGCTGACCAAATCCGGAATCATGGTTGGCGTGGGTGAGACCAGAGAAGAAGTGTTGCAGGTAATGGAAGATATGCACGCCCACAACATTGATATGGTTACTATCGGGCAGTATCTGCAACCGTCCCGGGATCATTTGCCAGTGGATCGCTTTGTGCATCCTGATGAATTTGAGGAATATGCCCGGATAGGCGAAAAGATGGGTTTCCATCATGTTGCCAGTGGTCCCATGGTGCGCTCAAGCTACCACGCTGATAAACAGGCAAAACTGTCAGACTAGCGCCGGTGAGCAGATTGTTGAACAAGGTTGCTTTCATTACCGGTGCTGCTGGCGGTATTGGTTTGGCGGCGGCAAAACTTTTTTTACAGGAAGGTGCGTCGGTCATTATGGCTGATCGGGATGCAGACCTGTTGGAAGATGCCAGGGAAACCATGGAGGAACTCACTTCAGCAGAAGGCGCTGGGGGCACAAAAGGCAGTTTTAATATAGTAAAAACAGATGTCACCAGTCAGGAAGAAATTGAGCAAACCGTCGCCCATATTCAGAGAAAATTTAATCATATAGATATAGCCGTTCTAAATGCCGGCATACCCGGGGCGAACATGCCGCTGGAAGACTACCCGGTAGATTTATTTGACCAGGTGATGGCGGTGAATATGCGTGGTGTGTGGCTGGGAATGCGTGCGGTGATACCGCTAATGAAGCAGCAGCAATGCGGCAGCATCATTATGACGTCTTCCATTCAGGGTTTGTCGGCATTGCCAGGCACGACAGCTTATACCACCAGCAAACATGCTCTGGTCGGTATGATGAAAGGGGCAGCTCTGGAGCTGGCTGAATTTGGCATCAGGGTCAATGCCATTCATCCTGGTTATGTAGAAACGCCGATGATGGAAGCTATACATCACGCCGTGGTGCCGGATGCTCCGGAAAAGTTCCAGGCCAGTATTGCCTCCTCGGTACCCATGGGGCGCTATGCCAAAGCGGATGAAATTGCACGATTGATGTTGTTTCTGGCCAGTGATGAGTCCAGTTATTCAACCGGGAGTAGCTTCCTTGCAGACGGCGGTATTTTAGCAGCCTTGCCAACCTTCTAGATTTTCCCAATAATTTCTTGCCTAGCCTGCAAGGTCCCCTCGAACAGCGGTATTTTGATTACGCGGATCCGAGGCAGCCTCGATGGCCGTGTGAGTACCGGTCAGATCAAGAATCATGCTGGTCAATTCATCCCAGGGCTTGAGGTTTATCAGTCCTTTTACCGACTGATCGACATTGCGCGCCTTGATCAACATATTTTCCAGACTGCTGATGCTGTGATTTCGAAGCGCATGGCCGACGATCGGCATTCTGTTTTGCCAAACCCGTTCTGATTGCATAACGCCGTTAATATTCTGTCCTTGACGAATTTTTTCCTGCATACGTAGCAGGGTCCTGATTTCACGGATCAGAAAAAACAGTATTTTTAAGGGGTCATCACCTTCGGCCCGTAAATGATTAAGTATATTCAGTGCTTTGCTGCCATGACCTGCGAGGCTGGCATCCGCCAGGGCAAAAACATTGAAGCGAGAACTGTCGGCAACAGCCCTGGCGACAAAATCCCGGGTTAGCATTCTGTCACCTGCGAGAAGCGCGAGTTTGTCAATTTCCTGGGCAGCGGCAAGCAAATTACCCTCCACGCGCTGACAGATGATATCGATACTGTCCTGATCAGCAGTCATACCGGCTCGCTTTATGCGCTGGGCTACCCAGCCTGGCAGCTGTTGGGCATTGACTGGCCAAACCTGCACTACAATGCCTCTGGACTCGATGGCCTTGAACCATTTTGTGGAAAGCGCTGGTTTGTCAATTCTGCCACTGCTTATAAGTAGTAAATTATCTTCGCCGGGATCTTTGGCGAAGATTTCCAGGGCTTTTTTGGCCTCGTTATCCAGTTTTGGCGAATGCAGTCTCAGGTCTATCAGTTTACGATCGGCAAAAAGGGACAGGCTGTTGGCTGATTCCAGCAAAATACCCCAGTTAAACTGGGCACTGACATCATGCACTTCGCGTTCGCTAAACCCTTGCTCTTTGGCAATCTGCCGAACGCTGTCGAGGGTTTCCTGGACCAGCAGAGTCTCATCACCGGAGATCCAGACAAGAGCAGGCAACTGTTTTGCCAGTTGGGAAGTAAGTTGTTCAGGTTTAACGATCATGTGCCATCATTCTAGCGAAGGCCAATCATGCATAAAAGCATAATCATGATTCTTTGTGGGCAAAGTTCAGCTTTCACTTATAGTGACTGGCGTGTCTTCGCTATCTGACAGCGTTTGCTGCGCATCCTGTAACAATTCAATATTGGTCTGATCACTGACCTTGGATTCAATAACATCACCTTCTGCATTACGTTGCAGTGATTCCCTGACTGAATTCAGTCGTCTGGCGGCTTTCCATAAATGTCGGCAGCCACGTTTTACCTGATTGGCATATTGCAGCAGGATGTCCATCTGTGAAATTTGCAGATTGCCAAACGAGGCATTAAGCAGAATCGCTTCTTTCAGGATGTCGTATTTCTTTTCCACTTCAGCATAGTTATCCGCGCTTTTTATGGTCTCTGGGGTATTATCAGGGGTGAGTGAATCTAGATGTCTGTCGGCGGCTGCAATAAATTCATGAAAGGCAGTATTGAAGTCACTTTCCTGATGTTCCATGGTGATATCTCCCAGTCGGGCAATATCCTCTGAAATCTCGATGCTCAGTATGTATTCCTGCAAGGCATGCATCAGACTCATCAAGGCTTCCGAAATAAACGGGGTTAATTCGTTTTTATTCAGCCCTGCGGAGAATTTACCTATTTCGCCAGCCAGATTACGAATGATGGCGCTGCGACTTTTAAAATCGTAGTCCTGCAGTCGCAGGTTTTTCTGGAACAACTCCACGCACATGGTCGCGATTCTGCTTAACTCCAGCGACAGCGTATCAACCGCGATATAGGGTAGCGCCAGCACGTTTTTATCAAGGTAACGGGGTCTGGATTCGGTTTCCTCCTGTGTCTGAAAGCGGTGATTCAGCATCTGGACCATCCGGCTGGAAAGCGGCCACATAAGAATCACGCCGAGCACATTGAAAGTGGTATGAAAGATTGCCAAAGACACTGAGGGAGAAGTATCCAGGCCAAATGCTGTCTGTACTGTAGCGCCCAGCCATAGCATTGGCCCCAGGAGTAACAAGGCGGCGAGTGCGGTAATGACATTAAACATGACGTGGGCCATGGCAACTCGCTTGGCTGTGGACGTCGCACCAAACACCGAAATTATTGCAGTGGTTGTGGTGCCAAGATTTGCACCAATGATCATGGCCGCCGCAATATTGTAGGGAACCAGTCCACTTTCTGCCGCACTAAGGGCAACCACCATCGCCGCACTTGAAGACTGCATGACCGTTGTTAGCAGGAAGCCGATAAAGAGATAGGTCAGGACCAGTAATAAGGTGAGTTCCTGAGCTTGGGGCAGCGAAATATTGGCTGACAGCGATTCAAAAGAAGATTTTAAAAATCCGATTCCCAGGAACAGCAGACCAAAACCCACCAGTGCCTGTCCTGAGAAGCCGCGCCTGGTTTCCTTGCCTGTCAGCTTCAGGATGGCGCCAATACCAACCATGGGCAGGGCAAGGGCTTCTATGTTTAATTTAAAACCGATCAGGGCAACGATCCATGCTGTCATGGTGGTTCCGACGTTGCTGCCAAAGATTACCCATATGGCTTTTTCCAGACTGAGCATACCGGCATTGGCAAAGCCGATGGTGGCGACGGTGACGGCACTTGAGGATTGCACAATGCCGGTGATGAGGAAACCCGAGAAGAGTCCGCGCGCGCGAGTATTAGTCCACAGCGCAAGGATATCGCGCAGGGTATTACCGGCAGCCAGCTTCAGGCCATCGGTCATCAGACCCATACCGATGAGAAGCAGGCCAAGACCGCCGATTAAATTTCCAATTGATGAAATCATAGGGTGGAATATTACCCTATTTGTCAGGCAGCCAATTAATATGAATCAAAAATTATATTTCAGGATCAAGTAGACTATCGGTTTCGCTATCGATGTAGCCCCACATGAAAGCTTTGGAATTGTTATATCCGCGTCCGCTAAGGGCCATGAACGATCACCTTGCCAGGTTGATTGCGGGTCAGTTGTGGATGAAAGTGATGCTGGGTATGGTTGCCGGCATCCTGGTGGGGATTCTGACTGGTCCCTCAATGGGCTGGCTTGAGGCCAGTACGGCAGCCACCCTGGGTAACTGGCTGGCCTTTCCTGGACAGTTGTTTTTGACGCTGGTGCAAATGATCGTGGTACCACTGGTGTTTGCCTCCATTATTCGAGGTCTGGCGGCCACTGAAAATGTTGAACAGTTAAAAAAGCTTGGCCTGTCTGTGGTTATATTTTTTGTCATTACCACAACGCTCTCCATCATAATTGGTGTCTACCTGGCTTTACTCATCAAACCAGGAAATTACATTGATTCCGCTTTATTAAGTAATCTCGAAATCAGTCTGGATCAACCAGTAGCCAATGCTGTCAGCGCCCCTGATTTTGCCATGCTGCCCCAGGTAGTGATTAATATGTTTCCGGCGAACCCGCTCAATTCCATGGTGGAAAGCCAGATGCTGCAGGTGGTAATTTTTGCGGTGATTTTTGGTATTGCCCTGCTTATGACCAGTGCCGAAAGAGCGCGCCCATTGCTGGAGTTTATGGGGTCACTGCAGGAAGTTTGCATGACTATAGTAAAAGGGGCAATGCTGTTGGCGCCGGTCGCTGTGTTTGGCTTGATGGCTCAACTTATATCGAGGATTGGCCTGGAAGCCCTGCTGGGTATGGCCATCTATGTGATGACGGTTTTGTTTGGCTTATTCATTATTTTTATTGGTTTCATGGTCATTATTTTTTTACTGACCCGTTACAATCCTCTGGTCTTTATTAAAAACTCCAGAGAATTGCTGCTGCTGGCATTTTCAACTTCCAGTTCGGCGGCCGTCATGCCGTTAACAATTAAAACCGCTGAAGACAAACTCAATGTCAGGCCTTCCATTGCCGAGTTTGTTATTCCCATTGGTGCGACCATCAATATGAATGGCACCGCGCTGTACCAGGGCGTTGCCACTATTTTCCTCGAGCAGGTTTATGGCATAGAGCTAAGTGCCAGTGCATTAATGTTACTGGTAGTGGTGGCAGTGGGTGCCAGTATCGGTTCACCGGCGACGCCTGGAGTCGGTATTGTAATTCTTGCCATGGTACTTGGTAAGGTGGGTATCCCGGCCTCAGGTATAGCGCTGTTACTGGGAGTGGATCGCATACTGGATATGTGCAGAACAGCCGTCAATGTTGCCGGTGACCTGGTGGCTTGCCTGGTAATGGACAAGTGGGTTGGAGGTTCCAGTACCAGTGAAGAGGAAACCCGGCAGCAAAAAGATCTGCAGAAAGAACGCTTGTTTACCAATGAAGATGTCATCGTAAGAGAAGTATAGGATTTTGCCAGGACCGGTAAAATAAAAGGTAATACTTTTATCTTGCAGCGGTAATTTATTCCAGGGCAGTGAGTAATATACTGTTCAATGATCTGCTCAGCGTTTCAAGTGTCGCAGGACTGCCGCCACAGCCCCGGGTAATATCTATCTGCAGTTCTCCATTTTCCCGCTTGAAAGCCTGGATTGGTTCCGAGCGTGCTATTAGTCCGTCTTCAGTAGCAAAGACCTGGTATTGCAGTGAAGGATCGATAGTGAGATAGACAGAAGAGCCATAGCGGGTGTCTATCAACCAACCCTGCTTACCCTGTGGGGCTGCTTCATCAAAAAAATCAAACAGCACATCCGGGGCCAGATTATGGGAAATGCTTTCAAGGCTATTTTGGGCATTGAGATCGCTATACCTGCCTGACAGTCGATCCAGCCGGTAACGGGGCTCGAATCCCAGCAACACACCAAGGCCTTTCCATTTTACGAAGCCTGCATCCAGCTGGAACTGATCACCGAGTAGCGTAAATTGCTTACTATTGCAGAAATCACCCTGTTGTAATTGGGCCATATAATTAAAATCTGCAGTTTTGATGAAAGACAGGCGGGCTACCGGGGTTTCCTGGTTAAAGCGCTCGTAAATATAAAACGGGGCGGATGACAAAAGGGCCATAACCACAATCACTGCCAGTAACAGCAGTCGTCGCAGGTATTTTAGGAAGCGCTTGAACAAGTCAATAATCCTGTGGTGTCGTTAACGCTATTCTCGTTCAGACAACAGGGTTTGTATACAGGGGGGTTAGCTGGATCTGGAAGCGCTGATCAATTGTTCCAGAGTAACAATTTCAAAGTCATTGTGAGTGGTGACATGGTC
>Ga0181560_10002170_pt1 | contig 18313 bp, 11 predicted proteins | sample 011ome_20_FD_133751 | JGI IMG/M metagenome (GOLD analysis project Ga0181560, IMG submission 133751) | Coastal salt marsh microbial communities from the Groves Creek Marsh, Skidaway Island, Georgia - 011509CT metaG (megahit assembly) | ecosystem: Environmental > Aquatic > Marine > Intertidal...
AATGAAGGAATGCCATCGCATTTTTTCCACTTCGCCGAAAAGCGATGACAGCCCGCTCACAGAAACGCCTGTAAGTCGGGGGAACAACGCGACATTCAGTAGCGAGCGGCACGACGCGCACATCGCGGCGCGCGGTGCGTAGGGCGTGCGCGGCGTGCGCTGGAGACGAATTCGGTGACGTGCAGACGAGTATTCTCGCTACAGACGACATCTGTTTCGCCGGGCGCGTTCTCTTCCAGCGGGGCTGCGGAGGCTGACGAGGTTGCGCGCCCCGCTCTGCCGTGGACGTCGATTGGCTTTCCCGAAACACGCGCGTTGACCAGACGCGATGGGCGGCGGCCGCGCCAACACCGACTTTCGCAGGGCGCCTCGCGCGGAAACCATCGCGATGCCAGACATTGAGGTACGAGGGAACGCGAATGCGGTCGGCACGTCCGCCGCGGACGCGAGCGCCTCTCCCGAGCTCCCACGCGTCGTCCCGTGACTCTTGAATCCTCGGCCGTCCCGAAAGAAAGAACGCACGCTGACGAACAGCGTTCGTTCGCGCCCTTCCCACGCGCTCGCAGGCGCGCATGCGCGATAAATTCTCCGAGCTCGCCGCGGTGGTGCGTCGACTGAGCGCGCCCGGAAACGCCGCCGCCGACCTCCCCGAGACCTCCGACCGGTACGAGCTCGAGGTGGACGGCATCCTCCGCGACGCCGCGGGGAAACTCGCATCCTTCCGCGCCGCCGCCGGGAAACGCGTCGAGGCGGTGTCGCTGGACGCCGCACTCGCGCAGGCGCGCGCGGACTTCGACGCGCGCCTCGCAGCGAGGACGCGTGAGTTCGAGTCCCAGAAGCGGCGCGCGGAGGCGGAGCGCGACGCCGCGGCGGAGGAATCGGAGACGGCGCGCCGACGCGCGCGGCTGGCGGAGACGCGCGCGGAGGAAGCCGACCGCGCGCTGCGCGCCGCCGAGGAGGCGTGCTCGATTTCGGACTCGAAGCTCGAGGACCTGGAATCGACGCGGACGAGCGCGCGCGATGAGGAGAAGACGCGCGCGCGGGTGGCAGAGCTCGAGCGCGAGCTCGAGCGGCGCGCGGAGGCGGATGCGACGAGCGCGACGAAAACAGACGCGCTCGAGGCGGCGTTGAAAAACGCGGAGACAGTCTCCGCCGCGTCGGCGAAAGCCGCGGCGGACGCCAAGTCGGAGAAGGACAGCATCATCGCGGCGTACGCGCGACGCCACGAAGTGAAAGTGAACCAGGCGGCCGCCATGAGCGCTTCGCTCGAAAAGGCTCGCGAAGATGCGAAGGCGCTCGGCGCGCGTCTCGCGCGAGCGGAGGAGGCTGCCGCGGTCGAGAAGCGGCGGAGCGAGGACGCGGCGGCGTCGCTCGAAGCGATGACGCGGGAGAAAGACGCGGCGGAAGCGGCGCGTGACAAGGCCGACGCAGAGCACGCTCGGAGCCTTGATGCCGCGCGAGTCGAAAAAGCCGAGCGCGATAAGGAAGTCGGCGCTCTTCGCTCGAGTCTCGAGGAGGTCCAAGCCGCCGTAGAGGAAGCGAAAGCCGAGACGGCGCGAGCGGTGCTGTCGGCAGAGACGGATTTCGAGCTCGAAATGGAATCTGCGCGACGTCGCGCGAGCGATGCGGAGACGAAAGCCGCTCGACATGAAGCCGCGCGTGTCGAGGCTGAGGCGTGTGTGGCTCGAAAAGACGCCGCGCGGGCGGAAAGCGAGTTCGCCGCGAAAGCGTCCGCACGCGCCGCGGAGGACGCTCGCGAGGAGATTGAGCGTCTCACTAGTACGTTAGCAAAGGAGACTGAGAAGTCTTCGAGGTTCGCGTCGGAGGCTGTGCGGGCGAAATCGGAGCTCGCGCAGGCGCGAGTCGAGGCGGGTGCCTCGTCCACGGCCGCCGCGCAATCGGCCTGGACGGATGTCGTCGCGGACCTCCGCGCGCGTCTTGAGGCGGCTGAGACGGTGGCGTCTCGGTCCGCGGCGGCGGCGACGAAGACCGAGAAAGCGCGCGCCGAGTCGGAACGTCTGTTGCGTGACGCCGAGTCTGCAGCGCAGGGTCTTCGCGCCGAGCTCTCGTCCGCACACGCGGACGTGGCCACCGCACGTGCCGAGGCGGCCACCGCGCGCGCGACCGTCGAGGTAGAGCGCCGGCGTCTGGACGAGACGAGCGCGCGCGTCAAATCCGACGCCGTGGCGGCGGCGCGCCGCGAGTTTGAGGCGGAAAAAGCGACGCTTCGTAAACGCCACGAGACGCTCGCGGCGTCCGCGCGAAAGGACCACGAGTCCGCGATCACCGCGCTTCGCGCGGAGACCACGGAGAAGATCGTCGCCGCGGAACGCGCGGCGAGGGAGGAGATGGCCGCCGCGAAACGTGCCAACGATGACGCGCTCCGCGACGCCGCGCGCGAAGCCGATACTCGCGTCGCGCGCAAAGCTGAGGAAGGCCAGAAGCTTCGTAACGATCTCAGGCTGCGCATCGCCGAGCTCACGCAGGCGATCACCGACGAGAAAGCTGCCATCGTGGCCGCCGCGGAGGCGCGGAGCAAGGCGGAACGGGAGGCGACGCGGTGGCGCACGGCGTGTGCGGAGGCGCGCGACGCTCTGGCGGCGGCGACGAAAGACGCCGAGCGACGCGACAAAGCGCTCGGCGAGCGGGCGGACAAAATTGCCGCCGCCGAGGCGCGCGCGGCGGCGGACACCTTGGCGCTCGAGACGGCGCGCGACACCGTCGCGTCGCTTGAGCGGCGGCTGGAGGAAACGCGCGCGGCCGCGGAGCTGTCTGCGCGGGATGCCGAGGCTGAGCTGCGGACGGTGCGGGAGACGGCGGCGGAGGATCTCGCCGCCGCGCGCCGCGACGCCGCCGCCGCCGTTTCCGGCGCCGCCGAGGCTGCCTCGCTCGAGACGGAGGCGCTGCGCGCCCGGCTCGAGGCGTCGCACGCCTCGTCGACGCGCCAACTTCTGGAAGACGCGCGCCGCGCGAGCGACGCCCGCGAGGCGGCGCTTCGAGGGGACATCGAATCAGCCCGCGCCGAGGCGTCGGAGGCGGAAAGCCGCATCCGCGCGGAGACGAACCGGCTGAGCGCCGAGCACGCCGTCGCGCTCGACGAGGCTCGCGCGCGTCTCGACGAAACCTCCTCCAAGGCGTCGCTCGCGGCGAGGGAAACGGAAGAGGCGGCTCGGGCGGCGGCGGCGGCGGCGGCCGCGCGCGCCGCCGCGGACCTCGAGCGCGCGGTGGCGGGAGCCGAGGCGCGGGCGGAGGCGGAGACCTGCCGCGTCGCCGACGAGACTGCCGAGCAGTTTGCTCGGCTGGAGGATGCGCGCGCGCGCGCGGTGGCTGACGCCGAGGCGCGCGCCGCCGCCGCCGTCGAGACGGCGACGTCGCGCGCCCGCGACGCGGAGACGCGTCTCGCGGCGGCGGAGCGCGCCTCAGCGGCGGCGGAGCGCACCGCGGCTGAGACCCGCGTGACGCTCGAGCGCGACCTTTCCGGCGCGCGCGCGGCGCTGGAAACGGCGCGGAGCCACCTCGAGACGGCGGCGAAGGAGGCGGCGGCGTCCGCGGAGCGACGCGCCGCCGAGCGCGAGGCGTCCGACCGCGAGGCTCGCGCACGGGCGGCGGCGGCGGCGCAGGCGGCGGAGGGTCTCCGCGCCCGAGACGCTGAGGCGGCGGAGCGGCGACGCGTCGCCGAACTCGCGTCCGCTCGCGAGGCGGCCGCCGCCGCCGCCGCCGAGCACGCCGCGCGCGCGGCGAGCGTCCGCGAGAGCCTCGAGGCGGCGCTCGCCGAGCTCCGCGCGCGCCACGACGCGCGCGAGAGCCGCGCGGAGGACCTGGAGACCATCGCCTCGCTCGGCGAGCGCGTGGCGCGGATGGAGGCTGAGCGCGACGAGGGCGAGGCGCGGCGCGAGCAGCTGCGCCTGGAACTGCGCGCTCGCGAGAAGAACCAAAACGTCTTCGGCGCGGGCGCGGCGACGCTCAAGACGGGAAGCACGACGGAGTGGATGCTGAAACCGAAAAACGGACGACGAGCGTCGTCGACGGCGAAGAGGTAGGTGTAGGTACGCGTCGTTTAAGAAGGTACACCGCGATGGCATAGATCTCTATGTATAGAATGAATGATGACTAGTGGTTTTCCCTTTCGCTCGGAAAGCCTCGGACGGTAACAGGACGCTTCCGCGGCGTATCCCACTTACTTCTTCTTGCCCGCCACAGTCTTCGTCTTGCCCTTGCGCGTGCGAGCGTTGGTCTTCGTGCGCTGGCCGCGCATGGGAAGACCCTGGATGTGCCTCCGGCCGCGGTAGCACTGGATCTCTTTCAGGCGCTTGATGTTCATCATGTTGAAGCGACGGAGGTCACCCTCGATCATGTACTTATCAACCTCCGCGCGGAGCGTGGTGAGCTCCTCCTCTTCAAACTCCCGCACGCGCTTGTTCTCCAAGCCCGTCTCGGCCATGATCTTCTTCGCGGTGGTGTCGCCGATGCCGAAGACGTACGTGAGGGCAGTCTCCGCGCGCTTGTTGTTGGGGATCTCCACACCCGCAACACGCGCCGCGCGCACCTGAAGCTCCCCGCGCTTCGCGCCGGCCATCTGTCGAGCGAGAGAGGAGGGGGACGGAGGAGGTCAGCGAGGGATACGCGGGACGAGGGATTCTCGGCGGGACACCGGTTCGAGGCATCGCTGGAGGGGGCACGCCGAGCGCTTGGAAACGGACGCGCGGCCGCTGTTTTCACGCCGCGGCGCGGTGTCGCGCGAGCTCCAGTGCGTTCTCCGTGCGGCACGAGCGTCGCGCCGTAGCTCGCGGCGCGTGCGGACGCGCGCGAGCGCGCTCGCGCTCGCGCCACGGCGCGACCGTCTCGACTCGCAACCGAAACCCTAACCCTTTTTCTTGCGAAGACGTACCTTGACGCTGGTCGACTTGACCGAAACCCCGTGGAAAGCGGACGCCGCGGACGACTGCGAGCGAGAGAAACGGGTGGGAGGGTCAGCGAGGGTGGCGCGGAGGAACGCGCGGGGTGAAACGCCGCGGCGCGTCATCGGCGATGCGCCGGTCGCGCGGACCCGGACGGCGGAGGCGCGGAAAATCGCAACCGATGGCCTGTGGCACGTCGCTTTATCCACGGATAAACCGCGCACGACAGAGGCGCCGGAGCCGGCACGCACCTGCTTGGACACGACACCCCCCTTGGCCGAGACGACCGGCACCGCGACGCGGCTAGCGCAGAAAGCAGCCATTGTATCTACACCTCACGGGTCTGTAGTACGACTCGCGTGGATAGGAATGCCGCGCGAGAGGATGCCGCGCGGGACTCGTCGATGACGTCTCTCGCCTTTTTTTATTCGTAGCACGCAACCAACCTGACATATGTCATCAGTCACAAAATAACGAAAATGAAGCCGAAAATGCGTGTGGCAATCAGTCATCACAAAATATTTTTACGCACTTTTCTTTTCGGGCTGCGCTCCCACTGATGAGGGGCAGTTCGTCGGAGGCGAAGTCGAAAAACGAAACGCGAAAAAAAAACAAAAGCGGCAAAACTGCCGCGCGCCGCGCGCCGGATTTGCTCCGCTCTCTGCTGCAAAACTACTGGCGGTGAGCGAGCGCGCGGCTGAGCAGAAATGTCGTTCCGTCGCCTCGCGTAACTCGTGAGGCGCGCGGCGCCGGTGACGACGGGACGGCTCCGCGGATGGGGCCCCGCAGCGCGCACGCGCCGCTCGCGATGGCTCCTCGCGGGTACTGGAAGCGCGTCTTCGCGGATTTCCGCGAGGCGGCCGCGCGGATGGGCCTGCCGCGCGGATCCACGGAACGTCGGTCGTGGTCGGAGTGCGCGAAGCTCACCGCGTGCGTGGTGCTGGGGACGTACGCGGCGTCGACCGCGCTGGGCACGGTGGGCGAGAACTCGATGACGGACGCCACGAGGCTGCTGAACACCATGAACGCGAAGATGGCGTGGGACGCCGCCGCGGTCCGGTCGCGCCTCACCCCCTTGCCCGCGCTCGACGGCGTGGACGGGGACGAGCGCGACGAGTACGGCCACCTGACGCTCGCCGCGCAGTGCTCGGCGCTGGAGACGGGGGGCCGGGACCCGGGCTGGCCGCTGCGCGACCCGCACGACGACGCGGACGGAGGCGCCGGGCTCGGGTTCGAGAGCGCGCATGCGCTGTGCGACGCCATGCGACGCCTCCCGAGTGAGCTCCGCGTGTACACCTTCCCCCTCTCCGCCGCCGAGCGGGCTCGATACGCGCTCGCCGAGCTGGCGCCGACGTTCAACCGCGGGTACGACGTGGAGGGCCACATCGTGCGTTTCATGGGCGAGCCGCCGTTTCACACGGCGGACCCGAACGAGGCCACCGCGTTCCTTCTGCCGGCGCGGCCGTACCTCGAGCGCGTCGCCGCGTACCCGGAATCCGGGCGCGACGCCATGACGCGGAACGTCGCGGCGATGGCGCGCCGGCTCGGCGCCGAGGAGGCGGCGACGTGGCGCCTGAGCGGCTCGAGGGAGAAGGGCGGCGGGTGCGCGCGCGTGATGGTCAGCGCGCACGACACCGGGACGTTCGCGGCGAGCGGCATGGAGACGGAGGTGAGAGACAAAGCCGTGTTCGTCGCGTCCAACGCGGATTCCACCACGCAGCGCGACGCCGACGCGCTGCGCCGCGCTACCAACGGCACGGTCGCGCGGTCCGCGCAGGCGCGTTTCGCGATGCGCAAGGACGTGAGCGCGGTGTGCAGCCTGTCCTTCCACATCCCGAAGGATGCCGTGACGCAGCGCGCGATGACGCCCATGTCCGTCGGGGACGCGGGCGGCGAGCTTTCGAGCTCGACCCCGAGCGCGGAGGCGCGCCGGGGGACGACGTTGAGTTTCCGCGGGAACGACCGCGGGCGGTTCCGCGAGCGCATCTTCGCGCACTTCCGGTCGCTGGGACGCGCGGACTGGGACCTGAGCTCGGAAGGGCAGGTCACGCCCTCGGAGTACGAGCGTTTGCTGGGGGACAGCAAGTTCTGCCTGCACGTCCGCGGCACGCGCGTGCAGTCGCCGCGGCTCATCGAGGTGATGGTGTTCGGGTGCGTCCCGGTGATCATCGCGGACGGGTACGAGCTGCCCTTGGCGTGGTTGCTCGATTGGGACTCGTTCTCCATCCGCGTCGCGGAGGACGAGTACGAGCGGCTTCCTCAGTTACTGGACGAAGCGAACTGGTCTCTGATGCACGAAAACCTACGCAAAGTCGTGGGGTTCTTCGTGTACCACAGGACGCCGCTGTTCGGCGACGCGTTCTGGACCACGATGCTCGGCGTGTGGCGCCAGATCAAACGCGGAAGAGCGTGCGGGATCGGCCCTCCCAAGGGGGGGGAGAAGGGGATCACCGGGGTCACGGACGCCGTGCGCAGCGCGTGGGGGCGGGCGGTGTCTTGGATGGGCCTATAGAACGTATACCGAACGTAGCTAGCAGAGTGTGTATCATGATAGATCGGCGGCGCGTCGTATCTTCGAAGGCGTTCACTAAAAAAAAAATCGTCGCTTTCGTTCAGATGCTGTGGGACCCGACACGATTGACACTGCCAATAAAACTGTTGACGTGTGGGTTTATCCGAGTTGATCGACGTGGTCGTCCGAGCTCAGCCCGCGTCGCCACAACCTCGGCGCGCGGTATTCCCGTGTCTCGTCGATGTCCGGCAGCTTCGGTCTCGTGTCCCGGCCGTGCCTCGCCGCGGCCTCGGCCGCGGCGGCGCGCGCGCGCGCCTCGTCCACGCGCGCTGCGCGCGCGATTTCGGCGACCCGCAAATCCTGCTCCGCCGCCTCGACGTCGGGCGCGTCGCGCGCGCCCGCCGCTGCGCCTCCGCCCGCGCGAGGCGCGCAGGTGGTTTCTCGCGCGAAGAAGGGCGGGTTCATGGCGGAGATGGAGGAGATCAAGGAGGAAGAGGGCTCCGCGGTGGAGTTCGCGTTGCCGCTCTCGGTGCAGAAGTACCCCCACCGGAGCCTGCGCGCTAAGAACGCGACCGTCGGCGTGTTCGATGAGGAGCTCGCCAAGTTATCCGCGGCTATGTTCAAGCTGATGTACGAGACCGACGGCGTGGGCTTAGCCGCGCCGCAGGTGGGCGTGAACTACCGCATGATGGTGTACAACGAAGCCGGCGCGCCCGGCGAGGGAAAAGAAGTGACGCTGGTGAACCCGAAGATCACGAAGTTCGCGAAACAGAAAGATCTCTTCGAGGAGGGGTGCTTGTCTTTCCCCGCGATCTACGCGGAAGTCGAGGTACGCCGAACGCGTCAGTCAAGCCAATCGCGGCGCTCGTTTCACTCGAAGCGAGCGTTTCGTGAGACGCGTGTTTCCAAACGCCCCCGGTCCCCGGATCGTCGAATCCCGAACCCCGCCCCGCGCGCGCCCGTTTTCCGACGCGTCGCCGCGACCGAAAGCCGGTGAGCATCAACAACAAATATACGCTAATCCCAGCCGAAAGGGTGCCGAAAAGCGATGAGCAACCATTCAGCGAGGCTTTCGTCGAACAACAAGCGTTTATCTCGACTCGATTTCCTCGTTTTCCGACGTTTTCCGACGTTTTCCCTCGGCCAGAAAGCGACTCAGAAAGCGACTCACCGCGCTTCCCCCGCCCCTCCGAACGCGCTGCACGGAGACGCAGAGACCCACGGGCGTGCAGATCGAAGCGCAGAACCTGTCCGGGAAGAAGTTCAAGATGACCCTCGACGGATTCGAGGCGCGCGTGTTCCAGCACGAGTACGACCACTTAGACGGCGTCTTGTTCAACGACCGCATGACCGACGAGGTGCGAGGCACGATCCAGAGCAAGCTCGACGCGCTCGTGGAGAAACACCCGGAGGGCGACGAGAAGGCGCTGTAGAGCGACGAAGACGCGAAAGAAACGCGCGTACCTCGCTGTTTTTTTTTTTTTTTAGTGAAAATTTCACTAAATGAGATGAACGATACTTTCGGTAATACTACACGAGCGCCCTCGTGACCACGAACAGCGCGGTGGCGAAGACGACCATGTGTAAGCCCCTGAAGAACTCGCGGTCCCACGCGAAGCCGTACACGCTCACGCGCAGCGGCTGGTCTCGCAAAACGCCAAGCGCGGCGTCGCGCGCGCGGAACGCCGCCGCCGCCTCTCGATCCGGTCGCGTCTCCGCGGCGGTGATTTCCGCGTGCCTGCGCGACGCGAAGCCGGCGACGCGCTGCAGCCTGTGCGTCACGAGAGCCGCAGCGCGCACGTTTAGCGCCACGCACGACACGCGAGCGACCGTCCCGAGCGTCCGCGGATCCAACAACGCCTCGAGGAAAAAGGACGCGGCGCGACGCGGCGTCGCGGCGCCCGCGCGCCGCCGCCTCTCGCTCCGCGCCGCGCGGAGCGACGCGAGCGCGATCTCCGCGAACGCAGACGTCAACGTCACCAGCAGGAAAAGCCGGAACCTCTTTCCGACGCGTTTCAGGAACGAGCGCAGCCGGTCGTGCTCGACGCACACCGCGAAACCCTCGCCGCGAACGGGGTCCTCGCTCGCCTCGGCGGCGGCGGAATCGGCGGAATCGGCGTCCAGGCTGAAATCTCGCGAAGTCGACGACGACCCGAGACGCGCGGACGGCGACGCGTCGCCCGTCTCCACCGCGCGCGTCGGTCGCCCCCAGTCGTCGAAACGCGTCAGAAACGCGTTCAGGCGGAACATCGCGATCCCGCACGCCAGCCGGAACGACGCGCACGCCGCGAAGAATACCGCGGCTTGGTACGTCTCGGAAACCGCCGCCGCGAACGCCGCCGCCGCCGCCGCGCTCGCGCCGGCGTCGCCGAGATTGGCCCGAGCGGCGTCGCGCGCGGCGGTCGCGACGCTCGCCGCCGCGAACGGAACCAGGAAGAGCATCAGCTCGGGCAGCGTTCGCCTGCGCAGCAGGTCCACCTGCGCGGCGCGCGCGCGCAGGGACAGCGCGTCGAGCGCGTCGGGGTTTTCCAAAAATGCGGCGTCTCGCGCGGACGTCGCCGCGCGGAGCGCGCGCCAGCCCGCGGCGAACGCGCACCAGTCAAAGGCGAGAGACTCTGGGGACTTCGGCGAGACTTCGGCGATTTTAGATTCTTCGTGAAACGCGAGCAGCGCGGCTCGCGCGACCGGCACGGCGCAGCCCAGGCTCAGGGCCATCACAGGAAAGGGGCGTCTCTGTGATGCCTCGTCCGGCGGGACGCCGGCGAGGAGGCGCAACGCGGCGACGGCGCGGAGCGCGCGCGACTCGTCCGCCTCCGCCTCCGCCTCCGCCTCGGCGACGCCGCGCGTCGTGTGCGCGTCCCGCGCGCGCAGTAGCGGTCGACGGGAATCGTCCTCCTCGGCGCAGTCGTCACCGGCCGGCGCCCGCGCGGCGCGGCGCGGCGGAGGCGAGGGGCGCTCGAAAAAGTCGGGCCACCGCCAGCCTGGACTGCGAGTCGCGCGCGAGCCCACGACCGTCGCCGCGCGGCGGAGAAGCACGGGCGAGGGCGGACCGGAGCCGGTCGATGGGAGAATGCGATGCATGGTGGTCTCGCCGAGCAGAGCGCGCACGTCCTCGGCGTTTTTGCGCCTCGCGGCCGGACCCGACGCTCGGGGACGCGCGCCGGTCGTAGTACGAGGAACCGCTTTCGGCGCAGGCGCTACCGCGGCGGGGAGCGTCGAGGGTTGCGGCCCGGTCATCGCGCGGCGAAGCCACGACCCGGTGAGCTGCTCGGACGCGTCATCGTCGCCGGACTCGTCCGAGGCGTTCATGACGGTAGACGCGCTCGGCGCGTCGGGCGCCCTCGCGCTTCGAGCAGAGAAGGCGACACACTGGTGGCTTTCGCTTGAAGCGCCTCAGCGCTCAGTTTTCGAAAATGAAAAAAAGTTGGGGTCCCCCGAGGCGAGCGGCGAGCCATAACTTGACGCGCGCGCGACGCGCTGTCGGCGGGTCGGGGCCATGGAGCGGCTCCGCGATGTGCTGGAGCAGTCCAGGCGGGCGACGGACAAGGTGACGTCCATCGTGAAGCACACGGATGCCCGGCTCCTTGAGCTCCAGGAGCTGATGGGCCCCGTGCAGGAACGCGCGCAGAGCCTTTCCAACGCCCATAAAAATCTCACCGCCGTGCGGGATGAGACGCGCACGTGGCTGGACCACCTCGAGGCGATCAACGAGGCGGAGGCGCGCGTGGAGCTCGCGTTCGAGGATGAGGATCCCGACGAGCCCACGGGACCGGACGCGTTCCTCCGGTGCGTGGACCGAGTCGCGCAGGCGGAGCGATTCTTCGGCGAACGGAGGTCGTTCGAAGGTGCCGAGGCGGGATGGCGCCGCGCTGGCGAGATCCTTCGCGGGTGCCTTCGCGCGTGCGAACGCGAGTTCCAGAAGCTGGTCGCCGCGCAGAACCGCGAGCGGCGCGAGTCTTCCCGGCGCGCGAGTGTCCCCGACGGCAAAAGCCAGACGGCGACCACGGAGACGCGCCGTTCTCGGCGCGGCGCGCCCGCGCCGCCTCCGCCGTTCGGGACGGAGGCGTGGGACGCGCGCGTCGCGCGCGAAGCAGAAGACAAAGAATCCGGCGCGGATCGCGGATCCGACGCGTCGTATCACGATTCGAGAAGCGCCGAGACCGAGGCTCGACCCCCGAGGCGGCTCGCCGCGCTCGCGAGGGTGCTCCTGACGGCGCCGGGGGACCGAGAGGACCGAGAAACGCACACTCTGCGTCTCTACGTCGCCGCGCGGGTCGCCGCGCTGGACGAGACGGAGGCGTCGACGGAGGCGTCCGCTTTGGACGCCTCCGCTTCGGCGGCGGACGCGTCGGAGCGAGCGCACGCCGCGGGGCTCCAGACGCTTTTGACCGCGGAGCACAGGCACGTGCCTGACGTCTCGCTCGTGCTTGGAGACGGAGCCGCGTACGTCGCCGAAGCCGCCGCGCGCGTCGCCGCGCTCGACGCGATGACGCGGCGGTGGTCCGCCGAGCCGCGCGTCGCGCGCGCGGCGTTCGCGGCGGAAACGTTCGGGGACCTGGAGGACGCCGAGCGCGCCGCGGCGGTCCACCGGCGATCTCCGCCCGCGGATCTCGCGCGGATCGCCGCGCCGGCGGTCGTGGCGGCGTCCGCAGCCCGCGCGCTGGCTTGGGTGGACACGGCGGCGGCGCGGACGGACCCCGCGCGCGCGTTCGGCTTGCTCGCCGCGCGCGCGCACCTGAAGCGCCTGCGCTGGGCCATGGAGACCTCCGCCGAACGCGACGCGTTCGGGCGGGACGCCTTCGCGGCGTGGGACGGCGCGACGGCGTCTGCCGCGCGCGGCGCGAAGCGGGCGCTCGAGGAGGTCGAAGAGGTGATCGCGCGCGCAGCCGAGACGCTCGCCGCGCGCGCCGCGAAGACGTACTGCGTCGGCTTCGCGGGACCCGCGGACGCGACGCGGCTCGCGGCGGACGCCGCGGCGCTGGTGCGGTCGGTGGCGTCGTTCCTGGCGCGCGTCTCCGAGTGCGACGACGCGCGTGCCGTTCTCTTCGGCGGCGCCGGAAGCGGGAGCGCGAGGCCCGCGACGTCGGAGGATGAAGACGCCGCGTTCGCGGCGTTCGCCCGCGCGTCGCTCGAGGCGGCGACGAAGGTTGCGAAGCTCGTGGACGCGAAGCTCCTAGGCGTCTCGACGCAGGCGCAGCCGGCGTCGAAGAAGGCCTCGGGGAAACCGCCGGCGGCGCTCGCGGCGGCGCTCCTCGCGGCGGCGGCGGACGAGGCGGTGTTTGCCTCCGGCGCGTCGGAGGCGGCGCGGCGCGCGTTCGGCGAGGCGTGGCCGGCGCGCGCGCGCGCCGTCGCCTCGGCGCGCGTCGACGCGTACGTCTCCGCGGCGTGGGGCAGGGCGCTCGAGGCGATGGACCCCGAGGGCGCGCCTCCCAGCTCCGGCCTCACGGAGAAGCAAAGGCAGGCGGTGAAAGACCGATTCACCGCCGTGAACGCGGCGGTGGACGAGGCGTCGCGGTCGGGCCAAGCCGAGTGGCGCTTACCGCGGCCGGAAACCGCGCGGGCTCTGCGCTCGGCCACCGCGCGGGCGGTGGTCGCGGCGTACGCCGCGTTCTACCGCAGGTACAAGGACAGCGGGTTCACCCGGAAACACCCGGAGAAGTACATCAAGCACTCGCCGGAGGCGCTCGGCGAGACCGTCGCGGGGCTGTTTTCGGGAGACGCCCTCGGGGTCTGACACGGAGGGCGCCTCGCGAGGACTCCCGAAGGTACGTACTCGCAGCGACGTAGTGAAAGGTAACACGTACCGTAGTCTTTGCGGAACCGCGCGCGACGGTTCGTTCCTAAACGCTATCTAGATCATCTAGCGGCTTCGCACGACTACGCTTCGTCGCTCCCCGCCTCTCTCGCGTCGTGCGTGTGCAGCTTGAGCTTGACTACGTCCGCCTCGTCCGGGAAGTCGTCCACCAGCAACACGTCGCCGACGCTCTCGTCCGCCACCTCGTCGATGACGCCGAGCCAATACACCACCATCCCCGGCCCGAACCGGTTGACGTAACCCTGGAACTGCTCCGCGCCGCGCTCGACGTGAACCAGCGGGTCGCAGAAGGAGGCCTTGCTGTCGATCCAGTTCACCACGCGCCCCTTGACCGCGATGGGCAGCTCGAGCTTTATGTCGGGCGTCTTCGCGTGGCCCTCCGCGCGCAGCGCCTGCTCGGTGACGAAGGGGACGCCCAACTTCGTCAAGGAATGTTCCAGCAGGTCCTCGTACTCGCGCCCGGCGGTGTGCCGCAGGGTATCCACCGCCGGGCTCGCGACGTGGTCCCACGCCACGCAACGCTCCACGTCGCTGCGCAGGCGCGCGCACAGCGCGGGGCCGTGCGCGTGCGCGGGCGTGCGCTCCGGAGGGGACGCGGGGATCTTCCCGAACGGATCGCGCAGACACGGGCCGACGGATTTGTGGCTCAGCGACAGGAGATGCTCCAGCAGCAGGCGCATGAGCTGGCACGGCGGAAAGTCGATTTGGTCCGCGATGTCGAACACGTCTTCGCCGGCGAGATAGCGCTTCGCGTGCGCCTCGATCCCGCGAACGTGTCTCCCGTGGTTCGCCTTGATACGCCTCGCGCTCTCCTGGCTGCAGATGGACACGAGCGCGTCGAGGGACACGCCGGGATGTTGCGCCTTCAAGGCATCCATGTCGGGGAAGACGTTGCACGGCAACGACAACAGGTGCGACCGAATGGCTTCGTACGCCGCGAGCTTCATGGCCGCGGCGAGGCGGCAACGGCGTGGCGACTCGACGCTCGAGGGGGCGACCGCGTCGGCGCGGCGCGCCTCGAACAGTGGTGGCGTGGAGGAAGCGGGTTTGAAAACAGTGGGCACACCAATTTTCCGCGTTTCGGCCGGACGCCGGAGTTGGCGGACGTTGGCACCCGCCGTGCGTTTTGCGGTCGTAAAAAAGCTTCGGGAGGTTTCGGTTGTTTGTGGCGCGCGTCTCGCACTTCGAGACGCACGTCTGACACCCTGAAGTAGACAAATCATGCATATTCCCTCTGAGTACGGCTGGACGCTCATCGCCATCGGCGGCGCGTGCGCGACGACCATCTTCGGCAGCATCAAGGTACGACTTCCCTCAGATCCACCGCCGCCGGTTTCGACCGAAAAAGCAACCGCCGACGCTCCGATGACGTCACGTCGCCGAGTCGCGTTCCGGAGACCGTCACGATGGCGTCGACGGCGGCTGCGGCGTCGACAAAGCGCAGACATCCCGCGCTCTCGATCCGCCCATCCCCTCTGACACGTGACCGTTCCCTCTCGCATCCCCATCGCGAGCAGGTTTCTTTGGCGCGCAAGAAGTTCGGTGTGGAGTACCCCACGCTGTACGCGGAATCGTCGCACAAGAACGCCAAGGCGTTCAACTGCGTGCAGAGGGCGCATCAGCAGACTCTGGAGTGGCTCGCGCCCGTCATGTGCCTCACGGCGTCGAATGGCCTCGTGTTTCCGCTCGCCGCCGCCGCCTCGTGCGGTGTGTGGACGGTCGGCAAGCTGCTATACATCCAGGGGTACAGCTCCGGCGACCCGAAAGGACGCCATCTCGGCGGTGCCATCGCGCATCTTGGGGACCTGCCTCTCATCGTCATGGCCTTCGTCGCCGGAAACAAAGTGCTCAATGCGTAGGTGTCGCAGCGGTGGAGACTTAGAGACATGATACGTAGACGAGCTACGAAATAGTCATAATGTCGTGTGATTTCACTGCCATTGTACTGGTACATCGTGGAAGTTCCCACGCGCGTCGGACTCTCTCTGCGCATTCGCAGCTACGTACGCACTTGGCGTCCTCGTCACTTCTTCTTCCACTTATTGTTTCGGCCGGGAGGCAAATCCTTCTCCTTCTCCTTCTCCTTCTCCTCAGCCGGTCGGTAGCTCTTGTGGTTGTCGATGCGGTCGCCGTCCTCGTCCCCGCCCATGTGTCCTCGGTTGTTCACGCCCGCCTCGGGGTCCCAGATGCGCTCCAGGCCCATGAACGCCTCGGCGCGGACGATGTTGTCCAGCCACAGCTTGTCCACTTTCGGAGGCGTAGGCTCGTCCAGGGAGATGGCCACGCGGTGGCTGTGCAAAACCTGCAACTCCTTTCCGGCGACAGAACCAAGAATCTTAGCCATGTTGTCCACAGAGAGACCGCCGGCGCCGGTGTACTCGCCCTTGAAACGCAGGAGCGCCGTCCCGGGCTGAGGCGTGGGGGGTATGGGGATGTGCTTCCCCTTGAGAGCCGCGTCCACGGCGGGCTGGTCCATGTACTCCAAGCCGAGAAGCTGGGGGCGCAGGTCGACTTGGCGGGTGTTTCCCTTCTTGGACGTCTTCTTGATTTTGAACGAGTCCAGCGCCATGGCGCCCGCGACCCAACCTCGCCAGTCCTCGGGGGTCGTGGCACCCGCCGCTTCGGCTTCCGCGGCGGCTTCCGCAGCGGCCGCGGCGGCAGCCTCCGCGTCTTCTTCCTCCGCCTCAGCCTCGGGGATGCCGTCGCCGTTCTTCCCCGCGTCGAAGAACCTGTGTTCAGAAAAGAGGGGGGAGACGAACGTCAGGTCGCGGCGTCGGCGCTCCGTCGTCGCGTCGTCGGGTATCTCGCGGGTCTCGTCGTCGTTTGGCCTCATTAATACATTGCGTTAACACTCATGGACATCAGATCCGAAAGATGGTGTTTTTTTGAATGGAAATAATCCTCGACCAGAGCGAATACGCCGCGCGCGCGCGCCGCGCGAAACCGAGAGAAAGGAAAGAGGCGGGACGGGACGGGCACGCACGCTCCGCCGCCTTCGACGTCCCAGCTGGGGGCATCGCCGGCGCCGCCGGCTGTGACCCCCGGCTTCGCGACCGCGCCAGGAACCGCGACGTGCACCAGGAACTCCGCGGAGTTGAGAAGTTCGTTCATGGTTTCCTGCGATGTTTGTTCCGAAAGCGAGGTCAGAGAGCGTCGCGCGGACGGTTTCGTCGCGACGCGTCGAGCGAAACCAAAAACCAAAAACCGAGCCGCCGCCGCTTTTTCTCGCCTCGCGTTCGTCGCTCATCTCTCGTCACGGGTCAGAAATCATCGCCAAATGTAAAGGTTTTGGTCTCACGAGGGATCCTTCGAACATCTAATTAGTTGAAAAGGGTATCGTCATTCCCGCGGGAGGACGAACGGCGAGGCGGGCGGCGTTTCGGGCGTCGGACGGGAAAAAAAAGGGGGGAATCGTACCATGTACCGTCCGTTGAGGTACTTCACGGGCAAGTCTTCCACCTCCGTGAGTCGCATGCCGGCGGGAAGCTGCTCGTCGAGCTTCGCGCGCACTTCTTCCGCCTTCATCTTTTCGGTCAGCACGATCTCCATCATCTCTGCCTCGCTGGACGCGCCCAGAGGCAACGCCATGGCCGTGGAGATGCGCGGCCGCGAGCTGTACGGCGACCGGGTCATGGACACCGGCAGCGCCGCGCGCCTGGCGGCGCGTTCCAAGAGGCGCAGCGTGTCGAGATGTCCGATGAAGCTCTCCTTGCCGTCCTTCGTGAACCGGAACCGCAGCCGCTGCGTTCGCCGGCCGTCGGGGGTGTAGTGGCCCTCGAACACGGGCAGGGGAGGCACCTCCGCGACGACATTTTCCCCGAACTCGTCCCCGCACACGCCGCACTCCGTGCAGATTCCGCTGTGCGAGCAGTCGGGGACGGTGATGCCCTCCAGCGCCTTCTGCAAATCCGCCTTGAGCCACCACTTGGCGATCCCGGTGTCAATGTGGTCCCAGGGCAAAGGCGCGTCGAGACGCTCGTCCGCGAGCGCGCCGCGGTCCACGCGTCCCTTGCCTCCGCCGCCCTGCGCGCGGTAGTCCTTGTCCCCGAGCTTCTCCAGCACGTCCCACTCGCCGCTCACGACTTGCCGGTACTTCCAGTCCAGGCCCGCCTCGGCGATGGCGCCGTCGAAGGCGCGGAACGACGCGTCCTGACCGTCCCACCACGTGTCCTTGTGCGCGCCGAGCTCCCAGGACCTGCGGATCACCGGGCACAGCGCCCTGTCGCCTCGACCGATGAAGTCCTCCATGGCGCTGATGCGGATAGACGTCCAGTTACTCTTCACGTTTCGCACTTTCTTCAGCGCGGCTTTCAGCAGCGTGCCTCTCCGCTCAAACTCATCTGTGGAGACGCTGTGCCACTGGAACGGCGTGTGCGGCTTTGGGGTGAAGTTGGACAGCGTCAGCGTCAGTGTCAGCTCATCGCGCTTGCGCGCGACGTTCCCGGCGACGGTCTTGATGAGCCACTCCACGGTCTCGGCGATTCCGAGGACGTCCGCGTCCGTCTCCCCCGGCAAGCCGATCATGAAATACAGCTTCACGTTTCTCCACCCCCGGTCGTACGCCGTCTGCACGCCGTGCAGCAGCTCGTCGTTCGTCAAGCCCTTGTTGACGATGTCCCGGAGGCGCTGCGTCCCCGCCTCGGGGGCGAACGTCAAGCCGGCTTTCCCGGCGCCGCCGAGGATGTTCGCCACGGAGTCGTCGAACCGGTCGATGCGCTGCGACGGCAACGACAGGGTGACGTTCTCGTCCTTGAGCCTGTTCTTGATCTCCAACCCGACGCTGGGGAGCGCGAGGTAATCCGAGCACGACAGCGACAACAGCGAGAACTCGTTGTACCCCGTGTCCCTCATCCCCCGCTCCACGGCTTCCACCACCACCTCCGGGTCGACGTCGCGCGCCGGCCTGGTGAGCATGCCCGGCTGGCAGAAGCGGCACCCGCGCGTGCACCCCCTGCGAATCTCCACGGTCAGGCGGTCGTGCACCGTGCTGACGTACGGCACGAGCCCGATCTGCATCAGCGGGTTGGGATCGGAGACGCGGCGGCGGATGCGTTCGGGCGCGCCCTCGCGAATCGGGAACACGGCGCC
>Ga0181560_10002171_pt1 | contig 18290 bp, 3 predicted proteins | sample 011ome_20_FD_133751 | JGI IMG/M metagenome (GOLD analysis project Ga0181560, IMG submission 133751) | Coastal salt marsh microbial communities from the Groves Creek Marsh, Skidaway Island, Georgia - 011509CT metaG (megahit assembly) | ecosystem: Environmental > Aquatic > Marine > Intertidal zone...
CACGTGGTGCGAGGAGAACTTTAAGCGAGGACTCCTGAAGGAGTACGTCGACCCGGACAAGGGACCGACGGAGGTGACGCGGGCGTCGAATTACAAGGCGCTGTGGAAGTGCGCGGCGTGCGGCCACGAGTGGCGGACGAGGGTGAGCGACCGCACGCGGAGCGGCAGACCCACCGGATGTCCGGAGTGCCGCCCAACCTGGGGCGGTGGTCCCACCTCCACTCCAGCCAAAAACTTCCTCGTGTGGTGCGAGAAGAAGGGCGAGCGAGGGAAGAAACTCCTGAAGGAGTACGTCGACCCGGACAGAAAGCCGACGGAGGTGATGCGGGCGTCGAATTACAAGGCGCTGTGGAAGTGCGCGGCGTGCGGCCACGAGTGGCGGACGATGATGAGCAACCGCACGAGGAGGAACAGACTCGGCGGCTGCCCGGCGTGCTCGAAACGACTGCCGCAGAGCGAGACGCACTTCTTCCTCGAGTGGTGCGAGGAGAACGGCGAGCGAGGCGAGAGACTGTCGCGAGAGTACGCCGATCCGGACGTGAAGCCAACGGAGCTGTCGTATGGATCGACGCACAAGGCGCTGTGGAAGTGCGCGGCGTGCGACCACGAGTGGCGGGCGACGGTGAGCCACCGCACGAATAGCGACAGACCCACGGGATGCCCGAAGTGCCACCGCGCGCGGAGGACCGCGCAAAGTCAAAAGCGCTCGACGCGTACCGCCCGCCGCGACTAGTTAGATCGCATTTCCTTCGCAAACGTGATCATCCCGGTCTGCCGGTGACTAGCTAGATTCTCTCGTGTGAGCATTAAACGTGTCTACGATGCAAAGCGTCGCCGCGCTCTGCGTGTCTATCTTCTGAAACTACAGTATGTTATGTCACGATCACGCCGCCGCGATCTCCATCCACTGCCGCAACAGGTCCGAGATCACGCTCGGGAGCCGCCCGATGTCCTGCACAAGCGTGTAGAACGGGAACGGGAACGTGTCGAGGTACTTCGTGAACGTCGGCTTCCCGGACGCGAACGACACCGACTGCATGTCCAGCACGGAACTCTGCGGGTTATCCAAAACGATAAACGCGACGAGGAGGCCGCGCCGCGCCGACATCTCTCGCATCTGCCGCCGCAACGCCTCCTTCTCGTGGAACCTCCCGTCCGCGATGATGATGCACAGCTGCTGCAGCGTCTCGTGCCCCCCGCGCAGGTTCTCTCGCGCCGCCGCGAGCGACGCGTCCAGCGCGCGCAGTAACCCGACGACGGGCTTGTCCGCGAGCGTGTTATCCTCCGCGAAGGTAAACTGCGACACGAGCGCGGGGCCGCCGGCGTCCGTGAACGGCGCGCCGAGCGGATGGAGCGTGCGCACCGCGGCCGCGGCGGCGTTCTCGGGGGAGAGGCCGACCGCGTCGTCGTCGCCACCGCCACCGCCGCCGCCGCCGCCGCCGCCGCCGAACCCGACGACGCCGATCTCGCCAACCTCCAGACGCGCCATCGCGCGCGCGAGTAAAACCATAGCTTCGAGCGCGAGATGCCCGCACTTGTTCTCCGCCATGGACCTCGAGTCGTCGATCGCGAGGACGACCTGGTACTTCCGCTGCGACGGCTTCGAGCGCCGGAGCCAGATCTTATCTTTACGGAAATCCGACGCGATGTACGGAATGATCTTCCGCATGTTCAGACGCTTCCCCGTGCGGAAATCCCCCTGAAGACGCGACGCGAGCGTCGGCTCCAAGATGAGCCGCAGCTGTTCCGCGAGTTCCCCCGACAGCGTCCCGGTGAGCGTCTCGAGTTTCCGCCAGAGGTCTTGCGCGCGGACTGACTGCCCCGCGCCGCTCGCCGCGAGCTCGCGGTGCGCGTTTAGCGCCGCCGCCGCCGCCGTCCGCGCGGCTTCGACCTCCTCCGGCGTGAGGAGCTCGAGGGGGTCCTCCGTCTCGACGTCGGCGCCGCCGCCGCGGTCGAGGCCTTCGCCGTCGTCCAGCGACGCGTCCTCGAGCATCTTCAGCGTCACCCTGGTCTCCTCGCCGAGGTCGGCGCGACCGCCGGGGACGAGGTCATCGTCGTCGTCCGCGCCGCCGCCGGTCCCGTCGTCGTCGTCGTCGTCGTCGTCGCCGGCGCCGCCGCCGCCGCCGCCCGCGCCGGCGGCTTTCTTCTTCTTGGGCTTGGGCGGCTTTTCCTCATCCGTCTTCGCGCCCTCCTTGCGCTGCTTCGCGACGCCGCGGTCCTTCTTCCCCGCGTTCGGGTCCGGGCCCTCGTCGTCGTCGTCGTTCTCCGCGTCGCCCGCGGCCGCGCCCGCCGCGTCGTCGTCGCCGTCGACGCCCAGCCCGCCGTCGACGCCGTCCGCGGGACGTTCTTCTTCCTTGACGTCCGTCGTCTGGGCGCCGCCGGCGTCGGGCTTCTCCTCCGTCGGGAGGTCCGGCAGCGGCTCCATCTCCATCTCGTCGACGCCCGCCGGGTTGGACGGGTTCGCGCCGCGGTCGAGACCGCCCGCGGCGGCGGCGGCGGCTTGCTCCTCCGTCGCGCCCGCGAGCGCTTGGACGCCGCCGTCGCCGCCGTCGCCGGCGCCTTCGTCGGCGCCGTCGCCGCCGCCGCCGCCGCCGGCGTCGGGCGCGTTCGTTTCAAACTCGTACTCGTTCGCGATCTGCGCGGTCGCGTCGTCGAACAGCTCGCCGGTCCGCGCGTCCGGCCGGTCCACGCTCTCGCCGACGACGCTGAGACGTTCTCGCCATCCTTTCAACGCGTCGCCGAGGCTTCGGTGCGGGTTCGTCTCCTCGCCGCCCTTCCGCGACGACGACGGCGGCGGCGGCGCCGCGGCGCCGCCGGTCGGCTGCTCCGCGCCCGCCGCGAGCGGCGCGATCGCGCCGTCTCCCGCGGCGGACGCGGACGCGCCGCCGCCGCCGCCGTCACCGCCGCCGGGCGCATCGGTCGCGTTCGCCCCGGGGGGCTCGCGCCCGTCGTCCGCGCCGCCCGCGTCCGCGACGGCGCGCGCCGCCGCCGCCGGCGCGGCGTCGTTCTCTTTCGCTTCGTCCGCCGGCGCGGTTTCGTTCTCGCCGTCGCCCTCCGCGCCCGCGCCGGCGTCGCCGCCGTCCTCGCCCTCGCCCGGTTTCGGCGCGGCGTCGTCGTCGTCGTCGGCGTCGTCATTCCCGCCGCCGGCGCCGGCGCCGGTCGGTCCCGCCTCCGCGTCGGCTTCGTCGTCGTTCCCGACGTCGTCGCCGGCGCCGCCGGCGTTTTCATCGTCATCGTCGTCGCCGTCGCCGCCCTTCTCTTCCTCTTCGTCCTCGCCGTCCGCGTCCATGACGTCTTCGAGGTCGCCGCCGCGTTGGTCGTTCTCGTCTTCGTCCATCATCGCGTCTTCGAGGCCGTCGCCCTGGGCACCTTCATCGCCGGCTTCGTTCCCTTCTTCGTCCTCGTCGAAGCCATCGATCTTGTTCCCGTCGTCGCCGTCGCCGTCGCCGTCGTCGCCGTTCTCGTCGTCGAGCTCGTCGCCGAGGCCGTTCTCGTCGAGATTGATGTCGTCGGGGAGCTCTAAATCGCTCCCTCCTTCGCCGTCGCCGTCGCCGTCGTCGTCGTCGTTCTCCGGTCCCTTCGGTTTGATCCCGTGGTCTTCCTCGATCTCCTCTTGGTTGACGCCGTCGTTTTCATCCTTGGGGTCGTCGTCTCGTTTCCCGCCGTCGTCCTCGTCGTCGTCCTCGGCGCCGTCGTTCTCGTCGTCGTCGCCGCCGTCTTCCTCTCTCTTCGCGGCGTCCTTCTTGTCCTTCTTATCGTCCTTATCGTCCTCATCGGCCGCGTCGTCCTCGTCCTCGTCCGCGGCGCGCGTCTCCGTCTCTTGGTTCGGATCCCTCTCCATCGTGGACCCCTTCTCGTACTTTTCCTTGCCCTCCTGTTCCTTCCCGTCCTTCTCGTTGTCCTTCTCGTCGTCGTCCTCCTCGTCCCACATCTTCTCGTCGATGACCTCCGCGTTGTCGTCATCGTCGCCGTCGCCCATCTCCTTATCGATGTCGTCCCCGACGTTTTCTTCGTCATCGCCGTTCTCGTCGCCGTCGTCGTCGTCGTCGCCGCCGTCGTCGTCATCCTCGGACAGCTCCTTCGCGTCCGCCTCGAAATCATTCTGCATCTCGATCCCCTTGCTGTCGTCCTTCGGGCCCTTCTCGTCGTCGCCGTCGCCCTTCTCCTCGTCCTCCGCGCCCAAGATTTGCTCCTCGTCCTGAATCTCATCGCTGACGTCCTTCTTCCCCTCGCCAGCGCCCATGCCGGTGCCGGCAACGTCGTCCATCATCTTCCCGTCCTCGCCGCTCTCGCCCTCGCCGCCCTCCTCCTCCGGCGGCGCGCAGAACCCCTCGACGCACACGCCGACGATCAGGGACGACAGCACCGCCTCGAGCTTCGCGCTTGCGCGGTGAAACGACAGGTACTCGCGCACGCCCCTCCTCGCCGCTTCTCTGAGCAGCGCGAGCATGGGGCCGAGCTCCGCGGCGCGCGCGGCGGCGGCAGCGACGACGCGCGACGCCGCCTGCGCGTCCGCCGGCGCGGCGGCGGCGGCGGCGTCCGTCATCTCCGCGAGCGCGGCCGCCGCCGCGGTGGCGTGCGAGGTCACTTTACGCAGCCGCGCGGTGTTCAGCGCGCCGGCTAACGCCTCCTCGCCGCCGGTCATGACGGGGACGTCGTCGTCGTCGTCGTCGTCGTCGTCGTCGTCGTCGTCGCGCGGCGGCTTCACCGGTCCGTCCCCCGCGGCTTTCACGCGCTGCGCCCACACGAGCGCCGCCGCCGTCGCAGCCTCCGCGTGTTCGGAGAACGTCGCGGCGGCGGCGGCGACGCGCTCGCGCGCCTCCGCGGCGGCGGCGATCTTCGCGTCGACAGCCTTCGCGACGGCGGCGGCGTCGCGAAGTTGAACTTTTCCTTCGCGCGCCGATACCATGGGCTCCGGCGCGGCGCCGCGCTCGAACGCGTCCGCGTCCGCGGCAGCCGCGCGAAGCAGCGCGATCAGCGTCTCCCATCCAGGCAGCGGCGACGCGTAGCCGCACGTCGCCGCCGGCGCCGCGTCGGCGATTTTCATCGCCGCCGTCGCCGCCGCGTCCACGGCGTCGCGCGCGGCGACGACGCCGCGGAAGTTTTCGGCGAGCGCGTCCCTCGCCGCGTGCGCGACGAGCGTCGGCGCGCGCCACGCGCCGCCGTCGTCCCCGTCCCCGTCCCCGTCCCCGTCCCCGTCCTCCACCGCGCGCCGCGCCTCCTCCAGCGACGGCGTGAGGAACGGCTCGAGGCGCGCGCGCGCCGCCGCCGCCGCAGTCGCCGTCGCGACGAGCGCGGCGGCGGCGACGTCCGCCGCCCCGCCCGGGCGCAACCCCGGCGTGCTCTCCGCGGCGGCGACGGCTTTGTGCACGAGCCGCGCGGCGTCCGCGGCGGCGACGACGCGGTCCAGGAGCGCGCGCTGCCGCACGAGCCACGCGCGCGTCGCTCTCTGCGGCGGCGGCGGACGCGCGAGCGCGAGCGCGCCGCCACCGCTTTTGTCCTCTTCTTCTTCTTTCGGCGCGGCGTTCGCCGCGCGTAAGCCCTCCATCGCGCGCGCGGCGGCGTCGAGCGCCGCCTCCGCCTTCGCCGCGCGCCCGACGAGCCGCCGCTGCTTCCGAAGCAAGAAGAGCAGGTGCTCGACCGCGCCGCACGCGACGTCCATCTCGCGCGAGGAGACGTCGCCGTGCGCGGTCGTCCGCGCGACCCTGAGCCTCTGCACGCGCGCCATCGCGCGAAAGTAATAGACATCCGCGGCGTCAAACGCCTCTCGCGCGTCCTCGCCGAGCGCGCTCAAGCACGCGGGCGGTGGGAGCGGGGGCTCGCGGAACCACGCGGACGGCGCGCGCTGCGCGTCCGGGACCGCTTTCCTCGCGGAGGAGATCCCGAACGACGGCAGCGCCTTGAGGAGGTCCGTGAGCGCCTTCTTCTTGGCTGCTTTTTTCGCCTTTTTATCGTCGCGGAGCTCCGTCGCTCGCGCGGCGATCGCGGACGCGAACGCGTCCACGTCCGCGGCCGCGTGCGTCCCCGCGACGTCGGACGCTTCCGGGTCGTCCGCGCTCGCGCACGGCGGCGCCCCGGGGAGGGACGCGCCGAGGACGGACCCCAACCGCTTCACGAGGAGGGCCAGTTTCGACTGATACAGCGCGCCGTCGCGCAGGCGAAGCGGCGCGAGCATCGCCTCCGATGACGCGTCGTCGTAGTCGTCGTCGTCGTCGTCGCGACTCCTCGTCGCGTCGTCCGCGGTCGCGGCCGTGACCGCGGCCGCGCGCGCGGCGTCCTCCGCCGCGCGCCGCGACGCGTCGAGCCAGCCCTGCCGCGCGGTATCGCGCTGGCGCTCGCGCCGCGACGCCGCGCCGCGCTCAGCCTTGGCCTTGGCCGCCGCCGCCGCGTCGGCGACGGCGCGTTTGGATCGCTCCTCGACGTCCAGCCGCCACGCCTCCGCGTCAGCCTCTTCGACGCCCTCGCGCTTCGCGCGCTCCAGCGGCGTCTCGCCCTGGTACGCGCCCGCGGACATCGCCTTGTGCTTCTCGCGCGCGTCCGCGGCGGTCTTGTTCTTCGCGAGAATCGCGACGTTTCGAGCCTCGCGCGTCGCCGCCGCCGCCGCCGCCGCCGCCGCCGCGCGCTCCGCCGCGCCGCGTTCGCCGGGCAAATCGCCGAGCCCGACGCCGCCGTTCGCAGCCTGCAACACGGGCAACACGAGCGCGTTGAGCGACGCGTCGAACGCGCGGACAAACTTGTGCAGACTCCGCTGGTTCGCCTCGCCGGAGGTTTTCATCGCGTGGTAGCCGCGGTCTTCCCATTTCGCGAGCTTCGCGTGGTCGCGGAGTTTTTGCGCCGCGGGCGCGCGCGCGGCTTCGACGCGATTCGCCACCGTCGGCGCGAATTGGACGTAGTACCGCCACGTGTTGTAGAGCACGTTCGAGAGCGCGAGCTCGCGCGCGCCGCCGGCGGCGGCGGTCGAGATCATGGGACGCGAACCGTCGTCCACGTCATCGTCGTCGTCCGAGTCGGCTCCGAGGGCGGCGTCGCCGCCGGCAGCCGCCGCCGCCGCCGCCGCCGCGCGCGCGTCCACCGCCATGTCCGCGTGGAACTGCCACAAGAGGTCCAGACGCGCGCGGAACTCGCCGATCGTCGAGCCCTGAACGTACTCGTCGAGCGCGAGCGTGATCTGTCTCAGCCCCTCGCGCTCGTCCTCGGTCAGCCCCGAGGCGTCGACGGGCGCGCCGTCGTCGGTGAACGCCTCGGCGTCGTCCGTCGCGGATTTGGATTTGGATTTGGATTTTTTCGTCGACGAAGACGAAGCGCGCGGCGGCCGGAGCAGCCGGTGCAGCGCGAACCACGTCCGGTGCGCGCGCGCGACGTGCCTCTCCGCCGCGCGTGCGAGCAACCGCGGCCACGTCCGCAGCTCCCGTTGACGCCACCGCAGCGCGAGCTTCGCGCACGCCGCGAGCTCCTCCCTCAGGCTCACGCGCGACGCCGCGCCCTCCTCCCACGTCTGCGCGCGCGCGAGTAAGAGCTCCAGACCCGTCAGCGCCGCCTTCAGCGGCGCGTCCAGCGGCAGATTCAGCACGCGGTCGCAAATCTCCCCGAGCTGCGTCAACAGCGGGTGGTCCGGCCACTCCGCGAGCAGCGACGCGACGCGCCGCGCGCACGCCGCGACGGGGGGCACGACGAGCGCCATCTCCCCGGCGCACCCGCCGTCGTTCATGTCCGCGCCGAGCGCGTCCGCGGCGGCGTCCGCGACGGGGTCGAACGCGTCCACGGCGAGCTCGTTCGCGACGCCGAGCGCGAGCGGGTTCGCGTTCGCGTTCGCGTTCGCGCCGCCGTCGTCCTCCGTCTTGACGCGCGTCCCCGAGACCTTCCCGACGCGGTTGATGAACGGTTCCGCCGCGCTGCTCGCGGGGCGCGACGTCGCCGCGTGGTCCAGCGCGAGGCGGAGCACGTGCCCCGTCCGCGTCGCCGCGTCCACCGCGTCGGGCATGGCGCCGACGCCGACGGCGCGCGCGACGTCCACGCCGACGTCGTACGCTCTCGCGAACGCGTCCGCGCGCGTCGCCTCCGACGGCGTGAGGAGCGCCTTTCCGTACCTCCGCGGCGGCGGCGGCGCGCCCGCGGCGGCCCACCACCCGGTCGGGTCCTTCTTCGCCGCCGCGGACGACGCGGGGTCGTGGTTCGAGCCGGGCGGCGGCGGCGGCGGCGGCGACGGCGCGCCGCGTAATCCGCCGAGGACCCTCCGGTGCGCGGCGACGACTTCCTCGAGGAGCTCGCCCTCGAGGAGGCCGGCGATCCTCGCGGCGGCGATCTCAGCCTTCTCCTCCGCGGTCTTCGCGTCGTCGTCGTCGTCGTCGTCGGAGGCGTCCGAGGCGTCGTCGTTCGACTTCGCGAGTCTCTTCTCCTTCATCGGCTTTCCCTCCTCGCCGTCGTCGTCGTCCAACGCCAAAGGCTCGTCCGGCGCCCGCCGCAGGTCTTCGAACATCCATCCGTGGTCCCCGAACGTCCGCGCGTACGCTTTCTCTTCCGTGGCGTCGTCGTCCCCCTCCAGCGTCTCTATCGCCGTCGGCGGCTTGACGCGGCTCCGGAACAGCTCGTGCGCCTCCTTCTCTCGCTCCGCGTCGGCGTCTCTCGCGTGCGCCCAGAGCGACGCGAGCGACGCGAAGACGCGCGCGCATCGACGCCACGACGCCGGGCCGAGCGCGCCGGCGTCGTGCGCCTCGTCCGTCGCCGCTTGAAGCGCGACGCGGAGGCACGCGACGCGAAGCTTCGCGGAGGAGCCTCGCGCGGCGGCGGCGAGGTGCGCGCTCGACGTTCGCGACGCGTCGTCGCCAGCTGTACCGCCGCCGTATCCGCCGCGTCTCGCGAGCGCGTCGCGCGCGGCAGCCACCGTCTCCACCGCGCCGATCGCGCGCTGCGTCGTCGGCGACGACAGCAACGCCGCGGCGCTGAGACCTCGCGTCGACGACAGACGCAGCGGCGGGAACGACAGCAGGTGCGCCGCCGCCGCGGACGCGGACGCGTAGGCGACGTCGGGCGCAACCTTCCCGCGCGCCGCGTCCGCCGTCCTCGCGTCGCGCGACGGATCCTTCGCGCACGCCAGCGTCAGCGCGAGACCCCGCCTGATTTCGAGCACGGCGAGCTGTAAGGGCTCGACGGCGTCTCTGTACCCGGGGAAGGCGGCCGCGAGACGGTCGCCCCACGTGGACGCGGCGGCGATCCACGCCTTGGCCTCCGCGCGCGCGCGCTGGAGAATTTCGTCGAGATTTCCGCCGTCGCCGCCGCCGCCGTCGACGCCGCCGCCGGTCGCCGTCAGGCTCTTCACGAGCGCGACGACGCGGGGGACGGACCCCAGCGCGCCGCGAAACGCGCGCGCCTCGCGCAGAAGCGCGCCCCACGCCGGCGGCGACGGCCGCGGGACGACGCGCGACGCGAGGCGTCTCATCTCCGACGCCGTCGCCGCCGCCTCCGCGTCGGCGGCGTCGACGACGCGCGACGGCGGCGCCGCCGCCGACGGCGTCCGACGCTGCCACGCCAACGCCGCGCGCGTCGGCTCGATGACGTCTCGCAGCTCCGCGCGGAGGGCGCCGACGCGCGCGACGACGGACGCCGCGGGGTCGGGCGTGCCGTCGGGAAGGAGCGCGTGCAGGCGCGCGAGCCCGAGGAGCGTCCACGCGACGCCGCGCGACGCGCCGTCGGCGTCGGCTTCACGCGTCGCCCTCGCCGTCGACGCCGCGGTCGCAAAGGGAAGACTTTGCGCCTCCTCCGTCTCGGACGCCGCGCGCGCCGCGCGCGCCGCGCCCGTCACGAGCGCGTCGACGAGCGGCGCGAGGACGTCAGACGCGAGCTCGCGAAGCGGCGCGTGCTGGATCGTCGCCGCCGCCGCCGCGAGCGACGCGCGCAGCGCCGCCGCCGCCTCCTCCGCGCGGTCGTCGTCGTCGTCTTCGTACGCGCACCAGTCCGCGAGCGCGAGCGACGACGCCGCGAGCGCGGCGCGATCGCGCGTCTCCACCGCGGGCGCGTGCGCGAGGAACGTCGTCGCGGCGAGCGAGCCGAGCGCTTTCCACTCCGCGGCGACGCGCGACGCGCGCGACGGCGGCGCGTGCCTCGCCGCGCGCGTCGCGAGCCGCAGGCGCAGCAGCGATACCGCGCGCTCCGCGACGCCCGCGCGCGGCGCGGCGACGAGCGCGATCGCCAGCGCGGTCGCCGTCGCGCGCTCGCACCGCGCGGGGCCGGCGCCGTCGCGCCACGACACCGCGGCGTGCGACCCTTCTTCTACGACGTCGTTGTCGTCGTCGTCGCGCCGCCGCGAGCTCCCGCGCGGGCCGGGGACGCGCGCGTCGAGGCACCCGTCCCACGCCGCGGCGTGCCACGAGAGCCACATCGCGTGCGCGAGCGTCGGGAGCGCGGCGTCGAGGCGCGCGCGTCCGCCGAGACTGCCGCCGCCGCCGTCCGCGTCGCTCGCGCCGAGCCATGCGATGTGGCGGTGCGCGAGAAAGTCCGCGGGGTCGCGCGGCGACGCGGCGACGCCGAACGACAGCGCGCGCTCCGCCGCGCGCACGACGTCGGCGCCGAGAGGCAACTCGCCGCCGCCGAGGTCCTTCGCCGCGCCGACGCCGCCCTCGCTGCCCTCGCCGCCGCTCGCGCGAAGCGCCGCGAGCGCGGCGACGCGTCGCGACACCGCGGCGAGGAGCCAGTGCTGCGACGCGATGGAGACGTGCTCGAGCGAGGGGAGGAGCTCGTCGTGCGCGCGCGCGCACGCGGCCCACGCGCGCGACCACGCGGGGAAACCCAGCGGCGGCGGCGCGCGAGCGCCGTGCGCACCCGCGCCCGCGGGCGTCTCGAGGACGTCCGCGGATCGCAGGAGGTTCACGGCCGGGATGTCGTACGTCGCGGGCGGCGCGGGGGGCGCGCGCGGCGGCGCGTCGATCGCCATCGCGTCGTCGTCGTCGGCGGCGGCAGCAGCGGCAGCGGCGGCGGCGGCGGCGGCGGCTGTCGGCGGCGCCGGAAGAAGCGCGTCGGCGCGTCGTCTCGCCGCCCCCGTCGCCGTCGCCATCGCGGCGCACTCGATGGCGAGCTGCGCGGGAATGCTCTCCGCCTCGCGCTCCAAGAACGCCGCCGCGTCCGCGCTCTGCCGCGCGCGCGTCGCCGCGCCGTCTCCGTCGTCCTCGACGTGCGTCCACGCGAAGAAACACAACCCCTCGAGCGCGGCGCGTCGCAGACCCGCGCCCGAGGCGTTGCCGACGGACGCCCTCGACGCATCGCCCTCGACGGACGCCCTCCTCGACGGCCGAAGCGCGGCGCACAGCGCGCGGACGCGCTCCTCCGCGAGACGCAGGCGCTCCGTGCGCGGGATCGTCGGACGCCCGCCGCCGCGCCAGAGCAACGGCGGCGGCGGGTCCCCGGAGGGCACGCCGAGCGCGGCGTCCATCGCCCTCGACGCCACCTGCCACGCCTCCCACGCGCGCGCGGGGGTTTGGGTTCGCGTCGCCGCGTCGTCGGCGGCGGAGACGTGCCCCGCGCCGGCCGCGGCGGCGCGCGCGGCGGCGACGCCGAGGGCTTTCCGCGTTTGCGCGTACGCCGTCGCGACGCGTTCCACCGCGCCCACGTCCGGCGGGGTCCCGTCCTCGCGCTCGCGCAGCTCCGACGCGGGCGTCTCGGACGCGATGTCCGACAGACGCGCGCGCCATCGCTGCGCGCGCGCGATGGCGATCGCGGCGTCGTGGTGCGCCGCGCGCGCCGACGCCGACGTCGACGTCGACGTCGACGTCTCGATTTTTTTCTCTGAGGACGTTTTCCCGGCGCCGGCGCCGGCTACGACGCGGGACAACGCGACGACGACGGCGTCCTCGACCGCGCTCGCCGCGCGCAACGTCGCGGATAACGCGTCCACGAGCGCGTGCGCGCGCGCGCCTCTTCGACGCAGCGACGGGTCCGCCGCGCGGTCCTCCGCGAAGCGAAGCAGCGTCCCGGCGTCGAGATTTGATTCAGGGCCGTTCTATACAAGCGAATGTCGGGGTGGAGTTGAAAGGCGTCAGTTGGCGTTGAAAGGCGTCGAGGACGGGGATTGAAAGCGGGGGGTGTGCGGAGAGATGCGCCGGGCAAAGTCCTTAAGGATCGGCGTTCACCACGCCAACGCGGTCGTATGGGGACCAGTGTATAGAACGCACCTCAGAGGCGAGCGCGACGCGCGCGCTGTGCGTCGCGCGTCGCGCCGCCGCCGCGCGCAGGACGTCCATCGTCGCCGCCGCCGCCGCCGCCGACGACGACGACGCCGAAGACGCGATCGGGTGCGACGTCAGCGCTTCCGCGGCGCGCGCCACCGCGCTCAGCTCGCGCGTCACCGCGACGCACGCCACGTGGCGCGCGGACAGACGTCGGAGCCACGCGGCGAGGTCGCGTAAGTCCTCCGCGGAGGCGCCGGCGGCGGAGCCGAAGGCGACGCCCGTGAGGAGCGTCTCTCCGGCGGCGCGAAGGCAACGCACGAGCGCGGCGTCGGCGTCGGCGTCGGCGTCGGCGTCGGCGTCGGCCGTGACGTACTCTTCCTCCTCCTCCAGCGCGAGGCGGCGTCGAAGCGCGCGCAGCGGCAGCGCCGCCGCCGACAGCGACGACGCGCCGCGCCACGCGGCGGCGCCGCCGGACGTCGCGAGCGCCCGCGCGGCGAGCGCGGCGGCGGCGGCGTCGAGGAGTGCGCCCGCGCGCGCGACGCGCGAGGCGTCGCATCCGGCCGCGGCGGCGAGCGCGCGGGCAATCGACGGCGAGGACGGCCACCCGAGGGGTTCGAGGAACGTCTCGTGGCCGCGCGTTCTGAGAGCGGCGGCGGCGTCGTCGGCGTCGGCGTCGGCGTCCACGTCCATGGCATCCACCGCGCCGGCGCCCGCGCCCCCGCCGCCGCCGCGAACGGCGTCCAGGAACGGCACGCACGCGACGTCGAACGCGGCCGCGGCGGCGTCGCGCGCCGCCTCGGACGCCTCCCCGCGCGCGTAGACGTGGTCCCACGCCGCCGCGAGCGCGCTCCCGGCGTCGTGGCCGCGAGAGAGCAACTCCCCGGTGAGACCCGCCCACCGCGCGGCTTCGCGCACGGTGTGCCCGGGGTGGGTCCCGGGTTGGGTCCCGGTCCCGACGAGGATTGCGTGCGCGCGCGCCATCGCGAGGCGCGCGGGCCCGCCCGGGACGCCCGCGGCTGCGAGGATCGCGTGAAGATCGCACGACGCCGTCCGCGCGGCGGGCGGCGTCGCGAGCGGCGACGGCAGCGCCGCGGACGCGGACGACGACGCGGACGCGTCGTCGTCCGCGGCGGCGGCGGGGTTCAAAGACGACGCCTCCGGCGGCGGCGGCGGCGCGAGATATACCTCCACGCCACGGTTCCGCATCGCTCGCGATACCTCCCCGCGGCGCGGATCCAACGCGAGGAACAGCCGGAAGTTTGGATGCGCGGTCACGACCCTCGGTTTCCCGTCGCGCATCCCGCACTCGCTCACGAGCAGCGCGCCGCCCTGCTCCAGGAGCGGGTTCAGGCGGTCCAACACCGTGGGCGAGCACAGGTTGGCGTTCTCGAGGAGGACCCATTCGCCCCGCATCGCGGCGTTGAGGAGGACGCCGTCGACCCATTCGAAGCGCCCGGCGGCGGGCGCGGCGCCGCCCCACGCGTCGGCGCCGAGACGTTCGGCGCGTCGGCGAAACGACGACACGGCGGCCGTTTCATCGTCGTCGCCGTCGCCGTCGCCGTCGATCGCCATCGCGTCGTCGTCGTCGGCGGCGGCGGCGCGACGCGTCAGCGCTTCGAGCGCGTCGAGCGCGGCGTGAAGCGCCGACGCCGCCGCGGCCGCTTCGTCCGCGGAGGCTCCCGCCGCGGCGCCGGCGGCGAACGAAGCGTACGTCGCCCACGCGCTCCACGCCGCCTCGACAACCTCCGCGGCGTCGTCGTCGTCGGTTTTTGGTTTCTTCGGTTTCTTCTTCTTCGTCTTCGAAGCGTTCGTCGTCTTCGGGGTCTCCTCGACGTCCGATGCGTCGCGCGGTGGCACCAACGCCGCCGCGGTCGCCGAGCGAAGCGCCGCGACGACGTCCTCCTCGAGCTTCCCGCGGTCCCTCGCCGGCTCTCTTTGTTCGAAACTACCCAAGAGCTCGGACGTGTCCGTCGCCGCGGTGAGCGCGACTTGCCTGAGCGTTCGTCCAGAGAGCGACGCCAGTGTTTGCACGAGGGACGTCTTCCCGCTCGACGGCGGCCCGCACACGATCGTCATCCACCCTTGTCTCGAACAGTGCGCGGACGCTTCCAACGCGTCGAGCTGCCCTCTCAGTAAACCGAGCGGAGGCGCGGTAACGCTCGAAACGAGACCGTTACCGCCACACCCGCGCGGGAACGACGCCCTTCCGACATGAAGGATCCCGTCGCGCAACGCGATCGCGGGCGGCGGCGACGGCGCGGGCGGTCGACCGAACGCGACGGCGAAGAGTTTCGCGCACGCGACGCGATCAGACGCCGCGCGCAGCCGCTGCGAGAACAGCGACGCGAACGTCGCGTCCACCGCGCTCTGCGCGACGGTGATCGCGTCTTCTTCGTCGCCGTCGCCGTCGCCGTCGTCGACGGCGTCGCCGATCGCGGAGAGCGTGAGGTCGCACCATCGGAGGAGATCGCGAAGGTTAAACTCCCAAGGCGCGCCCGCGCGCGCGAACGAGCCGCCGGGCTTCGCCGCCGCCTCCGCGAGCGCGGACGTGAACCGCACCATCCCGGCGACGACCTCCGCGGGTATTGTCGGATATAACGCGTGCGCGATGTGCGTCAGATCCGAGCTCTCCATCGGCTCCACGTGCACGCGCGTAAACCGGTTCAAAAACGACTTTGGCAGCCCTTTCCTTCCCCCGCCCTCCTGGACCGGGTTTTGCGCGGCGAAGACGCGAAACGTCGGCGGGCACTTAAACGTCTCCCCGAGCTCGGGGACGAACACCTCCGCGCGGTGATCCAACGCCGCGTTCAGCCCTTCCAGCACCGGCTGCGGCGCGAGGTTGAGCTCGTCTAACAAGACCCAGTGTCCGTTTTTCAGCGCCGCGAGAAAGGCGCCGTCCGCCCATCGAAACTCCCCCGCGGCGCCGCCGTCCGCGGGGAGGTCCGCGCCGAGGAGGTCCATCATGTCCGTCTGCTCGCTCAAGTTGACGCGCACGAGCTCGTGCCCGGACGCTTTCGCGAGCGCGGCGATGAGCGACGTCTTGCCGACGCCCGGGGAGCCCTCGAGTAAGATTGGTTTCGTGAGCTGCATCGCGCGAAGGACGCGCGCGGCGTTGCGTCGCGTCGACGGCGCGGTGAGTTCAAACGACGCCTCGCTCGAGGCGGAGGCGGCGAGACCTCGCGGGATCGTGAACGGGGAGATGCCGAAGACGCCGCCGGCGTCGATGAAGACGCCGTCGCCGGATGAAGCGCCAGCGTCGCCGCCGGGGTTGGCCGCCGCGTCGATCGCCGCGTGCGCCGGGGTAGAGGGTCGGACGCCGGGGGAAGGATCGGTGAGGATTCGATTCGAGAGAAACAAAAAATCGCGAGTTGATGACCGAGTCGCGTCGCGCGCGTCTCCTTTTCCTTTGCCCTCCTGCTTCCGTTCCTCGCGAGGCTCAGGTTGTAGAGTTTTCTCGATCATGGAGATCTGAAACTTACCAGGTTACAACGAAGAGCATCATCGCCGCGCGAGGAGGGAACGGAGGACGCGGGAAAAGAAGGAAGAAAAGAAGGAAGAAGAGAGGGAAGCGCCCTCACCTCCGCCGGCAGCGTCTCCCGCAGAAAGTCCCGGCACGCGCGCGCGAGCCCGCGCGCCGTCTCCTCGGGTAACCCCAACCCCAGACCTAACCCGTCGAGCAGCGTGAGATACGCGCCGTGCGCGAACGCCTCGGAGGGCGTCAGCCTGCGCGCGGTGGACGCGCCCGTCGCGGCGGCGCGAATGAAGGACGCCCACGCGACTAAATCTCGCACGCCGAGCGCGGCTTTCGCGGCGCCGCGGCCGGCGACTCCGCGGTAAAAGTCCCAGAACGACGCCAAGTGCCCCGCGTACGGCTTGAGCGCGGGTTCGGGGATGCGCCTCTCGCAGATTTGCGCCATCTCGTCGACGTCCGCGCTGGCGCCGACCCAGATCTCCGTGAATCGATTCCGCAGCGCCGGGGACAGCTCCTTCTTGCCAAAGTCGCCCCCCGGGTTCATCGTCGCGAGCAACAAAAAGTTTGGGTGCGCGACGAGTTCTTCCACCTCGCTGCCGCCCTTCTCCGGCAACGTCAGCGTCCTGCCGGGCTCGAGGACGGAGTTGAGGCGCTCGAGAACGGAGTCCTCCGCGAGCGAGAGCTCGTCGACGAGGAGGATGTCGCCGTCGCGCATCGCCTTGATCAGCGGGCCGTCCTCCCACGCGAACGGCGGCGCCTTGGCGTTGCTCTCGTCGTCGTCCAAAGTCGGCGTCGCCTCTTCGTCGTCCGCCGCGCCGCCGCTCGCCGCGCCGCCGCCGCCCGGGCGCGTCGGCCGGAACCCGCCGAGGAAGTCGCCCGTCTCCGTGTGTTGGTGGCAGTTCAAAATCCGGAGCTTTTGCCCGCGCAGGAGCGCGAGCAGCTGACACACGGACGTCTTCCCGCACCCCGTCTCGCCGACGAGTAACGCCGGTTCCTTGTGCGTTAAGCACGCCTCCACGAGAGAAAACAGCCGACGCATCGCGGGCGTCCACGCCATCGCGTTCGCCAGCGCGGACGCGTCGTCGGCGTCTTGCGCAGCCTGACGCGCCTCCGCGGCGGCCGCCGCGGTGGTCGCGTCCCTCGCCGCGGACTCGGCTCTCGCCGCCGCGGACGCGGCGGAGGCGTCCAATCGCGCCACGAGCGCGCTCTCGACCGCGGAGGCGTACAGCGTGCTCTCGGTGATCACCGGGACTTTCAACACCTTCGCGAGCGTCGCCTTGAGGGCTTCGCGCTCTTCGTCCGATCGCAGGCGTTCGCCCAGGACTCTGAAACCGTCGCGCGCGAGCTCTTCGTACCCGTTGCTCTTCCGGTTCGCCCATCGGAACAAATCGCGCGCGGTGATGAACCCGTCCTTCCCCGCGAACGCCCTGGACGCTTGCCGCCGGCGCTGCAGCTCGCGCATGACCTCGACGAGCTTCGTGCAGTACGACGGCGCGATCTCGCATCGTTTGTTTAAGATGATCCGAAGCTCGTCGTCCGGGATGTCGCCGACGTGAATCTCCATGAAACGGTTCCGAAACGCTTTCGATAAAACCTTTCTCCCGCCGTACGTCGCCCCCGGCGGGTTCTGCGTCGCGAACAGCATGAAGTGCGGGTGCGGCGTGATCGTCTCCTGCAGCTCCGGCACGAACAGCTCGCGGTTGTCATCGAGGAGGCGGTTCAGAGCCTCGAGGACGTCCGAGGGCGCGAGGTTGAGCTCGTCGAGGACGATCCAGTACCCTCGTCTCACGGCTTGCACGAGCGCGCCCTCTTGGAACGCGAGTTGCCCTGCGTCGTGGGGTGGGGTGCGGTGGGGTGGGGTGGTGCGACGCGATGGCGACGACGATGCGTTAGTGGTGAGCGCGCGCGTCGGCGTCGTTCTGGCGGACGGTTCGGTCGGTCGGTCGGTCGAGGCGGCGGAAGCGGAGGCGGATGGAAAAAAATCGAATCGAATCGAAAAACCGACGGACGCGTCGAATGTCCCCTCCGGTTCCTCCGCGCGTTGGCGAGACGCCGGCACGCGCGGTCACAACCAGAGAGTGTGCTCTGCGGCAAGCTTCCAGCTCGGTATCGCCCACGGAGTTAGGGCGTATGAGTAACGAACAGTCGCCGCGTGGTCGGGTCGGGCGCGGGCGGTTCGCGAAGACGGAGAGAGAAGAGAGAGACAGTTCCGACACCCTCCCGCGTCGCACCGTTCTCGTCCGTGACGTAAGACCCCAGGTACTCCTGCAAGTCCGTGTGCTCGTGGTTGTTTATCCGCATGAACCGATGCCCGGTCCGCTCCGCGAGGTACTGCACGAGACTGGTCTTCCCGCTCGACGTCGGCCCTTGCAACAAGATCGGGTGCCGGCGCAGCAACGCCGCGCGCGCGAGCGACGACAGGTGCGTCCGCACCCCCGGGGTGACGACGTATCGACCCGCCGCCTCAGGGTCCTCGCGTTCGAGGTCGCCAGCCTCGACCCAGTACTGCTCGATGAGCTCGTGCGTGTCGTCGGGCGGCGCGGGCGGGGCTTTGAATATCGCCTGCGAGAGGAGACGACGACGACGAAGTCCTTAAGGAACGGCGTTCACCACGCGAACGCGGTCGTATGGGAACCAGTCACGACCGGCGGCGGCGGCGG
>Ga0181560_10002173_pt1 | contig 18287 bp, 12 predicted proteins | sample 011ome_20_FD_133751 | JGI IMG/M metagenome (GOLD analysis project Ga0181560, IMG submission 133751) | Coastal salt marsh microbial communities from the Groves Creek Marsh, Skidaway Island, Georgia - 011509CT metaG (megahit assembly) | ecosystem: Environmental > Aquatic > Marine > Intertidal...
CGCCGGAGTCGCCGCCGCCGCCGCCGCCGCCGCCGCCGCCGCGCCGCTCCGTCTTCTCCGCGAAGTCGTACGTCAAGATCGGCCGATTGAACGACTTGTGGTACACGTACGCCTCGTTCGTCTCGCTCCCGCACGCGATGAGCTCGCCGGCGCCGACGGACAGCCCGACGAAGTTCTTCTCGTTGACGTGCCCCTCCAGCGTCGCCGCCGGCGCCGAAGAAAGAATCCCATAACCGCTCCCGCTCCCGCTCCCGCTCGCGGCGCCGCCCTTCCCTCCTCCGCCTCCTGTCGCGCCGTCCCTCGCGCACGCCGCGACGTTCCCCTTGACGTCCCACACGCACAGCGTGCTGTCCGTGGACGCGGACACCATCTCGTCGCCGGTGGGTAAGAACCTGACGTACGACACCGCCTTCCGATGCGCGCGCAGCGTCGCGATCGCCTCGCTCGGGTTTCTCAGATCGAACACGTGCACGCGGTGGTCCGCGCTCCCGACCGCGAGCTGATGCGCGCTCAGCGGGCCGTACTGCACGCAGCACACGTTCGCGCGCACGTCGATCTCGAGCACGCTGCCGCGCTGCGCCGTGGACCAGATCTTCACGAGGCCGTCGTCGCTGCCGCTCGCGAGAATGCGCGGGTCGACGCGGCAGTAATCCACCGTCCACGCTCTCTTGTCGTGCTCCTCGAACTCCGCCACCGCGACGCCGGCTTCGACGTCCCACACGGTGACGACGCCCTCGTAGTCCGAGCTCGCGAGGTGGTTCGCGACGTGCTTGTTGTACGACAGACACGACAGCTTGCTCTTCGCGTCGAGCGTTTGTATCGGCCCGGGAGCGTCGACGTCCGACGCGGCGCGGTCGCCGTCGACGCCGCCGCACGCCTCCGCGAAGCTGAACACGTGCACTTTTTTCGACACGCCCCCCGTGGCGAAGTTCGCGTAGTCGCGATCGAACTCGATGGACGACACGATCGAGGACGCGCCCGCGCCGAGGCGCGCGTTCCGCTCGCCGTGTCGCACCTCCCCGGCGACGCGCGCGCGGTCGTACTGAGGGTCGTTCCATACAAAGCGAAGTCGGGGTGGAGTTGAAAGGCGTCAGTTGGAGTTGAAAGGCGCCGAGGCCGGGGATTGAAACCGAGGGGTAGGCGCAGAGACGCGCCGGGCAAACTCCTTAAGAAACGGCGTTCACCACGCGAACGCGGTCGTATGGGGACCAGTGTATAGAACGCACCTTGGTCAGCGACCGCATCAGATTCGCGAACTCGTCGAGGTCACCGCGCGCCGCCGCCGCGCTCGGCTCCGAGCTCTTCCTCCGCCCGCCGCCTAAACCGCCGAAACCGCCGCATCGTATCTTCGAGTACAGATCCTGAAGGTTCGCGAAGTTCGCGAGCACCCTCGCGCGTTTCGTCTCGGACAAGTCCACGGACGCGAGCGACTCGCCGACGTGCCGCCCGTCCGCCGCCGCCGCCCGCGCGTCGGCTGACCCCGCCGCGCCGCCGGGCTCCGTCGTCCGTCCCAGCCGCGTCCGCGACGGCGGCGACCCGCCGCCGCCGCCGCCGCCGCCGCCGGACCCGGACCCGCGCATCATGTCCACGGACGTGCGTTTGGATCCCGGCGCGGCGGCGGCGGGGCGAGCCGCTTCGAACGCGAGGCGCGAGGGTGTTTGCCCGTACGAGGCGCCGCCGCGCGCGTCGTCGTTCCGCCGCTCGATGCCCCACGCGCTGAGCATCTCGCAAACCATGCTCGCGGCCGCGCTCGCGCGCGCGCGCGACGGCTGATGAGGGGAAGGCGGCGGATCCTCGCCGGGTTCGCGGCCGGCCGCGGCGGTCGCCGCCGACGCGCCGCCGCCGCCGCCGCCGCCGCCGCCGCCGTTCGGGGACGCCGCGCGCGCCGCCGCCGCCGCCGTCGCCGCCGCCCTCTCCTCGACGAGCGCCCGCAGCGCGTGGCTCCCGCCGAGCTCGTCGATCTGCCGCTCGATCCAGTTCACGTCCACGTCGATCCTCCCGACCTCGCGCTCGAGGTCGCGAATCGCGTCGTTTTTCCGCTTCCACGACAGCGCGAGGAAATCCCTGAGCGCGCCGACGCTGACGCGCTTGTCGTGCTTCACGAGCCGGTCGTGCTTGTCCGCGATCGACCGGAGCAACGGCGTGAGCTCCTCCAGCGGGAGGCTGTTGATGCTCTCCGCGATCTCCTTCGTGCGTCGCGCGGGGCATCTGCCGCTCCCCCCCCGCGCGTTCGCGTCGTCGTCCGCGCGCGTCGTCGTCGTCGTCGTCGTCGTCGTCGTCGCGAGCGCGCCGTCGCTCCCGAGCGCGGGCGACGCCGTTCCCGACCGCGGGCTCCCCGGCAGCTGCCCGCTCCTCGAGAGCTGCTTCAGGAGCTTATCCAGCGCGAGATTCGGGAACAGCGACTCCGCCGTGAGCGGCTGCGCGCAGCACGGGCACGCGTGGGCGCGCGCGAGATGCTCCACGATGCACGCGTAGCAGAACGTGTGCCCGCACATGGTGTTGAACGCGTCCGAGAACGTCTCGCGGCATATCGGGCACGCGTGCGAGTCGTCGAGCCCGCCGCGATGGACGTCCGACGCGGCGTCCATAGCGAGCGCCATCGCGTTCGCGTCGTGCGCGCGGGGTGTGACCGCCGCGCGACGACCGCAGGCGAGTAACTTTAGGGTGACGTGTCGTCGCCACGACCGAAGCCAGCAGTGTTGAGAGATCTCCCTCCAAAGGTCGGTAAGGTTATGTTCATCGGTCAGTTGAAAGGGGGCGCGATCAAATGTTGAAACTGAGGGTGGGTGAAAAACGCGGCCCGTAGACGATCGTCCCGTCGTCAACGTCGAGGCGAGCGAGGTCACGTCCTAAAAAAGAGCATCGTCGAGACGCGCGGCGCACGGGCGCGGGCGTCGCTCTCGGGCGAGATGGCGCGCGCGCGCACCATCCTGATAACCGGATGCTCGTCCGGGATCGGCCTGGACGCCGCGCGGACGCTCCACGCGTCCGGGGAGTGGCGCGTGTTCGCGTGCTGCCGAAAGGAGGAGGACGTCGACGCGATGCGAGCGCGGCACGGCATCGAGAGCTTCTTGATCGACTACTCCAAGCCGGAGACGATCGAACGCGGTTTCGAGGACGTCATGCGAGAGACCGGCGGGACGTTAGACGCGCTGTTCAACAACGGCGCGCACGGCAGCGGCGGCGCCGCGGAGGACATCCCCACGGACGCGCTGCGAGCCATCTTCGAGGTGAACTTTTTCGGATGGCACGACCTCACGCGACGCGCGGTGAAGGCGATGCGCGCGCAGGGCGGCCGCGGACGCATCGTGCAGTGCTCGAGCATCCTCGGGAACGTCGTCATGCCGATGCGGATGGCGTACAGCGCGACGAAGTTCGCGCTCGAGGCGCACTGCGACGCGCTGCGTCTGGAGCTGTCGCACGACACGGACATTAAAGTCATCTCGCTCAACGTCGGGCCGATTCGCACGAAGATTCGCGAGAACTCGCGCGCGCACTTCGAGCGGTGGATCGCCCCGCTCGTCGAGGTTTCCGCGTTTCGGTCCTTCTACGAGAAGAAGTTCGTGCCGCGGCTGTACGGTCCGTACAAGAAGGACATGGGCGAGCTCGAGCCGTCGGCGGTGACGGCCAAGTTGACGCTCGCGCTCGACGCGCGACGACCGGCGCCGCGGTACTCCGTCACGTGGCCGACGCACGCGTTCATGTTCCTGAAGCGGATTCTTCCGGGTTGGGCGTTCGATCAGGTCACGCTGCGAGCGATGGGGCTGTGGCCCGCGGCGAAGAAGCTGCACCCGTGACGACGACGTTTGCGCCGAGACGACTCGTCGCGACTGATGAGATTTTATAGAACGCGCTCGCGATGAATCCAAAAAATAGTCTACTGTAGTTCCCGCGCGAGCGCGACCGTCACGCGCCGTTGCCGCCCTCGCCGCGCCCGCCCCCGTGCCCGCGCCTCGCGCGCCCCTCCTCCGCCCACGCCTCGTCCTCGCGCTCGAACGGTCGGTCCTCGGGCTGCGGGTCCCCGAACGTTTTGATCTTTCGCCAGATGTACCCCCAACTCTTCACCTTACTCAGTCCGTACGCGAACGCGAGCACCGCCGCGAGGCACACCGCGAGGACGACCCACGCGGGGACGTACTGAAGAAACCCCGCGCTGGGGCCGCCGCCGATGCCTCGGCCCCAGCGCACCATCGCCGAGCTGGGCGCGCGCGGGCGAGTGCGACGACGACGTCGACGCCCGCGGCCCCGCGGCCTCCGATCTGATGACCATTTTTTTCAGTGCCCGCGCGCGAACGCGAACGCGAATCTCTGCTCTGCTCAGGTGCGTTCTATACAAAAGTTTTTCACCCATCTCCCGGTTTCAACACTTGATCGCATCCCCTTTCAACTGACCGGAGAACTGTTTTTGTATGGAATGGCCCTGAGAGTCGGATATCGGATACGCCCCGCTCGCGCGCGCAGTCGACGCCGCGCCGTCGACGCGCACGGCATCGATGGCGACTCTCGCGCGCGTCGTCGCCGCCGCCGCCGCCCCCGCGTCGTCGTCGTCCGCGAGCAGACCGCGGACGGCGAACGCGTCGGCGTCGGCGCCAGCCGCGCGCCCGCGCGTCGGCGGCCCGTCGTCGTTCGCGTCGTCGTCGTCGCTCTCATCGGCGCTCTCTCCGCTGGGGATGCGTCGGCGTCCGCGCGTCTCGCCGTCTCGCCGTCGACCCCTCCCCCGCGCGGCCGTCGATTCGCCGCCGCCCGCCGCCGCCGAGAAAGGCAAAGGCGCCGGGTGGAGCTCCGACGAGCTCCCTGACGAGGTCGACGTCGTCGTCGTCGGCGCCGGCATCGGCGGTCTCTCGTGCGCGGCGCTCCTCGGGAAGTACGGCGTGAGCGTCGCGATCGCGGAGGCGCACTACGTCGCCGGCGGCGCCGCGCACTCGTTCCGAGGCGCCGACGGGTACGAGTTCGACAGCGGGCCGAGCTACTTCTTGGGCCTGAGCTCCCCGCCCGGGGAGTCGATCAACGGCGTGCGGCAGGTGCTCGACGCGGTGGGCGAGTCGGTGGAGGCGGCGACGTACGACTCGATGAAATTCTACTTTCCCAACGGCGACGGCGAGACGTTCACGTGCGTCGCGGACAGAGAATGCTACCGCGACGGGATCCGGAGATTCGCGGGGGAGGACGCGGTGAGGGAGTGGGACGCGCTCGAGGAGGCGATGGGGCCGCTGGGCGAGGCTGCGGTGGCGATTCCGTTCGCGGGGATGCGCGCGGACGCGGGCGTCGCGTTGACGATGGCGAAATACGTCGCTCCGATCGTCAAGGCGTTGGGGGGCGGTCCGAAGGGCGCGGAGGGGTTCGAGGACGCGAAGTGGCTCCGGGAGAACTTCAGCGAGCTCGTGAACGAGCACGTGACGAACGCGTGGCTGAAGAACATGCTCGATCTGGAGTGTTTCGTCATCTCCGGGTTGAAAGCGGACGCGACGAGCGCCGCGATCATGGCGTTCACGTTCGTGGAAAGGCACAAGAAGGAAGGGTGCGTGTACGACTACCCGATCGGCGGTTCGCAGGCGATCATCGACGCGCTCGTCCGCGGCGTCCGAAAGTACGGCGGGAAGATGGCGCTGCGGTCGCCCGTGGAGGAGGTGGTCGTGGGAGACGGCCGCGCCGTCGGCGTGCGACTGAAGAGCGGGAAAGTCGTGAGAGCGCGAAAGGCGGTCGTGAGCAACGCGTCCGTGTGGGACACCGTGAACAAGCTCCTCCCCGAGGACGTCAAGGCGGAGAGGAGAGCGCGCGGGGACGACGTCCACACGGAGAAGACGCCGCTGTGCGGGTCGTTCGTGCACTTACACCTGGGCATCGACGCGACCGGGCTGCCGCCTCCGGAGGAGCTCGGGATTCACCACCTCGTCGTGAAGGACTGGGGCGCGGGCGTGGACGGCGACCGGAACGTCTTCAACATCTCCATTCCGACGACGTTAGACCCGTCGCAGGCGCCGCCGGGGAAGCACACCATCCACATCTACGGCGCGGCGAACGAGCCATACGAGAAGTGGGAGGGGATGGATCGAAAATCTTCGGAATACGCGGAGGCGAAGCGCGCCGCGGCGAACGATCTCTACGCCGCCCTGGAGAAGGTCATCCCGGACGTTCGCGACCGCGTCGAGGTGGAGATGATCGCGACGCCGCTTACGCAGCAGCGGTTCGTTCGAAGGCACCGAGGGACGTACGGTCCGGGCGTGGACATGACGCGGACGAATTTGTACGGCGCGGATTTGGCTCCGGGACCGGCGACCGGGATCGAGGGCCTGTGGGGGGTGGGGGACTCGACGTACCCGGGGATCGGCGTTCCGGCCGCGGCGGGGAGCGGGTTCTTCACCGCGAACTCGCTCGTGAGCGTGTGGAAGAACCTCGGTCTGCTGTACGGACCGAAGATTGGGAAGAACGTGTGACTGCCTTTGGGTAATAATAAAATCTAGAGAGATAACGTCACACCCCTTTCCCCGCGCCGGGATCGTTCCGCGTCGGCAGCAGCGCTCCCCGTCGCATCATGAACTTAATCCTGTGTCGGAACCTCCGCGTCACGAACTTCAACACCTCGTCGAGCAAGATCACCGGAAACGAAAACTTAATCACCGCGTTCCACTCCGCCGTCGACAGCGGCGCGACGGAAAACGTCGACGCGAGCCACGGGACGTAGAGGATGACGCAGTGCAACAGCATGCTGACGCATATCGCGCCCAGGAGCCAGTAGTTGCTCCACGGCGGGTGCGTCAGAAGCGAGCCGTTCTCCGACAGCGCGTTCAGTGCGTTGAACATCTCCACGACGACGAGAACGCTCATGCTCATCGTCGACGGCGAGCGGTTTTTAAGAAACACGTCGCACGAGTATCGTTGCTTTCCCTCCTCGCACGACTCGAACGACGTGAGCTCGCTCCAGGTCAGCATCGGGCCGTCGAGGTAGGACATGTACCACCACGCGAACGCGCCGACGGTGACGAACCCGACGTACATACCGACGACGAGGTAGCGCACGAAGAGCCACCGGTCGACGATAGACTCGTCCGGCCGCCGCGGACGCGCCCGCATGATGTCGCGGTCCGGCTTGTTAAACCCGAGCGCGGTCGCGGGCAGGCCGTCCGTGACGAGGTTCACCCACAGCAGCTGCACCGGGCACAGCGTCTCCGGCATCCCGAGCGCGGCGGCGATGAAGATGCACACGACCTCGCCGATGTTCGAGGATACCATGTACCGTATGAACTGCTTCGTGTTGTTGTAAATCGCGCGGCCCTCCGCGACGGCGCTGACGATGGTCGCGAAGTTGTCGTCCGCGAGGACCATGTCGCTGCTGCTCTTCGCGACCGCGGTGCCGCTGCCCATGGCGATCCCGATGTCCGCGCGCTTCAGCGCGGGGGCGTCGTTCACGCCGTCGCCGGTCATCGCGACGACGTGCCCTTGCCGTTTCAAAATCTCGATCAGCTTCGACTTGTGCCGCGGCTCCACCCTCGAAAACACCGCCATGTTCGCCACCGCGTCGCTCTGCTCCGCCGCAGACATCTCGTCGAACTCCAACCCGGTGAACGACTTCCCGGGCGGGAGAAGCACCCCCGCGTTCGTCGCCAGCCCAGCCTTCGCGGCGTCGTCGATCATCTTCCGCGCGAGCAGCTGGGTCGACGTCGCCGGGTGGCTCCCTCGGCCGCCGTCGTCGTCGCCCAGACCGACGCGCTTCGCGATCGCCTCCGCTGTGGACCGGTTATCCCCGGTCACCATGACGACCCGGACGCCCGCCTGGCGGCACAGCGAGATCGCCCGCGCGACCTCCGCCCTCGGCGGGTCGAGCATCCCGACGAAACCGAGGAAAGTGAGGTCGCGCTCGTCGTCGACGGAAACCTTCGTCGTCTTCGGCGGCGTCGGCCGCATCGCGAGCGCGAGCACCCTCAGCGACGACGCCGCAAACTTTTGCAGCTTGTCGCTCAGCGCGGCGCGCATCGCGTCCGTCAGCGGCTCCGCCGCGCCCGACGCGTTCGTCAGCGCCTGCGTGCACTTCGCGAGGACGGTCTCGGCCGCGCCTTTCGTGAACAAGATGCTCTGCCCTTTCCTCGACGCGAGCACCGACATCATCTTTCGATCGCGCGTGAAGTCCAACGCGGCGACGCGTTTGAACTGCCCGGCCCAGTACTCCGCGCAGTACCCCGCCCGCTCTTTCTTCGACAGCCGCGTCAGCGCGGACGGCATCGCGTCGAACCCGGGGAGGCCGATCTTCTCGGTCAGCACGCGCAGCGCCACCTCCGTGCTCTCGCCGATTTTTTCGTATGCGCGCGTCTTGCCGTTGTACGTCAGCGAAGCGTCGTTGCAGAGCGACGCGCAGATTGACATGTGCAGCACGGACGCCCTCTCCGCGGGGTGCTCGACAACCTTGCCGCTGTTCGCTTCCGTGACGACGCCGTCGGGGGAGTATCCGTCGCCGGTGACTTCGTACTCCGCGAGGCACGCGTCGCCGACGCGCGCCGCGGCGGCGCCGGCGGCGCCTTCAGACGCGTCGACGACGCAGACTCTCGTCGCGAGCATCGCGTTCGTCGTCAGCGTCCCGGTCTTGTCCGAACAAATAACGCTCGTACACCCGAGCGTTTCAACGCTCGGTAGCGACCGCACGATCGCGTTCTGTTTCGCCATCTTCCTCGTCCCGAGCGCGAGGCACGTGGTCACGACCGCGGGGAGTCCCTCCGGGATCGCCGCGACGGCGAGCGCGACGGCGATTTTGAAGTAATAAATCGCGCCGCGTAGCATCCCCCCGTGCGCCTTGTCCGCGAAGTGCCCGATGTTCACGACCCAGACTAACACGCACACGACCGCGATCACTTTCGATAAGAGCGTCCCGAACTCGTCGAGCTTCTTCTTCAGCGGCGTCATCTCCTCCTCCGCGGCGGCTTCGGTCATCGCGTCGCGGATTTTCCCGATCGCCGTGTTCAACCCCGTGCCGACGACGACGCCGCGGCACCGCCCGACGGTCACGACCGTGCCGCTGTACAGCATGCACGTCTTATCTTGCACCACGGCCTTCGCGCTCGCGCACGGGGTCAGCTCCTTGGACACGGACCCGCTCTCGCCGGTGAGGATGCTCTGGTCCACTCGAAACGTCGACGACGCGATCGACACGAGTCGCACGTCCGCGGGGACCTTGTTCCCCACGACGCACTCGACGACGTCCCCGGGGACGAGCTCCGCGGCGGGCAACACCTTCAGGCGACCGGATCGAAGCACCGTCGCGAGGTTGGCCTGGTACGCCTTGAGCTCTTCGATCGCGCGCTCCGCGTTCGTCTCGGTGAGCACGCCCACGGTGGCGTTCGCGACGAGGATGAGGACGATGACGCCCGGCTCCACGAACGCGCCGGAGCCGTCGCCGTCGACGACGCCCAAGACGAACGACACGACCGCGGCGGCGATGAGGATCTTCACGAGGAGGTCGTCGAACTGCTTCAACACGAGCTTCCAGAACGGCGTCCCGAGCTCAGGGGGCATCTCGTTCGCGCCGTGCCTCGCGCGGAGCGCGGCGGCCTCGCGATCGGACAACCCGACGGCGGGGTCGACGCCGCAACGCGCGAGGACGTCGGAGACCTCGCGCGCGTGCGCGTCCTCCATGATGAAGTTGGGGGGTTGGGGGAGGTCGCGCGGCGGCGGCGCGGTGTGATACCCGCCGGCGCGGCGCGCGGCTGCCTCTGGCGATCGCGCCCGGCGATAACGGTAGGGGACGCGTTTAAACGTTGACGGCTGATGAGGTGGCTCGATCCGCAGGGACGGCGCTGGCCGCGCCTCGTCACTGCGAGACGCGCCCATGGCGGACGCGACCGCAGCGCGAGCGCCCGCGGCGAACGCGTCGCGGCGACCGGCGACCACTCCCGCGGGGTTCAACCCTACGGGCGCGCTCGTCGTGGCGGTCCTCCTCGCCTTCGCCGGCGCGTCCCCCCGCCCGTCGGTCCGCCGCGCGCGCGCGTCGCTTTTTCCTCTCCGTCTCTGCGAAGCGCCCGCCGCGGGAGCGATCGGATCCTCCCTCCCTCCCTCCCTCTCTCTCGCCGCCGCGCGGACCTCCGTCCGACCTGACGCGCGTCCCTCGCCCCGCGCATCTCGATCATCGCCAGGCGCGGACGTGTTCACGACGTACAAAGACCACGCGGCGGCGTCCGCGTCCCCCGAGCTCGCGCCGAACGAGTTCGCCGTCGCGGACCCGACGAGCCTCGGCGGGAAAGTTCACATCAGGTGCGTTCTATACACTGGTCCCCATACGACCGCGTTGGCGTGGTGAACGCCGTTTCTTAAGGACTTTGCCCGGCGTCTCTCTCCGCCCACCCCCCGCTTTCAATCCCCGCCCTCGATGCCTTTCAACGCCAACTGACGCCTTTCAACTCCACCCCGACATTCGCTTGTATGGAACGACCCTCAGCTTCTGCACGAAATGAAACTACCGCGGCGGGTACGTGCACGTGACCGAACAGATCCAGAAGTCCTTCCCCGGGATGGAGGTGGTCGGTTCGCACCACCCGCCGACGGCGACGAACGCCGCGCTCGCGAAAGCGGTCGGGTTCGCGCAGTTTAGCGCAATCGCGGCGACGTTCAGGTGCGTTCTATACACTGGTCCCCATACGACCGCGTTGGCGTGGTGAACGCCATTCCTTAAGGACTTTTCCCGGCGCATCTCTCCGCTCATCCCTCGCTTTCAATCCCCGCCCTCGATGCCTTTCAACGCCAACTGACGCCTTTGAACTCCACCCCGACATTCGCTTGTATGGAACGACGTTCAGCGGCGCGCAGGTCTTCCCGGCGCTCGGGATGGCCGTCCCGAGCTTCGTGGCCGGGATGGCGGAGAACAAGCTGCAGTCCGCGGGCGCGGCGTTTTTCTTGGGGAACACGCTGTCGCAGAACTTGCTAAACACGGGCGCGTTCGAGGTGTATTACGACGGCGACGTCGTGTTCAGCAAGCTGAACGAGAAGAGGCTGCCAAACGTGCAGGAGATTTTGCGCGGGTTGGAGTCGCGCGTCGGACGCGCGAGGAAGCGGGCGGCGGAGACGGCGCGACTCGAGGAGGCGACGGCGTAACGGAACGGGACGGGAACGCGACGGATGATGTGGAGGGTAGGGAAGGGGAGTGGACGCGGCGAAGGCGCGCGCGGTGGGAACGAACGGACGCGTCGAGAGAGCGCGGACGCGCGGAGAAACAAAGTGACGGCGCGACTTCGCAAGCCGGCGAGAATCAGCCGGCGAATCGCGCCCGAAGTCTCCGCGTCGACGACGCCTCACGACGCGCGCGTTCGTTCCCCTCGCGCGCGCGCCGCTCGACGAAACGCACACGCGCAGACGAAGCGCACGTCATGAATTATTAGCCAGCCGCGCGTGAACGCCGACCGCGTCATCTCGGTTCCCTTCTTCGCGTGATTCATCTTCTCCTCGTTCACAAAACGAAAACGTACGTCGCTACCTAAAGTCATCGCAAACACCTCTCTCCTCCGCTCCGCTCCGCTCCGCCGCTTACCACGGAATCGGGCGGAACTCCTCGTCCTCGCCGTCGCTGACCTCCTTCTGGAAGAGGAAGTACACGGGCATGAGGGACAGCGCGCAGACGAACGCGGTGAACTCGCCGCCGACGGAGGAGGTGAAGATGTTGACGCCCGTGGGGTTCGCCATGTGCGCCTTGAGGCCCTCGAGCGGGGACGTGCCGGTGACCGCGTACTGGGACACCATGCCGAGGAAGGACATCATCGCGAGACGGCCGTTCTTCACCTCCTTCACCTTCATCGCGGGCGAGTCCTGGCCCGTCGGGTCGAACGGGAAGTTGCCGACGACGCCCGACTCGCCCGTCGCCATGAAGCCGCGGATGCGCGCAGCCTCGAGGAAGCCCATGACGACGACCTGGATGGCGACGAGGGTCTTGAGGTCCCAGTCCCCGAGCGCGGCCTCGCCGGCTTCCCAGAACTTGGGAAGGCCGACGGCGTCCGTGAAGAGGATGCCCGCGGTGGCGTGCATCGCCCAGCGGCCGTTCATGAGCTCCGCCTCCTGGAGGTACGGAAGCGTCTCCGGGTTCGCGCCGAGGCGGAGGGGGTCGAAGCCTGGAGAGGAGGGCGCGCGCAGGGGGGTGTGTTTGTGTGTGGGGGGGGGTACGTCAGCGAGCGAGGGACGCGATGCGATTCTGACGCTGACGGGACCGGAAAAAAACGGGCAAGATGCCGCGCGCGTCGCCGCGGGATCGCGCGGCGCGCGATCGCCGCGATCGACGCCGCGACGCGCGACGGACGCGCGATCGCGTTGGTTCGAGCGATCGCGATCGGATCGCGCGGAGACGCACCGTAGTCCGCGGGCATGGTGCCGTCGAGGTAGCTCGGGGGCTCGGTGCCCGGGAGCCAGTGGCCCATGACGCCGATGCGGTCGCCGTTGACGACCGCGAACGAGCGCACGGAGCGCTTCTGCGCCACCTTCGGCGCGACGGCGCGGACGGTGTTAACGCCGAGGGGGGCACGGAGCATGGCGGCCATTGTTGTCGTCTTCTTTACGCGTAAAGAGAGGCGGTGTGTGCGGGAATGACCGCGCGCGCGGGGTGGCCGTGGGTGAAAAAAAGACGCGCGGGGAGGGAGCGGATCCGCGCGAGCCAATCATCTTTCGCCGTGACTGTTTGCTCTGTGCGTGGTCGAAGGGCCGTACCGTAGTACGCGGCCGACCTCGGCCCGGCTCGCAAAAATCGCGGACGGCCGCGCCGGACGTTAGTCTAAGAAGTCGCAGAGCGCGGGCCGCGCGCGGGGCGGCTCTCGGAGTCGGCGCGGCGACCGCGATGGCGCCGCGAAGGACGACGCGCGTCGCGATCGCGTGCCTTCTCTTCCTCGCGACCGCGTCCTCGCTCGCGACGGTCGCGCGCGGCGACGACGCGGCGTCGGCGTCGGACGCGGACGACGAAGCCGGCACTCGCGCGTCGTCGTCGTCGTCGTCGTCGTCGTCGGACGCGAGGACGACGCGCGACCTTCGCAGGGAAGGCCTGAGCCAACGCGCGAAGCTCGAGCGCGCGTTCCCGCACGCGTTCACGCGCCCGGGCGGCGACGGCGGTCCGGTGTACGCCGCCGCGCGCGGAAGGCTCGGCTCCATCGGCGCGAGAGGCGAGCGCGAGAAGACGTTCGAGCAGTGGGTGCGATCGCCGCCGCCGCGCGAAGACGCCGCGGAGAACGACGAGAACCACCCGCACGTCGGCCCGGTGGAGATACGCGCGGTGTGGGGCAGAGGACGCGGCGTCGTGACGACGCGGAACGTCACGAAGGGCGAGACGCTCGTGGCGATCCCGCTCGAGAAGTGCCTGTCTACGTTCAGCGCGAGAAAGAGCGCGATCGGCGAAGCGCTGAAGACGATAACATCGCGGGAGGTCACGATAGACGCGGTCATCGCGCTGCATCTGCTGCACGAGCTGTACGTCCAGAGGGAAAAGTCCGAGTGGTGGCCGTGGGTGTCCATCTTACCGCGGGACGTGGAGACGCCGTTGCTGTGGACGCCGCGAGAGTTGGCGCAACTCGAGGGGAGCAATCTGATCGGGTTCAGAGACGCCGTCTTGAAAGGGTGGACGACGCAGCGCGACGCGCTGTTCCCGAAGTTGACCCAGAAGTTCCCGAGCTTGTTCCCGGAGGAGCACTTTCGAACGGAGCGGTGGGCGTGGGCGATGGCGATCGTGTGGTCGCGAGCCGCGGACGTGCCGGTGCCGCGACCGGAGGCGATCTTTCCGAGCGGCGACGACAAGTCGCGCGAGCTGCGCGTGATCGTTCCCCTGTTTGACATGATCAACCACGGGTACGACCACGCGCCCGTCACCCCCGGGGGCGTGAAAGGCGGCGGAGGGGAGGGGAGAGAGAAAGGCGGCGTCGGCGTGGACGATTCCCCGGCGCTGATACCGAGCTGGGACCCGTCGCGGCGGATGGTCGCGATTCGCGCGGGCGTCCCGTTCCCGGGTCCGAACTACGAGGTTCGGTTCAACTACGGCGCGAAACCGTCGCAGCACGTGCTCTTGCAGTACGGGTTCGTTCCCATGAACAACCCGGACGAGAGCGTGGAGGTCGCCATGCACGCGGGCTCGAGGGACAAGCTCAAGTCGCTGAAGAGCGAGCTGCTGCGCACGCACGAGCTGTCGCCGAGGGAGCGAAATTTTCAGTTTTACCCGCGGCGTCTCGACGCGGACTTGCTCGCGGCGACGCGAGTGCAGATGATGTCCGAGCTCGAGATCAACTCCGCGGCCGCGATCAGCGCCGCGGTCGCGGGCGCGCCCGTGAGCGACCGCAACGAGGCGAAGACGAGGGCGATGCTTCTGAAAGCCGCGCACGACATGTTGCGTCGATATCCGACGACGCTGTGGGAGGACAAGAAGATCGTCCAAGAGCACGCGGACGCGAACCCCGTGGACGCGGACGAGGCTTCAGAGAGGGAGAAGAAGGACGCGGAGGAGGAAACGACAACGACGACGACGGGCGACGACGACGACGAAGCGGCTCATCCGACGCTGAGCAAACGCGTGAAGCTCGGCATCATGATGCGCATACAAGAGAAGAGCACGCTGCTCGCCGCGGCTCGTCTCGTCGCGGCGCGGATCCCGGACGACGCGGGCGAGGGCGAGGACTTGTGCGAGGAGAGGTACCCGCAGCGGGAGTTGAGAGCGTGCTTGGATCGTCTCTCCGGCGTCGCGTTCGATCGGTTCGAGAGACCGCCGGAGGAGGAAGAGGAGGAGGAGGAGGCGGACGACGACGACGACGCCGAGGACGGGGAGGAGCCAAGTAGTCGTAAAGACGAGTTATGATTCGATTGACTCTAGCTAGTACGGTCTGTGCCTGTCGTAGCTGTTCCTGAACCCGCCGCCGCCGCGCCCGCCGCCGCGCCCGCCGCCGCCGCCGCCGCCCCGGTGTCGGTACTGGTTTCCTCGGTCGTCGTAATCGTACCCGCCACCCCGGCTCGGCGGCCCGGGCGGCGGACCGGGTTGGATCACGTACCCGACTTGACCATTCGGGAGCATCATCGGCACCATCCCTCCGCCGCCTCCCACGCCCATCACCATCCCCATCCCCATCCCCATCCCCATTCCCATCCCCATGCCGCCGCCCATCATCCCGATGTTCGCGCGCCGCGGCGCGATATGCCCGCCGCGGTCGTCGCGGTACCCGCCGAACCCTCGGTCGTCGCGGTAGTCGCCGCCGTCGCGAAAATTCCCTCCTCGCGCGCGTCCGCCGCGTCCGCCGCCGCCTCTGCCGCCGCCGCCGGCGGCGGCTCTCCCCTGGTCCTTCATCGGCTTCGCCATGGTGACGTCGAGCGCGCAACCGTCGATCTCGATCGGCGCGGACGGCGTCGCGTCCGCGTCGTCCGACCGTTTCCCCGCCTCCGCCGCGGCGAGCGCCGATTCTCTGCTCGCGTAGTGCACGAACGCGAAATTCCTCTTCGCGCTCGCGCTCGCGTCCCCCGGCCGCGGCTTGTACACGAAGACCGTCTCGACGTCGCCGTACTTTCCAAACAGCGCTTTGAGCTTCTCCTCGCCGCCCTCGTCCGCGACGAGCGACGGCGGGAGGTTCCCGACGTAGACGGACTTCACCGTCGTCGAGGGGTCGGGGAGTTTCGGATCAGCCCACCGAGCGGTGACCGGCCTGCCTAAGAAGAGACGCGACTCGCTCAAAATTTTCATCGCTCGCTCCGCGCACGACGCGTTGTAGAAGTCCGCGAAGCCGAACCCTTTCGTCTGGCTCGGATACGCCGGGTTCCTGTTCTTCGGCATCTCCAACTTTTCGACGCCGCCGCAGCCGGCGTCTCTCAATCCTTGAATCACCTCCGCGCGCGTCTTCATCCGGTCCACGTTCCCTATGAACACCCGGTGCTTCGTCTGCTTCACGCTGACGCGGATCTTCTTGTCCTCGATCGCCTTTTCGTTGAGCTTCTCCGCCGCCGCGGCCGCGTCCTCGCGCGACGGATACGCGACGAACGCGTACCCGCGGTTCTGCCCGGTCGCGGTGTCGATCACCAGCTGCACGCTCGACGGCGACGCGACGCCCTCCGCGCCGTCGCAGAACGCGCGGACGTCGTCCTCGCTCGCGCTCTTCGGGACGCCGCCGAGGAAGAGCTCGCACGAGTGCGCGGGTTTCTTCAAGAGGTCGTCGGACGGGTCGACGATCAGCACGGACGCGTCCTCGTCGTCGGAATCCTCGTCGGCTCGCCGCGCCGACGCCGGCGACGCGGGATCGGTCGCGGTCGCGGCGTCGGTGGGGCTCGTCGCTTCCTCGCGCGCGGTCGCTTCCTCGTCCGCGGCGGGTTCCTCCATCAGATCGGGATCGACGAGGTCTTCGGACTCTGCCATCGCGCGCGATCGCGTGCGTCGAGGCTCGGCAGGCGCGCGTTATGACCTAATTTCCGGGCGCGAACGAACCTCGAGAGCGCGCGCCGCAGGAGGGTGCTGCGGGAAAAGCGGCGCTCCCGCCGCCGACCGCGCCGCAGTTCGGCCGCGCGCGCGTCGCCGCGTCCGCGCCCGCGAGACCGCGCCGCGCGACGCCCGCGTCCGTTCGCGCGCGCCCGTCGCGCGACCGCGATGCCCGACGACGAGACGCCGCCCGTCGCCGACCTCGAGGCGCTGTTTCTCGAGATCGCGCGTCCCGATGTCGCGCTTCACGAAACGTCCATGGAGGCGTTCGCCGCGGGCGTGCGGCGGACGATCAAGCGCGCGGAGGCGTCCGTGGACGACGTCGTCCGCGCCGCGCGTCGCGGAGACATCGTCCTCGACGTGCGATCGCCCGGGGAGTACGCGCGCGGGCACATCCCGGGCGCGACGTCGATGCCGCTGTTCACGGACGACGAGCGAGCGAAGGTCGGGATCGCGTTCGCGAAGCAAGGAAGAGGCGTCGCGATGGTCCTCGGCATGAAAGCGACGCGACCGAAGCTGGAGGACATCATCGCGACGGCGAGCGCGTTGGTGGAGGAGAGAAAGAAGATCCGCGACCGCGATGGCGGCGACGGCGAGAGAGGAGGCGCGACGACCGCCGTGTACGTGCACTGCTGGCGCGGCGGGATGCGGTCGTCGAGCGTCGCGTGGTTCCTTCGCCGGTCGCTCGCCGACCGCGGCGTCGACGTTCGCGTGATGCGCGGGGGGTACAAAGCGTTCCGGCGGTGGGTGCTGTCGCGCTGGACCCCCGCGGCGGAGCTCCCTGGGGACGCGGGGAAAGACGACGCGCGCGCGCTCGGCGGGGAGGAGCAGGACGACGACGACACCGCGAACGAAAACGAATTCGAGGCGTCGCCGCCGCGCGGTCCCAACGTATGCATCGTCGGTGGACGCACGGGGGTGGGTAAAACGCGCGCGCTTCTGGCGTTACGCGACGCCGGCGAGCAGGTCATCGACCTCGAAGGCCTCGCGTCGCACAGCGGAAGCGCGTTCGGGTGGGTGGGACGACCGCCGGAGCAGCCGACGTCGGAGCACTTTTCGAACCTCGTGGCGTGCGCGTGGGCGGGATCGAGACCGTCCCCGCGTTGGGTGTTCATCGAGGACGAAGGCCCGCACGTCGGGAAGTGTTCCGTGGACCCGGGGTTGTTTCATCGCATGCGCCACGCGCCGCTGGTCGTGAACGTCGTCGCGCCGTCGGAGGTTCGGTTGCGCGTGCTCGTCGAGGACTACGCGTCGGAGGAACACCGCGCGGCGCCCGGGTGGTTGGAATCGATGACGGAGTCGCTCGAGAAGTTACAAAAACGGCTCGGTGGCGAGCGTTGTAATTCGCTCGTGACGCGGTTGCGGAGTGGCGACTACACCGCGGTCGCGGAGGGCCTTTTAGAGTACTACGACGACCTGTACGACAGACACCTGGGGAAGAAAAGAGTGGAGAAGGGCGCGATCAAGACGATCGCCGCAGAGACGCAAAAGCCCCGGGGCGGGGTGCAGAAGATCGTCAACGCGCTGCCGGTGGGGGAAGCGCGCGACGGGAGGCACCCCGACGCGCTGGACGTCGACGCGCTCGTGATGGATATCTTGAAAACGGTGCGCGCGTTCGAGGAGGAGGACGCGTCCGTTCCGTAAAGTCGCGCGCCGTATTCGTAGCTCTAAGATATTTCTCTCATCGTAGACGACGAGACTTTCCCAGACGATCGCATCAGGTCCTGTCCCATCCCGACCGCGGGCGCTTGTTATCCCCCCTCCCGCCGCCGCCGCCGCGCTGATCCCACCCGCCGCGCCCCGACCCCATCTGCGGCCGCTGGTGCGTCGCGGCTCTCCCCCACTGCCCGCCGCCGCCGCTCTGCGGGGCGACGCCCCAGCCCCCCCCCCCCCCGCC
>Ga0181560_10002177_pt1 | contig 18272 bp, 12 predicted proteins | sample 011ome_20_FD_133751 | JGI IMG/M metagenome (GOLD analysis project Ga0181560, IMG submission 133751) | Coastal salt marsh microbial communities from the Groves Creek Marsh, Skidaway Island, Georgia - 011509CT metaG (megahit assembly) | ecosystem: Environmental > Aquatic > Marine > Intertidal...
ATTCAAACCGCTGGATTCAATATTTTGACCGATCCGGTGTGGTCTGAGAGGGTGAGTCCGGTGCGATTTGCGGGTCCGAAGCGTGTTCGGGCTCCTGGGATACCTTTGGCTGATTTGCCTGAGATCGATCTGATTCTGGTCAGTCACAATCACTATGACCATCTTGATACGAGGACGCTTGAGACTGTGCGATCGCAGCAAGACAAAGAGCCCATGATCGTGAGCGGTTTGGGAAATGCGGGTCTCCTCAGATCGGTTGGTTATGAGAACGCTGTAGAGTTGGATTGGGATCAGCAGACGCAGCTCGGCGACCTGACCATTCATTTTGTTGAGTGCCAGCACCGATCGGGGCGAGCGTTGCATGACCAAATGCGCACTTTGTGGGGATCATTTGTTGTGCAAACACCCTCTGGATCGATTTACTTTGCCGGCGATACAGGTTATTCGCCCCATTTCAAAGAGCAGGGTGACCGCTTCGGCCCCTTTGCCTTGAGTATTCTTCCGATTGGTGCCTACGAGCCGCGCTGGTTCATGAAGGACATTCATCTCAATCCAGAGGAAGCGGTCTTAGCGCACAAAGATCTTAGAAGCCGACAGAGTTTGAGTATTCATTTCGGCGTCTTTCAGCTGACCTGGGAGGGCGTAGATGCGCCGGTTCGAGCTCTCGAACATGCTCAAATGAATCATAAGCTCGATGAGCGCGCATTTTGGACTTTGGAGCCCGGGCAATCGCGTTGGGTCGTGCATTAGGCTGTGCTTTTAAAGTCACAAGTCGACTGCGGCCCCTCAGGCTCTGCGAGTCAAGGGCGAGTCATCGTCTACACGATCAATCTATCGGTGCGATAGTGCGTAAATTAACAAGTAATTTTTGTTCGCTCGCTTTAGGCTGTGTTTTCGATTTGGAAAATTCGGATGAATCCGGCTTTGGTTTGACTTGAACCTGCGAGGCAAGTGCATGAATAATAATACGGACGCCTATCCTTCTTTCCGCACTGCGAACACGACGCTCATTATCTTGTTTGCGATTTACGTATTGTCGTTTGTCGACCGTCAGATTCTGTCATTGATGGTCGGCCCGATTCGAGAGACATTCGGTATCAGCGACTTCCAATTCAGCATTCTTTACGGCTCAGCCTTTGCTATTACCTATGCCATTGCGGGTTTGCCACTGGGTCGACTTGCTGATCAGTTTTCACGGAAACACATTATCGCTGGCAGCGTTGCATTTTGGAGTGTGGCGACGTGTATGTGTGGTTTGGCGAAATCGTTTCCGAGCTTATTCATATCCAGAATGATGGTGGGCGTGGGTGAAGGGGGGTTCGCTCCCGGCGCTTATTCCTTGGTCTCAGACAGCTATCGACCAAAGCATTTGGGCTTCGCCATGGCCTTTTTAAAATCCGGTGTTTACGTCGGCTCGGCCGCTTCGCTTGTTTTGGGTGGCGTGCTGATCGAATACTTCACCTCGCAGGAGGACCTGCGCTTTCCGCTATTTGGTTCACTCGCGCCGTGGCAGGCAACCTTCATTACGGTAGGCGCCCCCGGAGTGCTGTTGGCTTTAGTCATGCTCTTGGTTCGCGAACCCGTTCGCCGCGATATGGTTGTGACGGCCGATGGCAACACACGCCTCCCGCTTCGTAAGGTTTTGGGTTTTCTGTGGGTCAGAAAACGCACGTACTTGTGTCTTTTTGTTGGTTCGTCCATGTTGTCCATGGCGTCCTACGGCGGGACAGCTTGGTATCCGGAATTTTTCATCCGAACCTACGGTGTGTCGCGAACAGAGGCAGGCGGTTTATATGGATCATTACTGTTTATTTGCGGTTTATCGGGCATTTTTTTAGGGCCGGTGCTCGCACGGGTTTTAGCCAAAAAGCACACCGATTTTTATCTGAGAACCATTTTGTATGCGTCCATTGTCGCTGCTGTGCCCGCTGTTTTGGCACCGCTCGCCGGCAGTAAGACCCTGACTCTGGTACTGCTCGTTCCTGCTTTGACATTCGGATCTATGTACCTGGGTATTATGGCAGCATCGTTCCAGCCCATCACGCCCAACCAGATGCGTGGGCAGATGACGGCTTTTTACATTTTTTTGACTAACATTTTTGGTCTGGCTGTAGGCACTTCGGTGATGGCGGCATTTACCGACTTTCTTTTCAAAGATGACTCAATGCTGTTGTACTCGATCGCCACTGCGAACGCCTTGTTCTACCCCTTGGCGATTGGCTTGTTCGCATACGGCCTTAAAGCATACCGAGCCAGCATGGAAGAGGCGGGTAACTGGACCTTATAGCGACTGTTCTGAGTCCTGCAGCGCGTTTTTCCTCCACTGCCTTGGTGATACACCGTAGTGATTGAAAAAGGCTTTGGAGAATGCGCTCACGTCCTGATAGCAGAGCCGTTGCGCAATGTAGGTGATAGGTGTGTTGGTGCCTTTGAGCAGTGCCTCGGCAACTTCAAAGCGCGAGTCTCGTAAAAGGTCGCGATAGCTTGTCCCGGCTTCTTCGAGCTTTTTCTGGATGGTTCTGACCTGGTAGGGGATCCGCAAGGTCAGGGCATCCATATCCGTTCGTCCGGCAACGAGGTTTTTGCCGATCATGGTCTTCACCAAATCAACGAAATCAGGGGATTCCCGAAGGTGACGAGACGCTAGATACTCTGCCAGTAATTCGTGAATGCTATCGTCTTGCGTAACGATGGGTATCTGTAGAAGGCTGGTGGGGAAATTGATAGCATCGATTTCGGCGTTGAACTGAATTGGGCATCGGAACAGTGCCCGTAGTTCCGCTTTGCAGCCGGGATCCTTAAACGAAAAGCTCACAGAGCTCAGATTCAGTTTATAGCCGGTTGCTTCACTCAACATCAAATAGGTGATGCCAAGCACAATAATGGTCATTTGGGGGGATAACATGGCTTCTTGTGGGGGTACCCCGCGAGAAAAACTGCAGGTGTCCTTATACACGTCGAGCTTGTAGTCTATGCCGAGGCTTCGAGTCCGCAGGTGCAATATTAGATCCCGAAAGCCTTGCTGCAGTGTCTTCGCCGAAGTCACATAGATCTTCAGCTCTTTAGCGTAGTTCGATTTAAAACGGTAGTGAGCGAGCTTAATGCCAAAATCGGGTTGGTTTAGCTCTCGTGCCGCGTTCTCTACGAAAACGGCACACAAGCGGTAGGGGATGAGTTCATCTGTTGCACTGAGCGTTGACTTTGTCAGCCCGGTTTCACGCAGGACATTATTGACGTCACCGCCGAGCTCATCTGTTAACTCAATAACGCCGGCTAAGGATTTGCTGGTTAGAAATACGCTCATGCTCTCTTCTCAGTATGGCGAAACGATAGGATAGAATATTTGCATATATTAACAAGTTGCTTGCGTAAATTGACAAGTTTAAATTTGTAGGTGTTATACAGTTAAGAATCACTGTAGCAATCGTCGGGAGACAGTCATGAACTTTCAGCTATCTGAAGAGCATCGTGCGATCCAGGACCTGATCCGGAAATTCGTACAAGATGAGCTGCTGCCACTTGAGCCGCTTGTGCTCGAAAGAGAGGCCTCAGGCCATCACGAACACCTCACCTCCAGTGAGATTGAACGCCTGAGAGGAGTGGCACAGGAACTGGGCCTTTACGGTCTGGATGCCCCGGCTGACGTAGGGGGGGTAGAGTTGCCCGAATTGGCGATGATTGCCGTGAATGAAGAAATGGGGAAGACGATTACCCCATTTGTTCTGCCGCCGGACTCTCCCAACTTGCGTATGCTCATGAACGCCGCAGACGAGCGCCAGAAAGAGGCGTACCTGGCACCGTACGTCGCGGGAGAAACCATCAGCGCCATCGGAATATCCGAGCCCGGCGCAGGCTCCGATCCGTCACAAATGAAAACGGTGGCAGTCCGTGACGGTGACGACTGGGTGCTAAACGGTCGGAAAATTTGGATCAGCCGCGCCGATGTGGCTGACTTCACGATTGTGATGGCTATTACAGATAAAACCAAAGGTGCGCATGGCGGAATGAGTGCCTTTCTTGTCGACAACGACAGTCCGGGGTTCAATGTAATGCGTCGTATACCCATGCTCGGTGGTCACGCGACATTTGAAGTGGAACTCGACAATTGCCGAGTTCCCGGTTGGAAGCTGCTCGGAAAAGAAGGGCACGGCTTTGCTGCGATGCAGGTTCGCTTGGGGTCCCGCCGTTTGGAAATGGCGGCCAACTGCATCGGGATGGCGCAGCGGGCGTTGGATATGTTGTGTGAGTATGCATCGCAGCGTGTAGTATTTGGCGAGACACTGTCAAGTCGTCAATCGATTCAATGGGTTATTGCTGATGCTGAAATGAACATCCATGCGGCCCGTCTTATGGCGTATAACGCGGCCTGGAAAATGGATGAAGGCTACGATATCCGCCACGATATATCCATGGCGAAGGCTTTTTCCACTGAGTTAGCCTGGGACGTGATCGATAAGACGATGCAGGCGCATGGCGCGATGGGTATGACGAAAGAGCTTCCTCTGCAAATGATGGCGAACGTCGTTAGATTGATGCGGATCTACGATGGACCCACAGAAGTTCATAAAATGGTCATCGCGAGGAATAAGCTTCGTAACTTTGCGTAGTCATGTAAACACATACAAAACAATAATGTGATAGGAGTAGGGGATGTCGGACTTGCCCGTAACGATGGAGCTTAGCGATGGAGTGGCCACGGTCACTTTATCTAACCCGCCTTACAATTTCTTGGAGCCCTCGATCGTTGCGGCTTACCGGAGCCTGTTGGAGGCTTTGGATAACAACCCCGAGTGCCGCGCTATTGTAATGGTGTCGGACGGATCGGCGTTCTGCGCGGGTGCCGATTTCGGTTCGGTGGTGCAGGATATGAAGCAAGGGCTGGATCCGGCGATCATGCTCGACTCGTTCTACCGAGAGGTTAGAGCTATGTACCGGACATCAAAGCCAATGGTCGCCGCCGTCGAAGGGCCGGCGATCGGCGCGGGATTGGGCTTGGCACTGCTGGCCGATTTTAGAATCAGTTGTCCAGAAGCCACGTTTGCCGCGAATTTCAATCGCTTGGGTATTCACCCCGGTTTTGGTTTGTCCGTAACCTTGCCGCGTCTGATTGGTCAACACAATGCGGAGCTTTTGTTTTACACGGGCCGGCGCATTAAAGGGCAGACGGCCATGGAATTGGGCTTATTAACCGAGTTGGTTGATCAGGCCTCGGTAAGGGATAAGGCGCACGCGCTGGCAAGCGAAATCGCGCTATCGGCGCCGATAGCGGTTTTGGATACGCGTCGAACAATGCGGCAAGGTCTTGCGGAAGCGGTTGAAGCCGCGAACCTTAAAGAGCTTGAGAACCAAGTGCGTGAAATGAAAACGAATGATTTTTTGGAGGGTACGGCGGCCTCGATGGCTCGTCGCCCGCCGGCTTTTACTGGAACTTAAGTCCGCTGAATTGAGGGCGTCACCGAACCTGGCCTCGCCCTCGTGCCCTTTGCTTCGCCCTCTTTTTAATGCCTACTGTGTGCAGTGGAGCCTGCTTCGCTCGCTTCAACACGAGTGATCTAGTTGTAACGTCCTTAAGTAGAATTAAATTGCGTTTTTGTAGGCCATGTGCGCGCACACCGCTACGCGACTTTATGTGAGGCAGTCAAATCACTTCCAACCCAACCCAACCCAACCCAACCCAACAAAATCAGATCAGATCAGATCATATCGATCCAGATGTTGCGAATGCAGCTGGCGAAAGGGCGCTCTATCGCGGGCTGATTTGCACCTGAAAGCCAGAGCTGGCGTGCCGGGATGACACCCTAAATGCGTAAATTAACAATTTTTATGCGGAGATTAACAATTTTTAGCCGGGGCTCGATGCTACGGTAATTAGCGTACAAAGCCACATTTCTGGTTTTGGCCAAACGAAAATAAAATCAAGGGGAGCTACGATGCTTAGTACAGACCAAACCCGATCTAGGGTATCTACGATTTTTCCGAAAACCGTGCTGGCGGGTGCCATTCTTATCGCCACGTCGGGCATGGCTTTTGCGCAGTCCGAGGGCGGTGCAGGCCGATCCGCAGCGAGTAAATTGATGGAAGAAGTGATGGTGACCGCCACCAAGAAAAGCCAGGCGGAGTCACTTCAGGAAGTACCGATAGCCGTATCCGCATTCAATGGCGATCAGCTCGATGCTATGTTCGCTCAAGACATTCGGGATGTCGGTTCGTCTGTACCCAATGTCATGTTCAGCGAGGTTCGAACGGTACCCGGAACGGCCTCTTTCTTCGTTCGCGGAACCGGCTCTGGGCAGAGTATTCAGTCCTATCAGCCGGGCGTGGGTGTCGTTCAGGATGGGATTCCATTGGGGGTCCTGGCGGGCTCGATTGTTGATACCTTTGATCTCGAGTCAGTCGAGGTTTTGCGCGGCCCGCAAGGAACGCTTTTTGGCCGTAACGTAAGTGGTGGTGCTGTTGTAACACGTACTCAGCGCCCAAGCGGTGAGTTTAATGCGCGCGTGAAAGCATCGATTGGTAGCGAATCGCTGCGCCAATTTAATGTCATGGCTGAAGCGCCGCTCGGCGACTCTGTTTCGGGCTTGATTTCAATCAACTCTAAAGACGCGGACGGTTACCTTAAAAACACCAACACCGCTGTCGGTGACGATATTGGTGGAACGGATTTGATGACCACTCGCGGTGTACTGACCTTCAACCCCAGTGAACAGCTTGAAGTCACTGCGATTGCGAGCCTGTACAAGAGTAACGGCGGTGGTACTCCCGCTGCAGCGGCGCTCTTGCCCCCTGATCGCGCTTACGTTGGGCCCTCGCAACGCCCTGATTTTTGGGCAACCGGGCACAACGTGGATGGCTACACCGATCAAGAAATCAAGAGTTTCGTGCTAGAAGCGAACTACATGCTCGAGGGTGGTGTGGTCACCGCGATCGCCGGTCGGCGCACCATGAAAATGGACAGTTCCAGCGACTTGGACGGGTCGGCTAATGACTTCTTCAATGTGTATTTAGAGGTTGATCACGAGCAGACAAGTTTGGAGCTCCGCTATGCGAGCGACGCAGCCGATTGGGGTAGCTATACCGCCGGTCTATTCTACTATGATGCGTCTTTAGAGAACGGCGAATTCCGCTCGATTCTAGGAAACCTATCGGGTCCGCGCGCTCAGGCCGCTTTCGGTGAAGAAGACAACACCGCATTCGCTCTGTTTGCACAGAGCGACGTGAAGCTATCCGAAAACTTGAACTTGATTCTCGGTCTGCGTTGGAACTCAGAAGAGAAAGATGCCGGAGCCACGCCCTTAGCAGCTTGCCCTATCGTGACTCAAGACACGCTAGCGGGCACTGGCGCAGCATCGGTTGCAACCTGCGGCTCGTCTCTGACGGACAGTGAAAGCTGGAAAAACTGGTCCCCTAAAGTGGGCATTCAGTGGTTTGCCGACGAAGATACACAGTGGTACGCAACTTACACGAGTGGTTTTAGAAGCGGTAGCTACAATGTGCGAACGCCCGGTGGTACAACCGATTTGAGACCGGCCGACGAAGAGACAACCGATGCCTTTGAGATTGGTCTGAAGCAGTCTTTCATGGACGGCAAAGTGCGGTTCAATGCGGCCGCGTTCTTGAACAATATCGACGATTTCCAAGAGATCGCTCAGTCTACAACGCCGAATGGCATTATCCAGACTCTGGTTAACGCAGGTGAAGCCCGCACTAAGGGTATCGAGCTGGAAGTAAGCGCGCTGCTGTCTGAACGTTTGGTTCTGAACGCCTCTCTCGGTTTGCTGGACGCCGAGTATACCGACTTGGATATCGCGCCTGGCGCCGAGGACTGGGATTTCGTTAAAACCCCAGAGAAGACCGCAAACGTGGCACTGACGTACGATTTGGATGTATCCGATGTGGGTGTTGCCTCCATTCGCGGTAGCTACTCGTTCCGTGACGAAATGGCCGCGGGTTTCGATAACGCCGCGAACCCGAATGTCATCGAGTCTTATGGTGAGCTGAATGCCAGCATCGTTCTGAATACGTTTGACGATAAGTGGACTGTGTCTTTATCTGGCAAAAACCTCTTGGACGACGAAAATACCGACAGCCGGTTCTACATTAGTTCATACCTCGTGGAGTACTTGAGCCCAGGCAGAACCTGGTCGGCATCAGTAGAATACCGGTTCTAAGCACCTTGCCGCTGTCGTCGTTCACTGGTCTGTGCGACGATGGCGGCATCTTTCTTTAAGATGGCTTCAGTAGGTCACTATGTTTAAGTTTTTGGATGGCGTTAAGGTCATCGAGCTCGGTCACATTCTTTTGGGGCCTCATGCGGCTCAAACGCTTGGCGATTTTGGTGCAGAAATCATAAAAATTGAAGCACCAACCGGAGACCTCTACCGTGAGGTCGGCATCAAAAAGATGCCCAAAATGAGCGCTCAGTGGTTGAGTTGTAATCGCAACAAACGCAGTGTTGTGCTCGACTTGAAGCAAAACGAGGGCCGCCAAGCGATTATCGACTTAGTAGAGAATGCGGATGTGTTTGTTCACAACATGCGGCCTTTCGCGATTGAAAAGTTGGGACTGGACTATGAGTCGTTGAAGGCGATAAATCCGAGGCTGGTTTACTGTTTTTCTTCGGGCTTTGGTCAGGCGGGTCCGTACAAAGATTACCCCGCATTCGATGACGTGATACAGGCTTACTCTGGCATGGCATCGGTGAATGGCCATAACTTGGGTGCGCCCCAGTTTGTGCCAGTTGCCGTGACCGATCATATGGCCAGCATGAATTTGGTGCAGGCCATGTTGGCGGGATTGTATCGGCAGCAGGCCAGCGGCAAGGGTTGCTTGGTCGAAGTACCTATGTACGAAACCGTTGTCAGTACGATTTTGAATCAGCACCTGTCGGGTGCGAGTTTTGATCCGCCGGTTGGCACTGTGGGTTACCCCCGGATGCTGTCAGCGTCGCGGAAGCCGTGCGAAACGAAAGACGGATTTGTCGCTCACGGCGTATATTCATTTCATCATTGGCAGGCTTTTCTGCCCGCAGTCGATCGAGTCGATATCTTAGAAAGTGGTAAGCTTGATGATCCCAGCGAACTCGCGGCAAATATCAGCGAACTGTATGAGATCGTTGCGCGTGAGATCATGCCGCTCAGAACGACTCAAGAATGGCTCGATTTGATGTCTTCACTTGATATTCCCTGTGCACCGATAAACAGTTTAGATGATCTGATAACCGACCCACACCTCAACAGCGTTGGCCTATTTAGAACCATTGATCACCCAACGCAAGGCCGTTTGACACAGGTGCGCAATCCTATGAGCGTCACGGACGTTGAGGAAGCAGTCGATATTCCGCCACCCGATTTAGGGCTCGACACACAAGCTGTGCTGCTCGATCTTGGTTATTCTGAGGAACGTCTAGCGGAACTGGCGGATCGCGGAGTGATTCCCAGTTCATAAACGGCGATACACACAAGGCTCAATGAAATCTCGGGTAAGGCAATTTAATGCTTGCCCTTTTTTTTGATCTTCCGTATTTTCGATATCGAAAAATAATCACTGGGGGGAATATGCCTTTACTGAGAGTTAAGTCTTTGTGCTTGAGTGGGTTGTTGCTCACGATTCTGCTGTCGGCATTTGAGGTCAGCGCGGCAAAGTACTCTGTTGCGATTAACGGGGGTCGTGTTATGGATCCTGAAAGCGGTTTCGATGGCGCAATGAATGTGGGTATTCAGAATGGGCGTATCGTAACCCTGAGCCCAGAACCGCTCGAAGCCGATGTCATCATCGATGCGGAGGGCCTGGTTGTCACCGCTGGGTTTATTGATCAGCACTTTCACTGGACTCGTGCGCTCGGATACAAACTGGCAGTAAGGGACGGTGTAACAACCGCCATGGATCTGGAAGCGGGGTCCTTCGGTCGGCTCATTGACGATTACTATGAAATGCACGCGGGTAAGAGTCTGGTGAACTTCGGGACTGCGGTCTCGCATGAGCTTGGGCGTGCGGCGGTGCACGATGGGTTTATCGCTTTGGATGCGCCGGCGGCCTTGGCGACTGGGGGGCGTATGGGTAAGGGCTGGTCCCATGCCGTTTCTACCGGCGCCAAGCTGGATGAGCTACTGGCGATCACCGATGAAGGTCTTGCAAGAGGCGCATTGGGTGTTGCATCAACCTTAGGTTATATGCCGGGAGCGACCGCCTCAGAGATGTTCAGTATGCAGGCTCAGGCCGCGAAATATGGTCGAGCTACCTTTGTGCACACCCGCAATACCCCGGGAACCGCCACGACTGAGCCCAATGGCGCACAGGAAATATTGGCGAATGCCGTCGCGCTGGGTGCGCCGGCTTCGATTAACCATTTTAACAACCCAGGCTGGGAGCTGACGCAAGATTTATTGGTTCGCTTGAGAGAGCAAGGGCATAACGTTTGGGGTGAGTACTACCCCTATGCAGCAGGCTCGACGACGATCAACGCGCAATTTTTAGACCCGCGCGTTTGGGTTGATCAACTCGGAAAGCGATATGAAGAGACTATTTTTGACCCGAGTTCAGGTACGTTCCTGGATCAAGAGGCCTTCCTGCGAATTCGCGAATCGCACCCCCAACGCCTGATAGTTGTGTATAAAATGCCTGAATCTGAGGTGATTAAATGGGTGGGGCTGCCAGGTATCATCATGGCCAGTGACGCGATGCCGATGCCTGGGGCGAAATTTGACACACCGCCGGTTGACACGCCCTTTGAGGCGATTCCTAATTTACACCCTCGTACTGCGGGCGCGCGCGGCAAAAGCTTGCGCTTGGCCCGAGAAGCGGGCATTCCCTTGATGCAGGTTCTGGCGAGTCTTAACTACTTGCCCGCTAAGTATTTGGGCGACACCGGTCTGAGCGCAATGCAGGAAAGAGGGCGTCTTCAAGAGGGCATGGTTGCCGACATTACCATCTTTAATCCCGTCGCGGTTCGCGACAATTCAACCTACAACAAGGGAGCGGAACCGACCACGGGCATTGAATATGTTCTAGTTAACGGGGAAGTCATTTTGAGTCAAGGTGTGGTGGATACCCTCAAGGCACCCGGTCAGCCTATCCGATTTCCAGTGATCGATAACTGAGTTGGTCGTTGAAAGCACGACGAGACTCGCAGTACACTTAATTTAACAAGGGAGACTCTATGACCTCACCCAAATTTGGACCGGTTGGTTCACCGCCCGCTCTACCGAGCGGCGGCGTTGCGCCATTATCGCCCGCGTTTGCTACCGACGATCTCGTTTTTTTGTCTGGGCAGCTACCGTTTAAATCCGACGGCACCTTGGACACGGGTTCGATCGAGTCGCAAACTCAGCAGTGTTTAGACAACATAGAGGCGATTCTCAAAAGTAATGGCTTGAGCCGAACAGACATTGTGAAGGCGACCGTTTGGCTTACGGACGTGTCAGATTTTGCCGGCTTCAATTCAGTTTATGCGGCCTTTTTTGGAGATACCTTTCCCGCAAGATCAACGGTTCGCTCGGATTTGATGCTTCCGGGAGCGCGCGTTGAAATTGAAGTCATCGTGTCGAAAAGGAACATAGCCTAGTGTCAAGCCGCACGGATAAAAGCGGTATCGCCACCGCCGGTATTATCGGTTTGCGGCTTAAAGAATTGCGCAAGCAGAACGACTGGCGTTTGAGTGATGTTGCGCAGAAAACAGGTATCTCGGTTGGTACTCTGTCTAAGCTGGAAAACGGAAAAACGGAACTCAACTTCACATCTGTTAATAAGCTCGCCGCTGGTTTGGGCGTCCGAGTGACTGAGCTCACGAGTCCGAGAGGTACGGTGAGCGGTCAGCGCACATTGACACGAGCGAGCAGCGGCGTGAGCTTCGAGACGCCAGACATTCATTACGAACTGCTGTGCAATGACATGAGCCATGTTCGTCAGGGCTATTTGCGTGGCAAGGTAATATCAAAACGCTTTGATCCTGAGATGCCGTGGCATCGCCACGATGGGCAAGAGTTCTTGTTCATTCTGTCCGGTACCCTGATGCTTTATTCGGAGCACTATGACCCGGTGGAGCTAAATGCCGGCGACAGTATTTTGTTTGATTCTTCGATGGGGCATCACTACGTCAGCAAGGGCCGCAAGCCCGCCGAAATCTTAATAGCCATGTCCTTAGACGGGTACGAGAACGTCTCCGACTCGCTCCGCTCCCAGAGTGGCGGCAGCACCAAGAACGCAACAAGAAACCTCGGTTAATTTTGCCATCGAATTTGTTGGCCCCGGCTGCGGGCGGCCACACCTCGATTTTTTCTGTCGAAAATTTTTTAATTCAGAGAAATAAGTTTTCGATAACGAAAAAAATATGCTAGCCTGAACTCAAATAAAAAAGGACAGCGAATTTGAATCCTTCGTATGATGTAATCGTGGTGGGTGCCGGTATCACAGGCGCTTCGATAGCGGCTGAGTTAAGTGCTTTCTGCAGAGTGGCGCTGCTCGAGGCCGAATCGCATCCCGGTTATCACGCTACGGGCCGATCCGCGGCAGCATTCATTCCTAGTTACGGTGTCGACAAGCACCCCCTTCGTGCGCTCACTTTGGCGAGCCAAGCGTTTTTTATGGGGAACGCGGAGGGCGCCGTTACCACGCCTCTCCTTCAAAAACGTGGATTAGTCACTATCGGCCATAGCTGGGGTTCGGCTGAGGTTCAGGCCGCATGTTCTGCGGTGAATGGACTGATTCCTGCGTGTATGCATGCGATTGCCAAAGATGAGCTGCTTTCAATACTACCTTCGTTAAAGCCGGAATGGGCCGAAACTGCCTGCTACGAGCCGGATGTGTTTGATATTGATGTTGCAGCAACACATCAGTATTTTTTGGCTAGACACAAGCAGTTGGGTGGCGACTTGATGTGCGACATGCCTGTGTCCGAGCTGGAATATAGAGATGCCCGTTGGAATCTGCAGTGTGGCAGCACTCTCCTGTCGGCCAAGTTGGTGGTGAATGCAGCGGGTGCATGGGCGGAGTCCTTAGGGCGACTCGCGGGCGCCGCTCCGCAAGGCCTGCAACCGCTTCGCCGAACAGCCCTCTGCTTTAAGTTGCCGTCGGGCGACAACATCAACGGTTGGCCCTTGGTATTGGATCAAGCGGGATCTTTCTACATGAAGCCAGATGCCGGTCAGATACTGGTGTCATTGGCGGATGAAACGCCGTCCGAGGCCTGTGATGCCTATCCTGAAGAGCTCGACATCGCCGTCGCCGTGCACAATATGCAGCAGGCTTTTGATATCGATGTGCGGCGTGTTGAGCACAGTTGGGCGGGGCTGCGCACCTTTGCTCCCGATCGATTGCCGGTACTCGGCTATGACCCCGTCGCTCCCGATTTCTTTTGGGCAGCTGGACAGGGTGGGCACGGTATACAAATCGCCCCGGCTGCGGCGCGCGCTTGTGCCGCAATGATATCCAATGAGCCCATTCCAACAGATCTAGTGGAGTTCGGCTTTACAGAATCGGAGGTGAAAGCCTCACGTTTTAAGCAGAGTGATTTCAATCAAAATCGAATAAAGGCGCCAGAGAGCGTGTGAAAAACCAAAGGAGAAACACCGTGAAATATACTAAAAGAGTCCTGTTAGTGGCCGCAGTTGCTTCAGCGAACGCACTGGCACAGGGTAACAACCCGGGGTTTGCGCTGGAAGAAGTGATCGTGACAGCGCAAAAGCGTGCTCAAAACTTGCAGGATGTCGCTGTGTCTGCCCAAGCGTTCTCGGGCGAGGACATTCGAGTTATGGGCCTCGATTCTGTGGCTGATCTTATCTATACCGCGCCATCACTCAATGCGGGTGGTCTGGGTAGCGGGTCTCAGCAGCAAATGGGTTTGAGAGGTGTCGTTGACTACTCCAGGAACCCCGGCGTCGACCCACGAATGGGCGTCTACATTGATCAAGTGTATCAAGGGCAGGGCTATTCTGCCGACCAACCATTGCTCGGACTGGAAACCGTAGAAATTCTGAGAGGCCCTCAAGGTACTCTGTTCGGAAAGAATACAGTATCCGGTGCGATAAACCTCGTAACCAAAAAACCCAGCGAGAGCTTCGAAGGTGAGTTTGCGGTATCCGCAGGGAACGAGGGTCAGGCGCGCTATCAGGCTTATGTTTCGGGCGGTATTACCGACACCGTATCGGCATCGCTTGCCTTAACCTACGATGAACGCGATGGTTTGTATCAAAATACGGTACTGAATAAAGTCACTGGCGATTACGACCGAACTTCAGGGCGCGCCAAGATTCACTGGGCACCGAATGAAAAGCTCGAAGCCACTTTCACCTACGATTTCTCTGAGCGAGCCAGTAGCGAGCCAGTCGGTGTCGAGGCCGCATTGCCCGCTTTTGAAACGCGCGCTGGATTTGAGTCGCGTGACAATACGGAATTTTCGGGTACCGCCTTACACCTAAACTATCAACTCGATAGTGGTGTGCAGCTGGTCTCGATCACCAGCAAACGCGACGCGGAGTTTAGCTTGATTGGTGACGACGACATGCTCCCTGCTCGAATACAAACCACTTTTTTTGATGAAAACAACGACCAGTTTACGCAAGAAGTTCGCTTACAGTCGGCTGATGATAGCGAGATCAAGTGGTTGGCCGGTGTCTACTATTTTCAGGCAGATCGAGATACGGGGCGCTATGCTCGCTTTGATGAAGATCTATACAACGTATTGATACCCCCATTGGCGCCCTTCGCGGCAGCGTTGTCTGGTCAGGGGGCGGTTCCCTCTTTACTTGAGCACGAGTCACTTGCGCTGTTTGGCCAGATGGAATGGGCGATGACCGATGCGCTCTCCATGACCGTGGGCTTTCGCTACACCGAAGATGAGAAAAGTGTCGATTGGCGGCAAGTGAACACACAAGATGATCCGGCCACCGCGGCTTTCTTGCAGGGTGCAACTGGGTTGCCTTTAACGCAGGCTCCGGGAGCTCTATTCGGTGCGGTCAATTCGGAGTTCAAAGGCGACCGAAAGGAAGACGATTTTTCGCCTACGATAGCCGTTCAGTATCAAGCGAGTGAGGATTTGCTTCTGTACGCTCGGTACGCCGGTGCAGCAAAAAGCGGCGGCTACAATGCTGACTTCATGACCAATGGCTTGGAACGTTTTGAATACGAACAGGAAACAGTCGACAGCTACGAGCTGGGTTTAAAAGGCACTTTCGCCGACAACACCTTGCGAGTGAATTTGGCTGCATTCGAAATGCAGTTTGATGATTTCCAGGTATTCCAATTTTTGGCTAACTCATCGGGTGCGACTTCCCTCGAACTCACGAACGCGGCGGAAGCTTCGATTCAAGGGGTCGAGACCGAGATAACGTGGTTACCTACATCAAACCTGCGGTTTATTGCGAACGCAACGCTGCTCGATGCCGCGTACGATGATTTCCAGAACCCAGGTGGCGGTTTGCCCTTTACTGGTAACCAGTTGCCTTATGCTCCTGATCTGAAATACTACCTGGCGGCGCAATATCGAACGAGCTTTGTAGGAGGTGTCATCACCTTTGATGTGGACTACACCTACGTTGATGACCAATTCACCGATCCCGGCAACCTAGCTGTGGATAAAATCGACAGCTATGACCTGTTGGGCGCCAAGATGGCTTTCGCACCAGCGACTGAAAGTTGGGAGCTGTCATTGTGGGGGCGTAACTTAAACGATGAAGAGTACAACAAGGTAAACAACGATAACTTCTTGGGTACACCGCGCACCGTCTGGGGTGATCCGAGAATGTATGGTGTTACCTTCACCTACTTCGTGAACTAGTCGCTCCACAGGGCTGTGTCTCAAGGCGGTCGCCGGGATAAAACCCAAGCGCACCGCCTTTTTTATTCGGAAATGAACTGATGGGGTCAAAGTCGCTCTGATCGCTTTGGCTTCGGATGTCTGGGAGGCGCGATGTTGCACTTTCTTAAGCGCGTAATCTTTATTCCTTGCGCGGTATACACTTCGGTGATCATCGGTGGCGGTTACGGCACGGGCCGAGAAGTGGTTGAATTTTTTTCAATCCACGGTGCAGAGGGGGGATTGACCGCACTGCTCACGGCGTTTTGCGTCTTTGTGTTTGTCTTGTTCGCCACTTTTGATTTGGCGAGGGCCGGAGCCCACTTTGATTACCGTGTGTTTTTTAAAGACTTGATTGGCCCTTTTTGGTGGGTCTTTGAGTTGCTTTATCTCGCTTTGATGTTTTTGGTTTTGGGGGTTGTAGCGTCGGCCGCGAGTCAAATGCTCTCTGACCAATACGGCTTGCCCCCGTTGATTGGAACCGTCGCCATACTGCTGTTGATTGGTTTGTCCCTTTTTGCAGGTCGGCTGAATCTTGAGCGTTTTATGATGGTGTGTCTATTGGCCATGTATGCCCTCTTCATTGCCTATTTTGGCTCGGTGATGAACGCAATAGAGTGGGGCGGTAACGAGGGTGTGGCGATCGTGGCGGAATCCAGTGCTTCGGATGCTGGGCTTGCCAGTGCCAGCTGGAGTGGCGCCTTGTATGCCTTCTATAATCTATCGGTGGTGCCTGTGCTTCTGTTTGCGGTTCGAGATTTGCATTCGCGCAGAGAATCCATGGTCAGTGCCATCGCGGTCAGTCTGACAGTGCTTACCCCCGCTCTACTTTTTCATCTTAGCTTCACCTTGGCAGGAACGGACGTCACCTCTGAGGCGATTCCCGTATACACCATGTTGGGTACCCACGGAGCACCGGCTTTAGTCAGCGCTTTTGTTATTGTTCTGATCATTACGCTGGCCCAAACTGGGGCAGGGCTTTTACAGGGGTTGATCGAGCGGGTTGAAGGTGCTCGGATCTGGGTCCAGGCCCAGCAGACTGAAATGGCACCCGTTCGGAGAGTCGTTTTTGTTGTCGGTGTGTTGTCGGTGAGCGCGATTCTCTCGTCGGTTGGTGTCGTGGCGCTGATTGGTAAGGGCTATGCGACCTTAGCGATGGGTTTTGGCTTGGTGTATGTGTTGCCCTTAATCGTCATTGGTATTCCGCGTATTCTCAAAGCACAAGCAGACTGATTACGTGGGTGACGGAGTGCACTCCGTCACCGGCGTCTGTCAGAAGTGAGCGCGCTCTGGAGTGGACAAGTGCCGTGTATTTCGCCACCACGTCTCGGGAAAATGAGTGGGCTTCGACTAGAGTGTGCCAGGAGCGGATTGGAAGGGGCTGGAGTGCACTCCGACCCCTTCGTTGAAACCCCTTCGTCGAGTCAGCGCGGCTCTTCCAGTAAACCGCCAAAGAAGATGGCATTCACGAGAACGCGCTGGCTGCCCCACCAGAAAGCGCGGAACGCAGGGTTGTCCAGCGAGAGTACGATGGCGCCACGGCCCTTCGCATCCACGATCAAACCGGCCGAATTCGCCGCTAGCTTCTGGTTTTCCTCTGACATATAGCCAGATAGAAGCGGTGTACTCGAATACAGAATCGGAGTTGAGTAGGCGTTCTCAGCGCGGGCCATGAAGTGATTGTTGGTTCGGAACATCGGCAGATCAGGTCGCGTGTATCCGTACCCGAGGGGGTGGGTGATATCGATGTCGCCGTCCAATATCACGCCACGCACCAGTTTGAAGGCAGCGTTGTCGTCCGCTTCAATAAACGGTTTGCGGGCCGGCAGAAGGGCCTCTACATCATCGGGTTTGGCGTCGTCTTTTTTGCGAAGTTTCGCTCGTTTAGCCGCATCCATTTCGTCTTGGGTTTCGCGCCAAACCACACTCGTTACACCCTCTTTATTTAACCACTCGATCGTACCGTCACCCTGTGCCCAGAGTACCCCCCCAGCTTGAACAAAGGCATCCAGTTTTTTACTGATGCCCGTCACAGCCCTCAGCGGATCGGTCAGAATGATGTGGGTGTATTTGCTCAGATCGGTGCTGCTCAAGCGGAAGCTATCGAGCATGGTAATCGGCATATTCACCTTGCGGTCGAGCAGGTGCCAGACTTCACCGGTGTCATAGGGCGACGTGCCAGGTCCCGTAATCAAGGCTACCTTAGGCAGTTTGAGCACCTCGAAGTCGCGACTTCCCAAATCAATCCCTTTGGGCGTGTAGGCGCTACTCGCCGCATAAACGCCGACACCGCTTTGCGCGGCGCTCTCAAGTAGGGCAAACGCGGCTTCTGGAACGGTTTGCTCATGCTCGGCTGACACAAACAGCGTACCAAATCCGAATTCCATATCGCCGGCGGTTATGGTTTGCGCCGTAAAGGGGCTACGCGCTACCCGAACATTGGCGCCGGCTTCGAGCAAGTCGTAGAGTAATTCCGCAGAGTCCG
>Ga0181560_10002178_pt1 | contig 18268 bp, 6 predicted proteins | sample 011ome_20_FD_133751 | JGI IMG/M metagenome (GOLD analysis project Ga0181560, IMG submission 133751) | Coastal salt marsh microbial communities from the Groves Creek Marsh, Skidaway Island, Georgia - 011509CT metaG (megahit assembly) | ecosystem: Environmental > Aquatic > Marine > Intertidal zone...
GACCGCCCGCAGGCGGAACCAAGCGGCAAGGTTAAGCAGGTGATCAGTTGGAGTCCGGTTCCCGCCGCGTGATCATGTCCACGAGCACCCCGACGGCGCTGCGCAGCTGATCCAGCAGGATGCCTGGGGCGTGGCGCTCGGTCAGGGCGGCCAGCATTGACTCGTAGTACCAGGCGATCTCGTCTGGCGAGGCGTTGAATCGCTCCGCGCGCAATCGTCCGCAAGCAGATCACCTCGACCTTGGCCGCTCGTACGCCCCTACTGAGGTGGTCTAACCAGTGGCTGCAAGGATTCGACTGGCATGACCTCTTGTTCGTTGATTGCGTGCTCGCGCCGAGCAGCGGCCAGTGACATGTCGACCTGCGCGCCAGCGGAAGTGTGCTCCAAAGCCAACTCTGAGGCCGCGCTTTGGAGTTCGCCGGCCTTCTGCCGCGTTCGGCGAATGTCCCGCCGACCTGGGTTGTCCACAGCATTTCGTCGTCGTGACCGGACAAACGTCGGATCGTCCATGCGGAACGTGCCATCGACATCCGGCTCGGCACGCATTTGCGGGTAGCGGCGATGAGGCGGTTCTCCTTCTGTGCTCGACGCCAACGATCATGAGTTTTCCGGCACTCCGCACTCGACGGTCTGGATGCACAACGCCTCCACCTGGGTTGCCAGGGTGATGGCGGTGGCGTCTTCCCAGACCGCAGTGTTGATCCCGATCACCTCGCCCGCGGCATTGACCAGTGGGCCACCGGAGCTTCCCGGCCCGACAACTGCATCGGTGGAGACGGTGTGCTCTCGCGGGACCACGGCACTGACAATTCCGATGGAAATCGAGTTGCGGTAGCCCATGGGCGTTCCCGCCGCCAGCACCCATTCACCGGGGCGCGCCTGCGTTGAGACGGGGAGGGCTGGTGCTTTCAGGCCGGGCACGTCCAAGAGTGCGAGGTCGCGCTTGTAATCCCATGCCTGGACGGTGCCCTGGAGCCGTCGTCCCTGGTAGTTGATGCGAACGACTTTGTTCTTGCGACATTTCTTGACAACGTGGTGGTTGGTCACCACGGCGGGCTGGGACTTGCCGTTGAGGTGGTTCATGTCGAGGACGACGGCGGTGCCTTCGGCTTGCTTGCCACAGTGCACGACCATGGTCGAATCCGTAACGGTCTCGATAAACGCTTCCAGGTCTTTCGGCGGCTGGTAGAGGTCCGGGAGCGGCGACCCTGATCCGAGCGCGGATGTGCGGGATGGTGAGGCAGCTGCGTTGACTGACGAATCTGCGCTTCGCCCGAAGAAGTAGCCGCCCGCCGCGGCGATCCCGCCCAGGGCCAGAGTCGAGGCCACTAACCCGACAGCCACAAAGATGAAGCGTCGGCTCCTGATCATTGTCCGACCGCTTGCTGTTCAAGCGAGACTTCCCAGACCACACGAGCGGGGTACCAGCCCCATCCGTCCATTGCCCCCGTGATCATCACGTGGCCAAGTCTGGCCCAAGAGGCTGACAATGCCGGGAATTCCCAGAGCGCCCAACCGCTGACCTCACTTGTCGGCGCCCAACTTGACTGTCACACCTCTCCTCTACGTTCGAGGCGATGAATACACCAAGGCACGCGGTCGAAGCCTGCGGGGGAATTGTGGGAGGAAGCCATGAGAACCGGACGAAGCCTGGGAGCTGTCCTCGTAACGATCATCGCAGCGCCCATCGGCGCGTGGTCGGCCCTTGTCGCGACTGGAAGTCTGATCAGTCAGCTGCTGTCTGGTTTCGGGGTCATCGCTAACGCTGACTGGATGCAGATCTTCAACCCAGCCGTCTGGTTCGGTTTCAACAACATTGCCGGCACGGGCAGTCTCATGGACTCCCTAGTTGGAGGACCAGGAGCGCCCGGAGGCTCAGTCAATCGGTACGTCGTGTTTATGATTACTGGCATCGTCGCCGCCGCCTGCTACACCGGGATTCGGGTGGCATGGTCTTGGGCGCGCTCTTCCCCTGAGTACTAGATTCTCTTGCTGCAGACGTTGGGCAAATTCTCTGCGAAAGGTCTTGCCATCCCAGACTGGACGAGATTGATTGTCGCCAGGAGGGGGCCAAAGGAGGGTTGCTCGAAGCCACCGATCTTCCGCGACCTCGGTACCTAGGCGTAGCGAATTCCGTTGGGCCTAGGCTGATTAGGCCATGACCACAGGGGGGGCTGGGGACGTGAACGAACAAGCGCCGCCCGTTTCCCCTTTTCAACTGGGCAATGCTCCCGGTTGCACAGAACTGCTCGACGAGATCTTGCGCCTGATCAGCGGAGCTCGGGAACGTGTGTGGATCTCCGTGGCGTGGTGGGACGCTAGATCGTCAGCTGGTCGCCGAATAGGTAAAGCTGTAGTCGAGGCACGTGGGCGTGGAATGGATGTACGGGTCGTCCTGCGCAATGACGCCAGTGGACTTCCCACGATTTCATTGCTCCGTCAGGCGGGTGTCGAGGTGCGTCCACTTCGATACATCCATGAGAAGGAACTCATCGTCGACGACGTTTACCTCATGCATTCCATGAATTTCACGACCGCAGAGACTGAGCGCAACACTCAAATCGGCATGGTCTTTTCCGACAGTGAAACTGTTGACAGTGCGGCGGTCAGATACGAGTTGTTGTGGGATCAGTTGGGAGGCCTCGAACTGCAGCGAGGAGCAGAGGTCATCACCCGGGCCGAGCAACTAGTACCCGAGTCGTGGCTACCGCTCTTGGCCTTCTCGACACTGAATCCCTTCCAATCTGACGTGGCTCCGGCCGTCCTCACGGCAACCGGACATGTCATCGTGGTAGCCCCAACGGGCGCCGGCAAGACTGTGATCGGGGAGCTAGCGGTGCTCCGTGCTGTGAAGCAGGAGCACCGAAAGGGAGTCTGGCTGGTTCCAGCACGAGCTCTGGCGAGTGAGCTATCTGGCCTACGTGATCGCTGGGCGCGACACGGGGTCACCGTAGAGATTCTCACTGGTGAGATGAATCTCTCCAGCAGCAGGTTGACTCGGGCGGACGTCTGGATCGCAACGACAGAAAAGTTCGAATCGCTTTGTCGCCGCACTTCACTGCAGGAAGCAGTAGCCGACGTCTCGTGCATTGTGGTGGATGAAGTCCACCTGATCGGTGATCCCAGTAGAGGCGCAACGCTAGAGGCACTTCTCGCCCGGCTGCGACTTCTTTCGGACTCAACGAGGGTTGTCGGCTTGTCTGCCACGGCGACGAACGCGGGCGAGGTGGCTCAATGGCTTAATGCAGACCTTCTGACTTCGAACTGGCGCCCGACCGTCCTTGTCACTCAACTCGTGGAGTACTCGGACTCAGAGTCGTGGCGTGCCAAAGAACAGGCGAAAGATGAGGCCTTACTCCGGATCGTAGAGGAAGTCCGCAGTCAAGACCCTGGGGACTCTTCCGGTGTGGGTGATGACGCTTCCATTTTGGTCTTCGTTGGCTCAAAGGACGCCGCCCGTACAACAGCATGCCGTCTTGCCGGGGTTAGGGCGGGAGCAACAGAAGAGGAAACCGTTGACTTATGCGCAAAGAACGGTGTGGGCATTCACTATCGAGGCGGCCCAAAGGCAGAGGAACTTCGCAAGAGATTCGTCGCCCGAAAGCTGTCAACACTCGTCGCCACCTCAGGGCTGTCCACTGGGGTCAATACGCCTGCCCGTGTTGTCATTGTTCGAGATTTGACCCTGGGACGCACTCCGATTGAGGTCTCGCAAATCCAACAGATGTCCGGTCGTGCAGGACGTGTGGGCCATGAAACAGCGGGCTACGCATACGTGCTGGTCCCAGCTGGAGAGGTGACCAGGTGGAGTCAGGCTATTGCCGCGGGGTACCGCGTGGATTCGAAACTTACAGGGCGCGAAGCGGACGCTGCCCTGGCCGAAATCCATCTGGGAAACATCGCTCAAGTCGAGGAACTTACGACCTGGTACCAGTCAACCTACGCCGCAGCCCAGGCCAAATACTCCTTCTCTCCTATGGCGCTTATGGACCAACTCGCCAGTGCAGGCATGGTGACGGTGCAGCGCGACGGGGAGATCTCCATCACCATGTTGGGGCAATTGACGGTGCAGCTGATGATCGATGTGGTCTCTGCGCAGGCCATCCGAAGCGCTCTGGACCAACTTGACATCCCGGAGAGCGCAGAGGAAGCCGAGCGGGCGGTCATTCGAACTGTGTGCACCGAAGCCCGTGCTCTAGCAGAGCGCCAGATCAACCCGAAAGCTTGGGAGGATTACGTTGCCGGCGCATTGAACTCTCGCGCAATGGACACAGGCTGGGAGGAGTTCGGAGCACGGTTCAGTGCGGCAGTTTGCCTTGAGGCACTGGAGTCACCACGCCAACTCCGGGACCTGGCGAAGCGTGACGTGGTCGATGAGGCTCCTCGCTACTTCGGCTGGGTGGCAGCCTTGGGGCGTCTGGGCTTGGCGACGTGGCCAGCGATTGTTGCCAGCGACATATGCGAGCGCCTCATGACGTATGAACTCTCCTCCCCCCGCCCTACGCGCGGGTCGGGGCGCATTCTTCGCTTTTTGCGGTCTCTTGTGGAGCCCGACGTGGCCGAGGAATTCGTCCGCGAACGCTGGCGCCCCTCGAGTGGAATAGTCACGGCTGCGGAATTTCCGCATACCTCAGTCGACGACAGAGTTAGGTCGGAGTCCCTCGACCGCGCACACCAAGGGGCACTCAGCACCTCCGGGCTAGCAGTCACTGAGCGCAACGGGATGCTCGAGGTGCACCCGAACATCACCGGAGCGGCCGAGAACATCACTGTGACTGTGAATGCCGGTCTGCGCGCAAATCAGGCCACGGCATCGTCATCTATAGCGATGACCGTGCCGTTGCCTGACGGTGCCGCGAGGACAGGAGAGGTCTCAGCAGAGATGCTGGCCTTTAGTCGAAGCGACGCCGTCTACTCATGGGTGATTTCCCCGGTCTCGTTCACGTTGGACGAACCGAGCCCGCGTGAGTTTCGCCTCGAACGAGCGAACCACGCCCTTGACCAGTGTCTCGACGCGGCCATCGTCCAAGCACACAAGCCGCCACGGTCAATGTTCCGCAAGAAGCGCGAAGCAGCTGAACGTTCCTTCGTGCTCTCCTTGGCTGAGAACTCGGGACTACAGCCCGTCAGCGAAGCACTCACGGTCGGACTCGACCCGTTGTCCGCGCTTTGGTCGATCCGGGAATTCCTCGAAACACGCTGCCCGCGTTCTCGTGTTGAGCGGGACATACGGACGCCCATATCGATCATCCGGTCGGGACGAGCAAGTCTCGCCGAACGCGCTGTCGTCCGCTTTTCCTTAGCGCGAGAGGCGGGATTCTCGGCCCGGCTACTTGAAGGCGCGAACCTCGAGCAGTTGCACTGCGCAGTCCAAATCGATGGCGTCTACACGCTATTGGATCCCTCGCTTCCTCATGTCCGCCTCACTTGGCTCACCGGAGCGGGCAGCGTGCGCGTCGTCGAACTCCCTCCTCGTCCGCAGGACCCACCCTTGCAGGCCTGTCCGCGAATGCCTTGGCTGGACGAGTTCATGGAGAACCACCCGCAACGACCATGACCGTTCACTGCTCGGCAGACGGACTGACGATCGTCAGGGAGTCGCGCTAGCGTAGGAAGAAGTCGAGACCGGCAAGTTTGCTCGAAAACTAGGGGGCGAGAACGGGATGACTGCGCAGATTCCCATCAACGTGCTGCGCATCGAGTCAATCCTGCAGAGCCACGGACCCATGACCCTCGATGACCTCTCGGCAGCGCTCGCTGCTGAAGGCATCGCACTCAATGCAGAGAGACTCAAGGCGACGGCAGATCGCTTCGCGGAGCACCTATTCCTGACCGATCAGGGCCTTATTGACGTCTCTTCTTCCTGGGATCGTCACGACGAGGCGAGGAGTCAGACACCACCCACAACGAATCCGTCACTCGAGGCGAGCAGAGGCGCCAATCAGCACCCCAGTGGAGATGCTCAGGTCCCAATAGCTTGGGACACAGTCCTGGTCATCGACTTAAGCCGTGATCGAGCAAATTCGCCGAAGATCCTCAGCGCTGTGGTCGGGAGACACTCCAGTCGCTGGCCAGCCAACACCCCGCAGGAATTGGCCGACGCGCTGCGTGCTCTGAGCGTGTTCGCACGTGAATACGGTGCTATCGCCATGGCAGGGTGGCAAAACCACAGCCACCACGCACTTGCGGCCGCAGCCGATGACCTCACCGACTGTCTTGAGCTCGCTCAGCTATGGAGGCTGCCCTACGCGGATGTCGCCCTACTCAGCGTGCTTGCCGACCCGACGCTCGCTCAGCGAGACCTCAACGACACTTCCCTAGGGTCTGGCCCAGAGCACAAGCAGAATTCTCGAGCCCAAACCATCAGTGACCTAGCCGCTGCCATCATGGATCAAATCGATGCCAGCGAACCCTCGTGGGCACTGGCTATCAACGCTCTTGCGACCAGCGGCAATATCTGGGGGCGCATACTTCCGCGTGTCTTGGCCCCCAGACCCCATGACACATTGGTGTGCGCCAGAGACCCTCTGCTCCAGCGTGCTGACGGGATCGAGGCCTTCACCACCGCGCGCGGTGTCGAAGTCCTCGCAAGAGAATTCCCCAACAAACTGGGTAAATCGATGCGACCGCAGCAGTTGGAGATGGCACTGGCTGTGGCCGAGGCTATCGATGACAGTTCTGACCTTGTAGTTGAGGCACCCACCGGCACAGGCAAGACTTTGGCCTACCTGGCACCAGCCTCAGTTCGCGGCTCAACAAAGTCCAGAGCGACCGTCGTAGCCACACACACCAAGGTCCTGCAGCGACAGATTCGCGCTGAGGTCCAAGCCCTGCGCGACGCCGGCCTGTTCGCCCCGCCCTTTAGGCAACTGTTTGGTGTATCGAACTACATCTGCACACGTGAAGTTGCCGAAACCCTCGCCACATTAGGGCAGCACCAGGTAGGTGATCTCACCACCGCTGACAAAGACCCACATGCTGCTGAGTTGGGAGCGGCTGTAGCAGTTGCAGTGCGAGCCCTTGCGCTGTCACAAAATGGTGTCTGGGATGACGTCACCGACATGGCCATCCGGAAATCCTCTGTCGAATATGGCCTCGCTCGATCCCGAATGGCTACCGACCCCGCTGAGTGCGAACACAAGGACTGCACATGGGCCAAGGAGTGCCCGATGATGCAGCGGCGAACGGGCATGGAAGATGACCCCGGCCTAATTTCGACAAACCATGCCGTTGTCGCCACATGGGCGGCAAACCCTGAAGCCGTACCAGTAGGAATCTTGGGACCGGAGAGTTCAGCAGTTCTGGTATTCGACGAGGCTCACCGACTGGAAGACTCTGTGACGTCGGCCTGGACCAAGACAACGGGTCTGTCGCCATTAGCGGCCCTCTTCTTCGACTTGTCGAGATCCCGAGGCCGGGTAGGACGCTGCCAACGAGACCTGAAGGCAGACGGCATCCCCACACAAGCCTTGGAAGAACTCATGAAGCAAATGAGCCTAGGCAGGGCTGCGGTGCACGACCTAGAACAAGCGGTTCATGCCTACGTCCATGAATACGCAGCTCGAGACGAACGCATTGAACTGCGCCGCGGCGTCGTTGATGCCCGCCCCGAATATGCGCGCATCCGCAACGCCGGACTGCGAGTCAACAGAATGCTCGCCACCGCAATGGATCTGCTCGGCGAAATGGATACCGCCATCGTCGAAGCAAGCGCGGGCAGCGGCTCGACTCCTGTCCGGCGACGGTCATGGAGGACGTTGAAATCCTTGCATCGACGGTCCAAAGAGCAGCGCGACCTCATCTCGGCGCTGGTGGATCTCAAAGACGGCCACGCGTTCGTCCACCTCCTCGTCGCACATGCCGCAGAGAACGATGAGCCTGCCGACTGGACTTTTGAGCGCATCCCCATCGAGATCGCTGATGCTTTCCACTCTCTCGTGCAGAAAAGCGTGTCCAGTCTGATTCTGACCAGCGCGACCATGAGAGTTGGAGGATCCTTCGATTTCATCATCCAGCGACTTGGCCTGGAGCTCCGTGACCAACAACCTGATGATTCCGCAGACGCTCCGGAGCAGGACGCCACCACCGCGGTGAGGACCCTCGCCTTGACGAGCCCGTTCGATTTCGACAGGCAATCCCTCGTGGTTATGACCACGCACCTTCCAGTGCCCATCCCGGCCCATGAGGACGAGTTCTGCGAAGCTGCTGCTGCGGAAAGCATCGGATTCTTGTCGCTGAGCCGCGGGCGAACATTGACGCTCTTTGCAGCTCGGTCGCGAATGGAAAAGGTCGTCGAAGGAGTACGGACTCGAGAGACCGAACTGGCCGAGCGGGGAGTGTCACTCTTGGCTCAAGGCCAGAATGCGCCTTCCGAAATCCAGACGCGCTTCCTTCGCGAAGAGGGAACCGCTCTATTCGGACTGCAGTCCTACTGGGAAGGATTCGACGCTCCCGGCCGAACCCTCTCGTTTGTCCAGATAGAGAAGGCGCCGTACCCGCCTCCCAGCGACCCACTCATTTCCGCGCGGTCTCGCTCCGTGAGTGCCCGCGGGGGCGACCCGTTCTTGGACTACGTCGTGCCCCGCACTGCGATCACCCTCGCCCAGGGCTTCGGCCGCCTCATCCGAGGCCCCGAAGACCGAGGAGTCGCATTCCTGTTCGACCGACGCCTCCAGCACCCCTCGATGGCGAACGACATCCTCTTGGGCACCTTGCCCACGACGAATCTCCACATTGCCATGGATCGCAATGACAGTTGGACCACGGCACTGTCATTCGTCGACGGAGTCGAGCCAGACCTCACGACCGCCCTCGACGCACCAGCCTCCGCCGTCATGGAGGCCTTGGAACGGCTTGCGCTTGACTTCGACCAACCCTTGGAACCACAACTGCAAAGCGCAGCGTTGGAGCTGTTCGGAATTAGGCAATTGCTGCCTGAACAACTCGAACTCATGCTCGCTACTCTGACCGGCCAGGATGCGATCGGCATCCTGCCAACCGGCACGGGAAAGTCGCTGACATTCCAACTCCCAGCAGTCCTGCGCGCGGACGGACGCCCCACAGTCGTCATTAGCCCCCTGGTCGCGCTCATCAAGGACCAAGTCGACGACCTGCGTGCACGCCGCGGACTCCGGGTCGTCGCAGGCATCACCGGGCGAACCAGCGGCGCTGAGCGCACTGAACTCTTGCGCGATATGACGGCCGGTCACATCCGACTGCTGTACGTCGCCCCGGAACGCCTAGCATCGGACATGGCACTACGAACAGCCTTGTCTTCACGCAATTTGGGCGCACTCGTCGTAGACGAGGCACACTGCATCAGCAGTTGGGGCCACGACTTTCGCCCGGAGTTCAGACAGATCGCGCGCAGCGTTCGAGATTTCCATGTCGACGCAACGCTGGCTCTCACCGCAACCGCCACACCTGAGGTGGAAGGCGACATCGTGGCCTCACTACAGATGAGCGAACCTGTTGTGGTTCGGCGAGCAGTCACTCGCCCTGACCTGAGATACACCGTCATCAAGGTGAACTCCGACCGCGAACGCATCCGGGAGATCCTGCGTGTTCACGAAGCCGATCGCAAAGCCAGCGGACTGGTCTACGTGACCCGAAGGGCGCTGGCAGATGAGGTCGCCTGGCTTCTTCGGCAAGCTGGCATAAGCGCCCGGTCCTATCACGCGGGCATGGATCCGGGGCAGCGTGAATCGGTCCAGGACGACTTCCTCGACGGCAGTACGCAGGTCGTCGTGGCAACAAAGGCTTTCGGTATGGGCGTGAACAAGCCTGATATCGCTTGGGTAGTTCACTATGACGCACCTGAATCCCTTGAAGCCTATGTCCAGGAAGCTGGCAGGGCGGCACGCGATTCCGACCTCACAGGGGATGCGGTGCTCCTTGTCGGTCGCGGCGACCTGGTTCGTCATCGAAAGATGCTCGGTATCGACTCTGATGAAGACCGATTACGTCGCGCGACGAACGTTTGGAACGAACTGTCGCGCTTGGAGAAATCACAGCATGGAGAGGTGGAATTCGACCCCGAAACTGTGGCCGAGGCTTGCAAGCAGACGACTGAGGAAGTCGCCACAGCACTTGGCTGGCTCGAGCAAACCGGTCACCTCGCACGGCGCCCAGACACGGCCGTCGCGGGAATGGTGGCACCGGGGCGGGGAGAACCCACCGATGCCGATGATCGCGGTGTCTTCCGGCGCCTCACGTTGGAACACCTTCGCATCCGTGCCGGACAGCGGCGACGGATTGATGACATGCATGAGCTTGCAGGAAGCCTGGGCGTAGGGTCCATCTGGCTCGAACGTGCGCTGATCGAATGGACCATGCGCCGGTACCTCACGTTTCAGCCGACTCAGAAGCGGTGGCGAGCACAGTTCCTCAAGAATCAGTTGGAACCAATGACCTTGACCCGACTTCTTAAGGACTGGCGTCGCAGCCAGCACCGACGGTTGGATGATCTTCAGGCCTACGCCGAGCCACCACAGGAACTTGCCGAATGTCGGAGAGTCCTCGTAGCGCGGACATTCGGAGACACCGAACAGTCGTGCGCATCGCTGCCTCACGCGCAATCGTGTGATGTTTGCTCCCAGGAGCGACCTGCCTGGCATCAGGTTCCCCTTGAGAGGGTCCCTGACCCCGAGCGACTTGTTGACATTGAGGTCGTAGTCCTGCAGGCCGTGCGATGGGCCACCGAGTACACCAAAGGCCGGTATGGGGAGTCGGGCCTGATGCTAGCCATTTTGGGAGAGGACCAGTACCCCGGCGGGCGGCCGCTGTCGGCCGGATTAATGTCCTGCCCGCAGTTCGGTTCCTTGAAGTACCTGCGAGGTGCTCAAAGACGCCTGAGAGTGCAAGTCGACCAGATGGTGAACGCCGGGCTCCTTGAGCGCGAGACTTCTGACCGGAACGAGGCAAGCTACACAAGTCTGTTGCTGACGGACACTGGTCGTAGGGTCCTCAACGGGGAAGTAGCAGCATGAGTGTTGAACGGGCCGTCACTTGGGACGAACTCTCTTCAGGAGTGCTCCGCCTAGGACAGGCGCAGGCGCAGAGCCTGAGGATGCCGGAATTCTCGCAGTCCGTGGCAGTGCGCTTCCACGAGCGTGTCAGCCACGCAGACTGGAATGCCCGAAGTCGCACCCTGACGGGCGAGGAACTTATTGAGGACCTGGTCCTTGAAGTCCAGGGCGGAGACATTCTGCGTTGGAGCCTGGACGGTGACATCCTCGTGCTGGAGACCATCAAGGCGTGGTCTAGCGGATCACGTATCCAGGTCTCCAGCAGTTTCGAGAGTGACCCTTTCGAACACACGCCAGGTGACAGGCCAACCCTGTTCTCGACGTCTACTGGACGCCCCAAGGGTCGAAACCGTTCCTTGGATCGGACGCAACGACGTGCCCGAATCGAGTCTGACTTCGACTGGCCCCGCAAGCACGTCGGCATCCTGCGTGAATCGTTGAGCGATCTCAACGACAGCATTGCCGAAGGTGGGTGGGATGACCCTGACTCCTTCAGGCTGCGCGTCCACGGGGAGAAGCTGTCCGCCATCAACGATTTCGAAGAGTTGGTCGCTGCTGATGGTGCGCGCATCGACCCTATGGAGCACCAGTACGCCGCGGCCTTGAAGGCACTAGGCGTCATGCGGGGTCGAGCCATCCTGGCCGATGAGGTTGGTCTGGGCAAGACCATCGAAGCAGGCCTCGTTGCTTCAGAGCTAAAGGTCCGGGGCCTTGCAAGCAGATTCCTGATCATCTGCCCAGCAACCCTACGGGACCAATGGCAAGCCGAACTGAAGGAGAAGTTCGGGATCGCGGCAGAAATCATCACCTCTGGCAGTGACCGCATCGGTGATCAGAGCCTCATCATGAGTCTTCACTTGGCCAGAAATCGAATGTCTGCGCTTCACGAGAGAGACTGGGACTTGGTCATCGTTGACGAAGCCCACCGGCTGACGGGCAAGACAGCCCACAAGACCCGTGACCTCATCACAGGCCTGTCCACCCGGTACATGCTCTTCCTCACCGCTACCCCAGTCCAGAATGATCTTCTGGAGCTGTATCGACTAGTCGAACTCCTCCGCCCAGGAACTTTCCCCTCCCAGCGTCACTTTGAGCGCGCCTATGTCAACAGCGGAGACCCGCGTCGCCCGAGAAATCCAGCAGATCTCCGACGACTCGTGAGCAATGTGATGATCCGCACGACTAGGGCACAGGCAGGACTCGACACTGTCAGCCGGATCCCTCAGGACGTACGTATTCACATGACGGCTACCGAGCAGGATTCATACGAATTGACCGTGAGAATTCTTCGCGAGGTGCTCACGGGCCCGAGCGATCACCTGATGCGAAGCCAACTGGCCCAGCAGCTTTCCCTATCGCCCCAAGGGCTTTATGAAAGCGCTAGGCGTATCGCCCAGTCCCACCCCGACCCGAACGCTCAACAGATTCTTCGCGAGCTCGCTGAAGTCGCTATGGATCATGGCCCGACTTCGCGACAGCGGGCCCTGGTCGACCTCGTGAACGAATGGATCAGCGACCCAGACAAGGGGCGGGTTCTGGTATTCACTCAGCACACCCGCGTTCTCACCGACCTCTTGGGAGTCCTCGAGGATCACGGCATCGAAGCAGCCGCATACCACGGAGGGATGAGTGCCAGCGCGAAAAGAGACGCGCTGGAAGCATTCCGGGGTCCGGTCAAGGTGCTGGTATCGACAGAAGCCGGAGCGGAAGGCCTAAACCTTCAACACGCCAATGCGGTCATCAATTATGACCTGCCGTGGAATCCGATGCGCATCGAACAACGCATCGGACGAGTCCACCGGGTTACCCAGACTCGCAACGTCCATGTTGCGAACATGTTCGCCGTCGGCACGATCGATGAGCACGTCTACTCCATCTTGGTCGACAAACTCCGAATGTTCGAACTGCTGTTCGGCCAGATTACGACCATCTTGGGGGAGATGGAGGATGGATCTGAAAAGTCGGGGACGTTCGAGGGCGAGATCCGACAAGCACTGGTCGCGTCCTCGGATGCGGAAATGCAGCGAAAGCTTCAGCAACTCGCTGCCCGTGCCGGCACTGCAAGCGAACGAGCGCGCACGCAGCTCACTGATGCAGGGGGTGTCAGTTCATGGATGTCCCCTACCTTGGACCACCGCGTCACAATCAAAGCGGAGGCGACTGAGCTTCGCCCCGCCGCTGCAGTGCGAAGCCGTGAGCGCCAAAGGGCCGTCGAGGAATTCGCGAGAGACTGGCTCGTCCTGCACGGACAACACATACTCCACCAAACGAATGACTTCATTGCTGCCCAAATCCACGACCACCTCCACGAGGCCATGGGCGCAGACACGGTTTACCTTGGGTTCTCTCCCCAGGGACTTCGCGAGCATCCAGGAGCGGAGCTCGTAACCGTCGGAAGCCCGATCTTCCAGGACATGCTGAAGTCAGCTCAACAGGCAGGCGACCTACTCGCGTGGACCGTCGACACCACGGCTGTCAATGACCTGCAGGCATATCCGGCGCACGAGAGCGCTCCCGACTGTTCGCTGATCTCACGTTCCTGCTCACCGGCGGAATCCGCCGGCGGAACTGCCACATGGCGCATCGTCGACGAAGCCAGCCGTTTCAGCGACGAAGTACGCGAGATCTCCTGGGGTAAACCGGTCGTCGAAAAGGGCGTTCATACCCCGGTCCCCGGCGGGACGAGTCCCTCGGAACTCTTCGCACTCCTAGGCGGAAAGCAACAAGCCTTCACCAAGAACGTAACCCGAGAGTGCCTACCTCAAATCAGCGCCGTTCAGGCGTCCTGGCAGAACGATGTCGAGGCCGTCTTCTCTGAGGATCGAGACCGACGCTTGACCCGGGCGAAGGAGGAACTCGTTCAGTACGACGAGCAGTACTGGCACAGCGACCTCCGGGACGAACTCGAGCAATCCGTCAGCGACATCAAGAGTGAGCGCGCACCCAAGGTACGAGTACACGCCGAGCTCCTTGCCGTAGAAATCGTCAGCCAAACCACCGCCTCTATCCAAGAGGCGTGGCGCCGTGACGACGGCCTCGAGTGTGTCGTGAATGGGACCTGGGACGCCAAGGCGAAAACCATCACGCTCCTCGACTTACACGGCTCTCCCATTTCCACCCTGGGAATCTGCGATGAAGGCCACGCCGTCGACACTGACGACCTCTCGTCATGCCCGCAGTGCCACAATCACGCATGCCCGGGATGCTCACCAGCCCGACACCCCGATCAACACTGCGGGGTGTGCAACCGATCGGTGTGCCTAACCTGCCTACCGGCCGATCATCGGTGCGTGCTGTGCGGTCGACTGGCCTGCGCCTCCTGCTGGGACGACGGCCTGTGCAGCACCTGCGTGGCGCCCCGTGAGGTATCGGAGGCGGAGTTCTTGACGCTGGTGCCGAACTTCCTCCAAGCCCGAGGTTGCGCCGTGCGCTACGGCGTCGATGACCACCAACGCACCTTCGCCCTCCGCGGCGGAGACAGGCGAGAAGTTGCCATCGTTGATGAGCAGGGAAGCCTCGTGGGCTGGTGGACCGTGGCCCACGACGACCCAGCCCTGCTGATTCGTGCCTTGACCGCTTCTTCCGCAACCGCGGACTCTGGTGCCGTCTCGATCAAGATCACCGACAAAGCATGCCCCGAAGGGCCATCTGTCGCCGGCCCCAGCGTCCTCATCGCCGCACGTCAGGACCAAGAGGAGGCTTGGTTCATTGGTGCGAACCCGGTCAGCACCCCCGTCGCGTACGCAGGAGAACCCGCGCCGGTACGTGCGACGAACGCTGACGTGATCGCCGCAATCGACCGAGCGCTGCCCGTGGAGAATCCGGCGGGAATCACCGTCACCGTGTCAACCGTCCACACTGCAACACGAACATGGGTGGACGCTGAAGGTCTTGCCCGATGGACTGCACGCGGGGACGAGGAGCGACTGGAACGCGACCATTGGTCGGCGGCAGGACCGGAGACGCTGAACTGGATATCCCACCGTGATCCAAAGGGCGACGGTCCGATCAGACGACGCATCGCCAGCCTTCCCGGAACCGTCGTGATGTCTATGGCGGACTCCAATGACCAAAGCCTTACAGTCGCAACCCCTGCGCCAGAACTTCCCCTCGCGTCATGGAGGATCCGCGATCGCACCATCAAGACCACGGCCACCATGCAGGCAGCAGGCCTTGCAGACATGATTGCCGTCACCGTTCCTGACCTGAAAGACACATCCCAGTACCCGCCTCGTGAAGCCGTCGCGGGATGGACCTTGGTCGGCCGAAAGTGGCAGACGCGTCTCGTTGAATCGATCGAGGCCTACGTCCTGCCACCAGGGGAATCCGCGACACAGACCCCCTTCGAACGAGTAAGTCTGGAACGCGCCAAGCGGGGTCAAAGCGAGACCCGAAGTGTCGGTCTGGTGGCAGCGTCTGGCCGGGGAATCTTGTTCGACATCTCGCGTGCACTCACCAAGGCATGGATCGCTCAACGCGGACGAGTTGTCGACGGCAAACTGGGAGAAATGCTGGCTGTTCAGGCCCACGGGTCACCGCAGGTGCCCGTACGGGAGAACTGGAAGTCTGCCTCGGGTCGAGTCACCGTCTGCGACGGCTACTGGTATGCAGCCACCGACTCCATCGTTTTGACCAGCGATGACGGTCAGCCCATACACACAGTGGCGTTCTGTGACGCTGACCACGCATACGATGCCTCAGGGCTGTCCTCATGCGCTCATTGCCACACTGTCGCCTGCCCACAGTGTTCCTCCCTGGCGCAGCCAACGCATCAATGCGAAGTCTGCAAGCGGAACATGTGCGCCACTTGTCGCCCTGATCATCACGACTGCGCCATTTGCGGACGCCGAGCTTGCGTGGACTGCTGGGCCGAAGACACCTGCACCACGTGCCGCGCACCTGACGCCATCACCATGGACAAAGCGCGTCAAATCATTCCCCAGTACGTCGTCCCAGACGGCCTCCACGTCCGCAAGGGTCAGGACAGTGAACAAACAACGCTAGTTCTCACGGGCACAGCTCGTCGTGAACTCCTCCAATTCGATGCCGACGGCAACTTGACGCACTGGTGGTCACTGGGTGACAGCCCACCAGTTCTCCTCACACAGGCCCTCGGGGTCGCAGCACAAGCCAACATCGGCGGCAACATCGCCATAATCACCGCAACGGTTCCAGCCACTCCACAAGTCGTGTCAGCGAGTCAAGCCATCGTCCTCGACACCAGCGAGGGAACCCAGATGCGCTGGGACATCGAAGACTCCCCAGTCGCCGAAGGGAAATTCTCCGGAGCCGTACTTCCGCAAGAGCCAACGGAGCCCCGTCAACGCCAAGCACTCGAACGACTAACGCCGCCCGTGTCCGGCACACCGCGGGTGTTGACCTGCACGACCGTCCACACCGTCATCACGACCTGGCTCGACGCAGAAGGCATGCACGCGCGGAGCACCATCGGCACGGACGAGCACGATGCGCTCACCCAGTGGCGAATCGGATCCCAAGCTCTCGGACGTAGTGCCTTGACTCTCCCGGCTGGCTGGCCGCACCAGCCCATCGTCCGATTCCACGCCAGCAGCGGCAACCACCACGGATGGCTCATGACCATCGGTCCCTATCGACTCCTTCTGCACCGATCAGGCGCAAACGACGCAGCGAAGATCTGGGACCTCGACGGCTTCTTAAAGGTGGAAAAGACACTCGCGACTGGCCTGGCCCTGACCGGGGAGTGGACAGAAGCAGTCGTACGGACGCGGGTAGCCGAGCTTCCTCAGGCCCCCGGGGTCCGATCCCGAGCAGGGGATGTCAACGTGACCGGACGATCATGGATCGCACTTATTGACCCGCATTCCGGGCCTCTGACCCCGTCGAGCTCTTGGGACCTTGGCCACGAAAGGCCCAGAATCCCCACATCCGTACTCCCCACCAGCACAGTGCTAAGTCAGCCGACTGCAGCAGTGCGATCCATTGCAGGCCAACTCACGGAACTTCTGGCGCCACCCCCACGGACAAACCCTCTGAGCCTTGTAATCGGTGCTCGCACCTGCTTCACGGCCACGATTGATGGAACAACTCGCAGCGGCGAGTACCTGACTCTTCCGTCTGATCCAAACGGACGAGTCACGTGCGCCGAGACGGGTAAGCAGATGACTGCCCCTTTACTGTGCGACCAAGGCCACCTCACGGACACAGTGACGGCTTGCTCCTACTGCCATGTTTGGGTGTGCGACCGCTGCCCTGCCCCTGCCGTCCGGTGCGACATCTGCGAACTACCCATGTGCGCAGACTGTTCGACAGGACACGACCGGTGTCACGCTTGCCGCTCCCTGCAGCGTCCCGGCTGGTGGACTAGACGCCGCCTCTCGAGGGGCCTTCATGGAGTTGAAAGCATCCTCATCGGGAACGACGCACTTCACGAGACGCGATTGATGCTTCTGGCCGAAACAATCGTGCGAACCGTCACCCCCGTGCGCGCAAAAGGGGTGACAACGGAACATCAACGCCAAGGGCCCATGCTCGACGCCTTCAGTGAATCGCGATAGGTAGCGATGGGGCCATTCTCGACCTGCACAACAGACGTCTGACGCCCAAGACAAAGCAACACCAACACCGTGCCAACCGGCCTGTACCGGTTAGCGTAGGGCGCCGGAGAGTCACGTCAGAGCGAGTGGGTTGACACAAGTGATCCAAGACGACAGCAGTGGAAAGGAACTGCATGAGCGCATCGTCACTTGTTCGCATTCGCTTTCAAGAGACCTGGGATGAGCAGCTCGCCGGCTACCTTCCCGACGCCTACGTTGATACGGACGTCCCTGACCTCATGCCGGGCTTCGCCTTGAAATGGTTCGGCCACACCGACTCACTGGTCGTCCAGGACCCTGACACCCCCGCACATCGATATAACTCCCTGCTTCGCCCTTCAGCCCGCGACCACCCCGGTCGACGGGCCACTCGCCGTCAACGGCTCCTGCCCGACCCAGCAGCTTCTGAGCGCCCCACACCGCTCATGAGCGGAAACCAGCCCTCAGCGGCCCCCAGGAACGACGAAACCCCCCGCAGAAGCGCCCTGAGGCGCCCCCACAGGGGGTTTCGTCACTAGTTCGGGGCAGTTTCGTAACTACCCCATGGCGGTGGCGGTGGGATTTGAACCCACGGTGAGGTTGCCCCCACACGCGCTTTCGAGGCGCGCTCCTTTGGCCGCTCGGACACGCCACCGCCGACGAGGGTACAAGCAGACGAGGGCGACC
>Ga0181560_10002184_pt1 | contig 18242 bp, 9 predicted proteins | sample 011ome_20_FD_133751 | JGI IMG/M metagenome (GOLD analysis project Ga0181560, IMG submission 133751) | Coastal salt marsh microbial communities from the Groves Creek Marsh, Skidaway Island, Georgia - 011509CT metaG (megahit assembly) | ecosystem: Environmental > Aquatic > Marine > Intertidal zone...
GCTCCAGCTCGCGCTTTTTTTGCGTGAGGTCCGAGACGGCGTTGAGCACCTCGGTGTTTTGCGCGGTGGCGCGCGTCAGCTCGCGCCGCGCCCCGGCGAGGTCCGCGTCCCACCGCCTGAGCTCGTCCTGGTGCGCGGCTTCCGTCTCGCGCAGCGAAACCTTGAGCTCCTCGATGCCCTTCTTCGGGATGAGCGCGCGCTCCATCTTCTCCAGGTCGATCCTTTTGCCGAACCGGAGCATGGTCATGCGCGTCGCCGCGTCTTCCAACGCGCGGTTCCGCTCCGTCAAAGCCGCGGTGTCCTGGCGCAGCGCCGCGTGCTCTCGCCGCAGGTCCCGCTGCGTCGCGCGCAGCGCCGCCTTCTCGCGCACGAGCGCGTCGATGCGCGCGCGCAGCCCCTCGAGGTTCGAGCGCGAGAACACGACGCCGTCGCTGAGGCGGAGGGGCAGCTTCCCCTCGTACAGGTACTCCACCTGCCGCAGACGCAGAGTCACGGTCGTCTCGATCATGTTCATCGTCTCCTGCTTCTCGCGCTGGAACAGAGACATCTCCTCCTGCAGCGACGCCAGCGCCTTGCCCGCGGCTTTGTCCTTCTTCGCCAGGGCGTCCGCCTCTTTCTTCAACTCCGCGCTTCGCTTAGCGAGCTCGTTCAGCACGTCGTCCTGGTCCTGCCTCCGCTCGCGGAGCGCCAGGATCTGGTCCCACAAGGACTCGTCGCAGTCCTCCGGCCGAGACTCCTCCATCTCGTCGTCGCTGTTGTACTCGTCGTCGTCGTCCGAGTCGTCGCCGTCGCTCTCGTCCTCCTCGGGCCGTTCGCCCTCGTCGCGCGAGTCATCCGCCGGGTCCTTCCGCTTGATGCGCCGCAGGAAAATCTTGCGCAGGTACTCGCGCCGCGCGTGCTCCTCGTCCACGAATTTGTCAAACTCGTTCAGAACCTTCTGCTTGCGTTCGTTGACCCCCTCCAGCTCCGCCGCGGTGTCCTCCATGTGCGCGGCGACGTCGTGCGCCTTCTGCTCGATATCCTCTTGCTCGGCGTACCGCGAAGAGAGCTTCTCGCGCAGGCTCGCCTCGCCGTCTTCGAACTTCTTCAGCGACACCAGCTCGCGGTTGTACGTGAGCTTTTTGATCTCGGCGGCTTTCAGTTCGCCCTCCACGAAGGACTTGTGCCGGCGCAGGGCGCGCAGAGCCTCGTCGAACCGCGCCGGGAGCTCCAGGCGGTTCCGCACTAGCACGGCGCGCTCGTGGCGCAGACGAAGCGTCCGCGCCGCGCGCTCCGAGTCGGTCTCGTCCGCGGACGACGCGGTGGCCTTTTCGGTTTCCTTTTCCGTTTCCTTCGCGGCGGGCGCGTCTCCGCCTCCGCCTCGCGCCGCGGAGGCGTCCGCGTCGTTTTCAGACGCGTCAGGAGCCTCGTCGGGAGCCTCGTCGGGAGCCTCGTCGGGGGCCTCGCCGCCCCCGCCGCCGAACCCGCCGCCCGCCTTGGCGGCCTCCTTCTTGGCGGCGGCGGCGGCGGCGGCGCGCCGCGCGGCGTCGAAGGCGCGGAGCGCCTCCTCCGTCGCCTCGTCGCGCGTCTCCGTCGGGTACTCGTCCGCCAGGCGCGTCGCCCGGAAGGGCTCGCCCACCGCCGCCAGCGCCTCCGCGCCCTCCGGCGTCTCGGCGTCCCCGAGCGCGGCGGTGATCTCGGCGACGCGCGCAGCGCCCGCGACGGTCTCGCGCACCACCGCGGCGCGCGTCTCGCGCATCGCCGCGAAGCGCGCGTTGAAGTCGCGTCGCGCGTCGCGCGCCGACGCCTCGAGCCGCAGCATCTGCTCGCGTTTCTTTCCGTAGTTCATGGAGTCCTCCTCGGCGACGACGAAGTTCTCGTCGCTCTTGAGCTTGTAGTCCCCCAGCGTCTTCCGCGCCGTCTCGATCGCCGCGACGTCCTCCGGGTTCTCGTACGCGTCGTCGGGCTTGGTCGCGTTGAACCGGCGCCACTCCTCCTCGCGCGCCAGCCGCCGGCGCCGGCGGAGCTCCTGCTTGTGCCCGACGGCGAACGGGTTCTCCTCCTCGCGGACGGGCTCGCCAAGGTCCGAGCGCGAGTTCTGGCTCCGGCTGAGCCGCGCGCCCCCGCCGGCGGCGCTCGCCACGCTGCGCTCGCTGCCCGCCCGCCGCGGCCCGCCCGCGTCGCCGGCCAGGCGCGCGCCGCCCTCCTTCAGCGCCTTCAGGTCCGCCTCCAGTTTCTCGCTCGGCTTCACCACGCGGAACGACGTCGCCGCGAACGCCGATCGGCCCGTCGCGAACGAGCGAACCACCGCGCGCTCGGACTCGACGTCGTCCAGGAACCGCTCGCGCAACTTCTGCAGCCCCAGCTGTGATTTCTCGCAGTGCCACGCGAGGGACTCCGTGGCGCGCTCGAGGTGCGCCAGCGTCTCCGCCTCGATCACCTCCCTCAAACCCGGGTCAACCTCGAACGCCGCCGCGGGCAAACGCTCAGCGAAAGGTCTCGCGTCGTTCTCGCGCGCCAGCGCCGCGTACTCCGCCTTGAGCTTCGCCAAAAGCTCGCGCACGCCCATCTTCTCCTCCTCCGCGGCGACGCGCTTCGCGTCCTCCTCCGCCTTCACCTTGGCGTCCTCGATGGAGTGCGTCGACGCCGAGTCCACGTCCCGCGCCGCGGGCATCGCGTCCGCCTCGAGCGAGGGGACGCAGTGCTCGGCCTGCAATGCGGCCGGCAAAGTCTCGGCGCCTCCCCGGAGCTCCGGCCCGAGCGTCTGCGCGAAGAGCGAGCCGTCCTTCGCGGCGGTGACGAGATACGTTTCGCACCGCGACACCGCGACGCCGGACACCGCGCCGCGGTGGCCGTCGTGCACCTCCCGACGCCAGTGCTTCTCGACGCCGCGGCGCGAGACGCGCACGGTGCCGTTTTCGGCGCCCGAGACTTCCAGCGCGCGCGACGCGCCTTGACGCGTCTTCAGCGCCGTGACGACGCTCGCCTCGTGCGCGTCGCGCGCCGCGGGCGGTTTCTCGGGGTGCTCCAGCGAGCACGCGAACACCTTCCCTCGCGCCTCGCCGCCCACGCAGAGCTCGAAACCGCCAGTCTCGTCGTACGCCAAGTGCGTCACCGGGTACGTCGCGGTCGCCTCTGCCTCGTCCATCTCCTCCTGCAGCTCGGCGGCGCGCTCGTCGAAGCGTTTGCGCGCCGCCTTCGCCTCGATCACGTCCGCCGCGTCCATCTCCGGCGTGATCTCGGGCGGCGCGCCCTCGCGCGCCGCCAGCACGGACGCCGCGGACGCGCGCGGGCGCTTGAACGCGTACGCGCGGACGCGGCGCGGCTCGAACTTGAACGTGCGCGTGGCGTCCACGGAGCCCGCGGAGGGCGCCGCGAGCTCCACGACGTGCCCCGACGCGCACCCCACCAAAACGGCGTCTCCCGAGTCGGCCCACGCCAACGCCGTGACCGAGCCGGGCGCCTCGGCGAACCCGATCGGGCTCAGGCCCGTGCCTTTCTCGCGCTCGCACGCGAAGAACCACACCTTGCCGTCCTCGCCGGCGGTGGCCAGCAGCGGCCGCGCGCCCGCCTTCGCCGCCGGCGCGTACGCCGCGCAGGTCACGGCGCCGACGTGCGGCTTCACCGCGTCCACCAGCTTCCAGGCGTCGGCGCAGCGGAGCAGCGCGCGCGCCACGCCGTCGCCGAAGCCGACGATCGCGACGCGGCCTTCCTCGTCGACGGCGGGCGGCGCCAGGCTCAGCGCGGTCGCCGGCGCGTCGAAGCGCGCGGCGAAAACCTCTCGCTTCTCCGCGTACGCAAAGACGCGGACGCTCCCGTCCTCGCCGGCGGTGACGACGTGGTCGCTGACCCGCGACGCCTCCAACGCGTGAATCGCGCCGGCGTGGAAATCGAGCACGCGGCGCGCTTTTTCAACCTCCGGCGCGCCCGAGGCGGCGAGCGGCACCTTCACGACGCCGCCCTTCTCGTCCTGCACGAGCCAGTGGTCCGGCTCGGTCATGATCAGGCTCTTGACGGACGCCGGCTCGCTCGCTCCGGCGGCGGGGTTTCTCGCCGGCGCCGAGGGGTCGCCGCCGGCGAGAAAAGGCTCGCCTCGCGGGATGAGGAACTCGTCGAGCGCGTCGACGTGCGCCTCCGCCGAGTCCTCCCCGGGCTCGGCGTCGTTCAGGGTCTGGTAGTCCCAGACGCGCACGTACCCGTCCGCCCCCGCGGTGTACACGCGCCCCGACTCGGCGTCGAGCTTTACGAGCTCGATCATGCCGTCGTGGCACGGCTTCCCCCCCGGCCTCAGCAGCACGGCGCGGATCAAGCCCCCGTCCCACATCAGCAGACGGCCGCTCTCCGTGCCGCTCAGCACCTTGCCGTCGGGCATCTCGGCGTACCCCGCGACGTCGGACAGGTCCTCGTTCCCGAAGCGGCCGATGTCGCCCTGCAGCTTGAGGCCGGTGAACGTCTCCGCCATCTTCCAGAACCGGATGTGCCCCGTGCCGGACGTGGTGAGCTGCCCCTCGAAGAAGGGTGAGAAGGTCACGTCGAACACCTCCTGCGAAAACGCCTTCGATCGCAGCACGATGGCCTCTTCCCTCCAGTCCCACACGGTGAGCCAGAAGTCGGGGTAGCCGCCGACGGTGGCGAGCTTCGAGCCGTCGTTGGAGAAGCGCCCGCAGCTGTACGCGCGCTCCGTGCCTCCGACCAGAACACGCTTCAGCTTCAGCGTTTGCGTCTCGTAGATGTACACGCTGGGGTTCACGCCCTTCTCGCCGAGCGCGAAGTGCGTCTTCTCGGGGTGCACCACCACGAACCCGACGCCCTCGCCGTCGATGCCGTACAGGTACGTCTGCTCGCCGGTTCCCAGGTGCACCGTCTGCACCAAGGCGCCCACCGTGAAGATGATCACCTCCTCGGAGAGGTAGTGCAGGTTGTTGCGCTTCACGGACTCGAAGCCGAACGAGTGGTGCATGGTGACCGCGTCGCGGGGAAGCTCGTCCTCGCCGGGCGCGCGGCGCATCTCCTCGGGCTCGTACTCCTTCCGGGGAACCGGAGCGTCTGGGTCCGGCGCCGCCTCCAGCGCCGCGCGCGCCGCCGAAGAGGCGCGCAGCGCTTCGAGGCGGTCCGCGACCAGTCGCCCGGCTTCGTCTTCGGGGGTATCCTCTGTGGCTTCTTCGGCGGGCGCCTCTTCGGCGGGCGCCTCTTCGACGGGCACCTCTTCAGTCGCTTCGGTCGTATCGGGGGGCGCCGCGAAGTGTTCGTCCGCCGCGGCCTCCGCCGCCTCGGTCTCGGCGCGCTCCGTCTCAACAGTCTCCGCCTGCGCCGCCTCGAGCGCGTCGCGCGCGCGGCGCGTCTCGATGAGCGCGGCGAGCTTCTCCGCCGCGGACATCGCACCGTCGCCGCTGATGCGGTCGGCTTCCTTCTGGTCGTCCGACGCGAGGCGCGCGTCTATGCGCGCGAGCGTCGAGGTCGCCGCGGCGTACTCGTACGCGCGCTTCACGTGGAGCGTCTTGGCTACGCGTCGCGCCTTCGCCGCGACGCGCGCCGCCAACGCCGCCTTCTCCTCGTCGGTCATCCACATCTCCTCCTCCTCATCGAAGCTCTCTTCGTGCGCTTCATTCGCCGACGCGGCGGCGGGGGCGTCTTCTGCGTCGCCACGCGGGGTTTCGGGAGGTTCCGCGGGATCGCCGTCTCCGGCGGTATGCGCGGCGTCCTTTTCCTCCTCCTCCTCATCCGCGCTCTGGTGCTCGGCGTCCACCGCGTCCGCCTCGGCGTCGTGCGCGCGCGCCTCCGCGGAAAACTGCTCGGCGCGGAGCGTGGCGAGACGCGCGCGCGTGGCGATTCCGCGCCGAACCGCCGCGGCTTTCGCGACGAGCGTCTTCTCGTCCTCGTCGCCCGTCACGACGAGCGCGTCGAGCGTCTCTTCCTCCTCGGCGGCGGCGGCGGCTTCCGCTTCGGCATCCGCCGCCGTCGCCGCCGTCGCGCCGGCGGACGTCTCCATCGCCTGCTTTTCGGCGCGCAGCTTCTCCACGTGCTCGCGCGCGGACCTACCGCGACGCATCGCCTGCAGCTTGGTCGCGGCCGCCTCCAGCGCCTCGGCAGCCTCCACGCGCTCCGTCTCGAGCGCCTCGAGGTCGGGGTCCTCCTCCGCGTCGTTTTCCGAGCCCTCCTTCGCCGCGAGCTTCGCGTCGACATCCGCGAGCTTCGCCGCCGCCGCCGCCTTCTCCGCGGCGAGCTGCGCGCGCGCGACGCGCCCGCGCTGGATCGCCTGCACCTTGGTCGCCGCGATGTGCTCGTCGGCTGTGCCCGCGAACTCGATCGCCGCGTCCGCGCCGGCGACGCGCGCCACGGCGGCGAGGTGCTCGGCTTTCAGCTGGGCGACTCGAGCGCGCGCGAGACGTCCGCGCTGGATAGCCTGGAGCTTCGTCGCCGCGGCCTGCTCGTCCTCAGTGCCCTCGAGCGCATCCTCCAACACGCGCTCGGCGTCGCGCGCGGACGCCGCTTCGGCCTCCGCCTCGGCGACCGCGGTCGCGGTCTCGATCGCCGCGCTCGCCGCGGCGTCCCTGTCATCCTTGAGTTTCCTGACATCCGCGCGAGCCGCTCGGCCGCGCTGGATCGCCTGGAGCTTCGTGGCGGCGGCGATCTCCTCGTCCGTGCCCTGGAAGGGTACCTGGAACACGACGACAACCGAGGGGGAAAGGTCAGAGGCGCGGAAAAGGCGGTGCGAGAGACGTCGGGACGTCGAGGACGTCGGGTCATTTGATGATGCCGTTCGGGGCGAAGAATTTCCTAAAGCAGAAGAAGCACGGGATCGTACCTCTCCTTCGTCCCCCATGGCTCCCCGTCGGACGCCCCCGTCCGACTCACTCGTGTCCGACACCCACCCCCGACCGTCTCGGGACCCGCGGGGCGGCGCTGCGCTCGCGCAAGTGCCGGGGCGACGCCCTGCGAGGCGCCTGCCGGGAGACCTGGACGCTGAGGTGAGACGCTTTCTGACCGGTTTCTCGGAGGAGACCGATCGGGCACCCGTCGTTTGACGAAGACCGCAACGGAAATTTTGACACCGGCCCCAAATCGGGAAGGCGCCGGCGTGTGCACGGCGACCCGCTTTTGACGATGGCGGTCGTCACCGTCGCCGGCAAGCTCAACGACTCCTCGTTCCAGCAGGCGAAGAAGGCGGTGGAGTTCCTCGCGGACGCCGAGCCCGGGCTGACGGCGAACGTGATGTCTCTGCTCCCCATCGATTACGACTTGCTCGTGCAACGATTGCTCCCCGACGCGTTCCCGAGCGTGGCCAAGCACATCGGCCCGGTGCTGTGCTACCGCGGCGACCCCCAGGATCCCGACGCGTCGGCTTACATCGGCGGCGTCGACGCGCTGCTGGCTTGGTGCCGCGAGGAGTACGCCTACGAGGACGCGACGCACAAGATCTTCTACGAGCGACTTGCCAAGACGCACATGAGGGGCGTCGCCGAGAAAACCGGCCGCGAGTACTGCGCCGTGGACGTCGCGGTGGACGGCACCACGCAAGGCACGCTGCTCGTTGAGCTCTTCACGGACGTCGCGCCGAGGACGTGCGGCAACTTCAAGGCGTTCGTGCGGGGCACGACTTGCGGCGCGGAAGATGACGAGCCGGGCGCGCGCAAGACGTACGAGGGGTGCCTCGTGCACAGAGTGGCGCGCGACGGCTGGTTCCAGACCGGCGACGTGCTGGGCGGCGACGGGCGCGGGGTCACGAGCTCGTTCGGGGAGAAGGAGACGTTCGCGGACGAGACATTCAAGGTGAAGCACGACGCGCCGGGGGTGTTGTCCATGGTGAGCGGCAAGAAACACGGCAACGGGTGTCAATTTTTGGTCGCGCTGGCGCCGCTTCCGTTTCTGGACGGGAGACGCGTCGCGTTCGGACGGGTCATCGACGGGTTGCGAGTCATGAAGCTCGTGAACCGCGAGCGACTAACGTTCGCGGAGAAGCCCGTGCGCGACGTGAGGCTGGGGAAGTGCGAGATGGTGACGTTTGCGCTCGAAGCGAAAGCGCCGACGGAGGCGGAGGAATGAGCCGTCGCGCGCAAACGTTCGCGCGTCGTATGAATAACACAGTCGCGCGGTACTCGCTATGCCTACGGCCAGCCAGCGCGCACCGTCGGTGTTCACACCTGCGTGTTCATCTCCGCGTTGAGATCTTCGAGTTTCTCCCTCTGCTCCATCGCCTGGCACGCCCCGATGGCGAGCTTGACGTCCCCGTTCAAAAAGTTATCCAGGGGGAAGTTCTGCCCGACGCGGTGGTCGCTGACGCGGCTGTCCTTCCAGTTGTACGTGCGGATCTTCTCCGAGCGCGCGCCGGAGCCCACCTGCGCCTTGCGCCGCCCCGAGATCTCCTTCTGCTGCTCCTCGAGCTGCAGCTCGAACAGGCGCGAGCGCAGGATCTGCATCGCGCGGATGCGGTTCTTCAGCTGCGAGCGCTCCTCCGTGCAGAAGATGCGGATGCCCGTGGGCTTGTGCACCAGGTCCACCGCCGTCTCCACCTTGTTCACGTTTTGCCCGCCCGCGCCGCCGGACCGCGCGGTGGTCAGGTCGATGTCCTTGTCGTCGATCTTCACCTCCACCTCGTCCACCTCGGGCATCACCGCCACCGTCGCGGTGGAGGTCTGCACGCGGCCCTGCGACTCCGTCGCAGGCACGCGCTGCACGCGGTGCACGCCGGCTTCCCACTTGAGCTGCGAGTACACCGACTCGCCCACGAGCTCGACGACGATTTCTTTGTACCCACCCGAGTCCGCGGGGTTCTGGCTCACGATCGTCGCCTTCCACCCCTCGTTCTGCGCGTGCCTCTGGTACATCTTCCACAGGTCACCCGCCCAGATGCCTGCCTCGTCGCCGCCCGTCCCGGCGCGGATCTCCAGCATGATGTTCTTCTCGTCCAGGGGATCGCTGGGGAGCAGCGCCAGGGTCATCTTCTCCTCCAGCGCCTCCATCTCCCCCGCCAGCTCCGCCGCCTCCTCACGGGCCATCTCCTCCATCTCGGGGTCGCCGCCCGCGTCCTTGACCATCTGCTTCGCCTCGACGAGCTCCTCCTCGCACGCCTTGTACCGAGCGTACTGCTCCACCACGCCGGTGAGCTCGCCCAGCGCCTTGGAGAGCTTCTGGAACTCCTTAGCGTCGGACGCGACGTCGGGGTCCGCCAGCCGGAACGTCAGCTCCTTGTGCGTCTGCGTCGAGCTCTCGAGCTTGTCGATCAGGAACTTGGGCGCCGCGCCGGGCACCAACGAGGCGCCGCGCCGAGAAGGGCGATGCGCCGGTCGGCGGCGGGACGGGACCGGGTTGGAACGGGGGACGCCGGCCGACCGAGCGGCGGGGCGCTCGAGGCGGGCCCTCGCGACGGAGGCCGTGGCGCACGGCGCCATCGCAGAGTGCATCGTCGCGGCTTCCGGAACTCGAAAGAGGCGCGCGTGCGGTGTGGGCGTGGGAGCGGGGTGAGCGGGTGATGGTTTATCCGAAACCGCGAAAACCTTCGCACGACGTCACGACCTGACGGAGCCGGGACCAAATGAACCCTGAACGACGAGTCTCAGGACGATGTCTGACGGTCCCGGGCAAAAGCGCGAACCGCAGTGATGAGTCAGATTTGAAACCGTCGCGGTCAGAAGGCGGGGCGCGCACCACCCCCCGAGGTGACCATGGGCGTGGACCTCGACGGCGAGGTGCCCATCGTGGGCACCGAGCTGTACGATACCGACTTCGATGCGTTCGTCGAGGTGCGTCGCCGCGTCCCCCGCTATCCCACACGCCTTCGTCTCTTCTCCCCTCGCCTCAGATCTCGCGTCGGCGTCCTCCCCGCGCAAGACCGACCGACGCTGAACCGGCCCCCGTCCCCGGACGCGTCGCTCCCGTTTCGAAACACACGAAAGGCGCTCGGCGCGGCGTACGAGAAGTACGGGTTCGTGATTCTGCGGAACCACGGCGTGAGCGACGCGCTCATCCAGCGCAGCCTGGAGTGCGCCAAACAGTTCTTCGCGCTCCCCGCGGAGAAGAAGATGGAGTACCACCTCGCGGACGCGGGCGGCGCGCGCGGGTACACCGCGTTCGGCGTGGAGACCGCGAAGGGCTCGACCAGCCACGACCTGAAGGAGTTCTGGCACCTCGGCAGGGACCTGCCTCCCGGCCACAGGTTCGAAACGCAGATGCCCCCCAACGTGCGCGTCGAGGAGGGCGACTTCTCTGAAACGACGCGCACGGTGTTCAAGGAGCTGGACGCGCTGGGCGGGCGCGTCCTGGAGGCGCTCGCGGTGCACCTCGGGCAGACGCGCGCGTTCTTCGCGGACAAGGTGGACGAGGGCAACAGCATTCTGCGCGTGATCCACTACCCGCCGCTCGTGCCCCCTTCGATGACGGACGCGGAGGCGGAGGCGGCGCTGCGCGAGCGGGGCGGGCACGTGCGCGCCGCGGCGCACGAGGACATCAACCTCATCACGCTGCTGCTCGGCGCGGACGAGGGCGGTCTGCAGCTCCTGCGCCGCGACGGGCGCTGGATGGAGGTGAACCCGCCGCCGGGATGCGTGACCTGCAACATCGGGGATATGCTGCAGCGCCTGACCAACCACCGCCTGCCCTCCACGACGCACCGCGTGGTGAACCCGCCGGCGTCGCGCGCGAAGATCCCGAGGTACAGCATGCCGTTTTTCCTGCACCCCAACCCGGACTTCGTGATCGAGACCCTGCCGTCGTGCGTATCGGAGCAGTACCCGAACAGGTACCCCGAGCCCATCACGTCGGACGCGTACCTGCAGCAGCGCCTGCGCGAGATCAAGCTCAAGTGAGCTCGAGGGGACGACGCGCGCGGGACGACGTACGCGGACGACGCGGGAAGACGCGATGCTTTTTATGATAATAGAAAGCCATTTTTTACGACTCATCGTGATCACGTCGCGCGACGCGACGAAGGTTTCTCGAAACCTTCGTCAGAACCGCAGCGGCGGCGGCGGCGGCCACACGTTCTCCGAGTCCAGGTCCACGTCCAGCGCGGCGTCGTACACGTCCAGGAACTCCGAGACCGTCGGCGGGCCGTCGTCCACGTTCCGCAACACCCCCATGAGCTGCTGCTGCGTCGGGAACGCATCTTCCAACTCCAGCGCGCGCATCTCGCCGAGCGCCTTTTTGAAAAGTGCCGCCGCCGCGTCGTCCTCGGCGCGCGCGGCGTCTCCGAGCCGCATCCCGAGCTCGACGACCGCGACGTTGGCCTTCGTCGCGACTTTCAACACACGCGCCTCCTCCAGAGGCTCGTACCCGTCGTCCAGCGCCAGCGCCTCCACGAACCCGGCGTGCCACCCCGGAAACGCGCTCGCCGCATCCTCCGAAGACGCGACGACGCGCGCCGACGCGAACGGCGCTTTTTCTTTTTCGCCCGCCATAAGCGCGTCGCCGTCGTCCGTCTTCGCGCGACCGAGGATCTTCTCCAGCGCGCGGAGCGCGGCGAGGATCCCGCCCCCGGTGGATTCGATCGCGACGAGCGTCGAGTCGGGGTACACCGCGGTCGCGCCGGTGTACGCGAAGGGCGTTTTGTTCCCCGTCTGCTCCGTCCGCGCAGCATCGAACACGGCCGGCCAAAACGATCCCGAGGTCTCCGCGGACTCGAGCCGCGAGTCGTTCTCGCACAGGAGCACGACGCGCGAGGGCAGGTCGTTCACGCCTCGCGCGCCCACACCCTTAGCGTCGAGCTTCGCGTACGTCACTTCAAGCAGGGACTGCCTGGGCGCCGCCCGGGGGTCGACCACCGCCTCGACCGGCTCTTTGCTGGGCGGTCCCATTTTTGGACACCCGATTCGCAGTCAACAGGTCCCCGAACGCCCACCCACGCGCACCTCACGCGCGAGGATTCTCCGCCCCCACGGTCTGCGACGGTCCCGACGACACACGCGAGCAGACCTGTGAGGTCCCGTGCGCGGGGCGAACTGCCTCTCGCGCGCCCGATCCGTCTCGCGCGAAGGAAATTCCAACGAAATGGTTGTTTCACATGTCTCAGCACTTTGATGATGAGCAGGAGGCTGAGTTCGTCGATTTGCCACACTGCCAGTCAGCCAGTGTTCATGGAATGTCTGTTTCACTGGTTGCGAGGTCTATTCGCGCCGCGCGCGCACGCCGCCGCCTCACTCGCACCCCTCGAGCCGCTCCGAGTCCGGCGCGCAGCACGCCCTTCCCTCGTCCTCGCACTCCGTGGACGCCGCGAGCGCGCACCCCGAGGGCCAGCAGCACGCGTCGTCGACGACAGCTACATTCGCCGGCGCGCCGGCGAGTTGTTCCGGCGTGACGCCCAGCCAGTCGCCGCATCCGGTGGCGACGCCGGCGCGTTCCGCGGAGGCGCGTTCAGAGGCACGCTCGCGCGCGCGCGACTCGACCGCGAGGCGCTCCTTGGACACGCCGCTTTCAATTTCAGCGTCGCTTCGCGCCGTCTCGGTCAAACCCTCGCGCCTGGCGCGCGTCTCGGCGGCGCGCGCCGCGGCGTCCGCGGCGGTGACTTTCTTCGGCGTTTCACTCTGGCCCGAAGCAGCGGACTTGTACGCGCCGTAGCCGCCGTAGCCGCCGTACCCGTAGTTCCAGTAGTTGCAGTAGTACGGGTAGTACGACCAGTAGTTGTAGTACGAGTGGCCCCAGCCCCACCAGCCGCCCCAGAACCACTTACCCGCGATCACGCCCTCGCCAGCCTCGACGGCGTCGGAAGGCGTCTCAGCGGTTTGGTTTCGGTCCTCCACCTCCGTCGCGAGCGCGGGAGCCGCGGCGAGCGCGGCGAGCACGCTCAGGGCTACGGCGGCGTGAACGATGCGTGGTCGCGTGGCGGGCATCGGGGGCTATAGGCGTGCGCGCGAACAATGGCGCACCACACATCCGCCACGCGTAGCGTCGTCCCAGAGGCGCTTATCCGATACGTATGTACTGTTGTCGCTCCCGAGAAAAAACGGCTGCTCGCCTTCGCCTCGCGATGGCAAGTACTCTATTTGAAAAACTTCCGAAGGCGGGGTCATACTCGGGCGCGATGGACGACCCGAACGTGACGTACGAGGCGGATGAGACGTTCGACAGCGTATCCGTGTCGAGCGTCTCCAGCGTGGACACGTACAGCGACCTCGGGTCGCCTCGTCAGACGGGTGTCCGCGGCGTGCTTCAAGCCGGGGACAAACTTCGCGAGCGCGTCGAGGATTTCTGTAACGACATCCACGACGCGTACACGTTCGACCTGAACCCCGAGTACCGGGTGAAAATCGTCAAGAAGTTCGACGGACTCAGCGTGGGCGCACGATTCGACTTCAAGTCGGGCGATTGCATTCTCAAGGCGAAGAGGGCCCCGAGCGCGAGGCCGGAGGGCGGATCGCGGCTTTGGCGATGGTTCAAAAAGGTGGAGGTGCAACCCGAAGATCGCGAGCTCGAGGTGTTCACGAAGCCGCTCTCGTGGGGCGTCCTGACGGTGCAAGGGATCGGCGGGTACAGAGCGAACAAGGGCTTCAGCTTGCGGTACAAAATCACGAGCAAGCTGTGGGAAAACACGCCGGCGATGCTGCAGCTGCGGTCCGCGGCGGTCGGGAGCGAGCGCGCCACCGCGGCGGCCCGCTGGGACCTCGACGTGAAACCGCCCAAGGCGGAGGGCGGCATCGGCGACGGCATGACCGCCGCCGACCTGTACGCCTTCGACGTGGGGAGCTACCACGTCGCCGTGCCGAGGCTGGAGCTGAAAATCGACCTCTCCGACCTCGAGGCGGCGAGGCGCAGAGCCGCGGAGGAGGCGGAACGAGAGGATGCGGAGCGGCGGTGACTTTTCGCGAAGTTATAATGGATACGTAGCTTCGTAAAAAATCATCCGACGTTGAGAGAAACGCGTTTCTGAAAGTCCCGCGTACCGGCGCGCGTCTACGCCTCGTCTTCGTCGAAGCTGATGGCGCACGCGCCGACTCTCTGGCACCCGTACAGCATGTTGTACGCCGCGTTCGAGGTCATGTCCTCGAACGCGTACCCCGTGCTCTCGATGGCCTCCTCCAGCTCAGCGCGGTCGCCGCGGGCGACGCGCAGCCCGAACAGCGTGTTCCCCACCTGTCCGCCGTCGCTGCGGTAGTGCGTCATGGTGATTTGGAACGCCGGCGAGACGGCGGCGAGGAACGCGTCCAGCGCGCCCGCGCGCTCGGGGATCTCCACCTTGTAGATGCGCTCGTCCTCCACGTTGGCGGAGCCGCCCACCATGTGCCGCAGGTGCACCTGCGTCGTCTCGTCGTCCGTCAGGTTCTCGGTGAAGAAGCCGCGCTCGTTGAGCCGCGCGACGCACGCCGCCAGCCGCGCCTCGTCCTCCACGGTCACGGAGTAGAGCACCACGGCTTGCGCGTCGTCCGACACGCGGTACTTGAACTCGGTGAAGTTGACGTCCGCGCCGACCGTCTCCGCGAACGTCTTGAACGACCCGTTGGTTTCGGGAATGACGGAGACGAGCGTCGCCTCCTGCTTCAACCCGCCGTCCGCGAGCTGCGAGACGATCCGGAGCCGGTCGAAGTTCATGTTCGCGCCGCTCGTCACCGCCACGACGTCGCCCGTCACGCCGTGCGCGGCGCAAAACGCCTTGGCCCCCGCCACCGCCACCGCGCCCGCCGGCTCGAGGATCGACCGGTTCTCCGTGAACACGTCCTTGATCGCCGCGCAGATCTGGTCCGTCTTCACCGTGATCACGCCGTCCACCAGCTGCTGGCACAAGTCGAAGCACACCTCGCCCACCTGCCGCACGGCGACGCCGTCGGCGAAGCCGTCCACCTTGGCCAGCCGGCAAATCTCGCCGTGGAACAGCGACTGCGCCATGGCGTTGGCGCCCTCGGGCTCGACGCCGATCACCTTGACGTCCGGGCGGATGCTCTTGACGTACGCGGCGATGCCCGCGATGAGCCCGCCGCCGCCCACCGGGACGAAAATGACCTCCACCCCGGGGAGCTGCCGCACGATCTCCATGCCCACCGTGCCCTGCCCCGCCACCACCAGCGGGTCGTCGAACGGGGGGACGAACGTGCGCCCGTCGGTTTCGGCGCGCGCCTTGGCGTACGCCTGGCAGGCGTCGTAGTTCTCCCCCTCCAACGCGACGGTGGCGCCCAGCTGCCGCACGGCGTCCACCTTGATGGCGGGCGTCGTGACCGGCATCGCGATCACGGCGTCGCAGCCCAGCTCTCTCGCCGCCAGCGCCACGCCTTGCGCGTGGTTGCCGGCGCTCGAGCAGATGACGCCCTTCTCCAGCGCCTCGGGCGATATGGCAGCCATGCGGTTGTACGCGCCCCGCAGCTTGAACGACTTCACCGGCTGCAAATCCTCGCGCTTGAGATGGATCTTCGCGCCCACCTTCTCGCTGAGCCTAGGCGCGTAGTCCAGCGCGGACTCCACCGCCACGTCGTACACGTTCGCCGTCAGGATGGCGCGCAGGTACCAGTTGAGCCGCTCCGCATCCTCCGTGCTGGACACCGCGCGCGTGACCGCGCCCATCTCGCCCTGCGCGAGCACCATGTCCTCGGGCATCACCTCGCGGACGGTGCCCGCCGCGACGTTGTGCACGGGCATCTTCGGCAGGCTCACGGAGGGGCCCTGCGCCACCTGCGGCGGGCTCTCGGGCGAGATCACGCGGCGACGGACGGCGCCGCCCCGGGACGAGGACGTGTCCCACGCGCGCGATTTCCCGGCGCGCGGGGTGGAACTCGCGGCGCGGGAAGACGCGGGGCCGGGGCCGCCGGCGCGGGCGCGCGCGGAGGCCGCCATCGCGGGAGCCGCGGGGGTAAACGCGGCGGTTGCCATCCTCGGGATGCGTGGAGGCACCACCTGAAGTGGTGTCTCGGAGAGGGAATTGGTGTCTATACGGGAGCGCGATTATCATGTGGATTTTGTGGAAAAATTGGAGACCAAAGACGCATACGTACGAAATGCGTTGGCTCGTCAGCGTTTTTTTTTTTTCGGAAGTCGCGCGACGCGTGTGCAGATCATCAGATCCTTTGAGATTCGAAGAATGACTCCTTTTTCACAGCGTTCGTATGCCATCCCCGACGACTTGGAACGCGACCGCGCTCCCCGTCCCCGGCCCGTAGATCACCTCCGCGCCGCACCTCCCCCCCGCGCCCATGGAGGTCCTCGTCAGGCACAGGCGCCTGTGCGGCGTGCTGGTCCAGCGTATGCCGAGCGCGGGCTTGACCGCGCCGCGCGCGTTTCCTCGTTCGCCGGCGCCGGCGCCGGCGCCGACGGTGTGGTTGGTGTAGAGCACGGCGCAGTTGTGCGCGGGCGCGAGCGCGCGCAGCGCCGCGCCCACGGACGCCATGGCGGTGTACCCCTGGTGGTGCATCCTCGTGAGCACCGGCGAGAGCAGCTGCGACAGCGAGTCCACCACCAGCAAGCCGAGCTGGTTTCCGAACTCCAGAAGCTCTCTGTCCCCCTCCAACAAGCCGTCGCCTTTTCGCCCGGCGTCGCCCATCAACCCGCACCCCAGCTCCTCTAAGATCTTGAACAGCGCGCGGACGTCGTGCGCTTTGACGACGGTTATCAAATCCAGGGTCAGGTTCAGGTGCTGCTCCACCTCCGTCTCCGCCGCGTCGTCCGTGACGAACCCGCGGTGGAACGCCTTGACTCGGGACGCGGAGAAGCACCCGCCGGTGTCCACGTACACCACGCGGTGCCCGAGCGCCGCCGCCGACGCCGCCGCGGACAAACACAGCTGCGTCTTCCCGGCGCCCGCCTCGCCGGTGAGTTCCGTGACCTGCCCCTGCCGCAAACCGCCGCCGAGCAGCTCGTCCACGCCGTCGCACCCGGTGGGGAGGAAGTTCAGCAGGCTGAGCTGGTTCTCGATGGCGGGGCCGTCCAGGATCTTCGGTGGGAGGAGCGGAGTGTCAGCCACGCGACGGCGCGTTTAAATCGGGGAAAGGAGAGAGCGTCGCGGGATCTGGGCGGAAGGCACGCGGGCGGTGTCGCACCTGCGGAGCGACTTCCTGGTACAGCTGCTCCAGCCGCTCCTCCGACGCCTCATCCAGACGCTGGTCACCGCCCCGCAGCAAGAGCTGCAGGAGGTCGTACTGCGGCCCCCGGCGCGCCATCGGAATGGGAGTAGGCACACCAGACGGAATCGTTGTTTCACGCCTGGAAACGTTCTCCGAGTTTACGCGTTTCCTTCGGAGTTATGATAGGTTTTCGGTGGTGAGCACTCCGCAGCGCGCCACCCACGGTAGCTCGTCGCACACCGCGGCTCTCCGACGCGCGCGACGATGCTGGCCTCGCACCTGTCGCGCTCACTGGTCTCGGCCGGCCGGCCTCGACTGGCCAGCACCTCCCGCGGCGTCGGCGCGCTGTGCGCCAACGCGAATCGACGCGCTCGGCACGCGTCGCCCGCCGTTTCGACATCCGCGCTCGCGGACGCGCGGGAGCGCCAGGCTCCGCGCGGGTGGTCCCGCCCCTCGCCCGCGCCTGACGCGCATGCACGCGCGCGCCTCGGCGGCGGCCTCGTCCCGCGCGTCTCCGCGCCGGCGCGCCAGTGCCGCGACGTCACCACGCACGCGAAGAAGAAAAGCAGGGCCGGCGCCCCCGCCGACGGCGACGACGACGCCGGCGATGAGGGGTTCGACGAGGACTTCGACGCGTTCGCGGACGATGAACTCATGCAGACCAACGAGGCGGGCGAGGCGCTCGCGGAGGCTGACGCCGACATCGCCGCAGACGAGGCTATCTTCACCGCGGGGACTGACTGGGGAGAGACGGCGCTTTCGTCGATGACGCGCGTCTTGCAAGACGACGCGTTCGACGGCGAGTTGGCGATTTTCTCCTTCAAGGTTTCCGCCGAGCGCCGGCGCATCTACATCAGCGTGGACGCCGTGCGCGACAAGTTCGGCTCGCCCACGCTGGACCAGCTCAGCGCGGTGTCCCGCGCGTTCAACGCGGACCTCGAGGAGCGGGGCTTCCCGGAGGACGTCTCGCTGGAGGTGGCGTCGCCGGGCGCGGAGCGGAAGCTGCGCCTGCCCGACGACATCCCGCGCTTCGCCGAGCTCAAGATGCGCGTGACGTACAGAGACGAAAACGCGGAGGGCGGGACGGCGACGCGCGTGATGCTGATCGATGATCTGGACGAGGACGCGGGGACCGCGACGTGGAAGCTGGCGGACGTCGAGGAGAACAGGCCGCAGGCCAAGAAGGGGCAGGGCATGAACAAAAAGCAACGCGAGTGGCGCCTCGTCGCGCCCTTCGCTGACGTCGTCGCCGCGAACCTGTTCGTCGGGTTTTAATATTAATACGTCTAC